>Ga0233403_10001381_pt1 | contig 11387 bp, 7 predicted proteins | sample Na_oxic_1_MG_FD_179866 | JGI IMG/M metagenome (GOLD analysis project Ga0233403, IMG submission 179866) | Seawater microbial communities from Saanich Inlet, British Columbia, Canada - Na_oxic_1_MG | ecosystem: Environmental > Aquatic > Marine > Inlet | place: Canada: British Columbia | collected...
AGATATTTCATAACTGCCTGAATTTTCTAATAGGATACTAGGATTACGTCCAACAGATTGTTGTCCGTCGGAAATCGTCCAAGTATAATCGGTGATTTTACCATCACTATCATAAGAATCACTACTATCAAGTTGCACTGTCAGTGGTCCTTCGCCGGTTAATGGGGTGGCTTTAAATTTGGCAACGGGGGCTTGACCAAATACGGTGACGGTTTTTTCGGCAATGCTGGTTGCGCCTTCATTATCAGTCACTGTTAAGGTGATGGTTTGTTCTCCCACGTCTGTCAAAATGAAATTGGTTTTTTCACCTTCTAGGGTTTTGCCACCGGATGATTTCCATTCCCAATTGACAATGGTGCCATTGGAATCTTCTGATTGGCTACCGTCCAAGCGCAATGTGAGCGGTTTTTGACCTTCTGCTGGTGAAACGGTAAATTTTGCCTTTGGTGGGTTATTATTATTGACATTAACCGTTTTTTGGGCAGTGGCAGTGACTTCGTTGTTATCAGTCACAGTAAGGGTAATAATGTAGTCACCGATGTTTTGAAAAGTCATTTCAGCTTGTTGACCTTCCGCCGTTTGTTCATCATCAGAGGCCCATTGGTAACTTTCAATGGTGCCATCTGGATCAAGTGACGCGCTGCCATCTAAACTAACGGTCAATGGGGCCAAACCTTGGCTAGGTGAGAGGGTAAATTCGGCTTGAGGTGGCTCATTCGATGTATTGTTGTTGACATTGACCGTTTTTTGAGCGGTCGCAGTGACTTCGTTGTTATCAGTCACAGTAAGGGTAATGATGTAATCACCGATGTTTTGAAAAGTCATTTCAGCTTGTTGACCTTCTGCCGTTTGTCCATCATCAGAGGCCCATTGGTAATTTTCAATGGTGCCATCTGAATCAAGCGATGCGCTGGCCTCTAAATTAACGGTCAATGGGGCCAAACCTTGGCTAGGTGAGAGGATAAGTTTGGCTTGAGGTGGTTCATTGATGACATTTTCTTGAATGACAATGGTCTTTTCAGTGGTAGCGGTTTGGTTATCACTATCTGTAATGGTCAAGGTAATAGTGTATGTGTCATTATCTTGAAAAGTTAACTCAACTTGTTCGCCAGTCATGGTTTTGCCGTTGGATGTTGACCATTCGTAACTGACAATGTCATTTTCAGAAAAGGACTTGCTGGCATCTAATGTGACAGTAATCGGTGCAGTACCCGTTGTTGGTGAAATGGTAAAGACTGCACGGAGAGATAAAGAGAGTTTCCACAGTTTGAGGGTTTTATCTTTGCTGCCAGATAGTGCATAAAGTCCATCGGGTGAAAAGGCAACAGCGTAAACCCAATCGCTATGAGCTTTAAAGGTATTCAGTGCCGTTTCTGTAGCAATATCCCATAGTTTCAATCTGTTATCTTCACTACCTGAAAGTGCATATTGTCCATTGGGAGAATAGGTAACTGCGTAAATACGATCAGCATGTCGAAATTTAGTCAGTGTTTCTCCGGTTTCAATATCCCATAACCGGATTGTGTTATCACTACTCCCGGAAAGGGCGGTGTTGCCATCGGGAGAAAAGGCGACTGAATGAATATCATGGGTATGCCCTTCAAAAGAACGAATTTCTTCTCCAGTCTCAATATTCCACAATTTGAGGGTATGATCAAAACTGCCCGATAGTATAAAACGTCCATCGGGAGAATAAGCAACGCCATAGACTGGTTTATTATGTCCTTGAAAAGTAATAATTTCTTGTTCAGATTTGATATTCCATAATTTTATCGTGTTATCTTCACTTCCGGACAGAATGGTTTTTTCATCCGGTGACAAAGCGATTGTTCTCACGGGTGCCTTATGACCACTAAAAGTTGTCTTTTGTTCGCCGGTTGTGATATCCCATAATTTGATGGTTTTATCACCACTGGCGGAAATGATAGTTTTGCCATCGGCAAAAAAGCTGACCGCGTATACTTTGTCAGAATGACCTTTCAATGTGCTGATTTCTTGCCCGGTTTCAATATCCCATAATTTGATGGTGCTATCACTACTGCCAGAAAGGGCTATTTTTCCATCCGGTGAAAAAGCGACTGATTTCACTGAATCGGTATGCCCTTCAAAAGTACGAACGAGTTCTGCTGTTTGTGCAGAGCCTGAAATCGGATTTAAGAAGAAACTGAGTACCAGTATGAAAAGTGTGTTGTTAAAAAAGGCGAAATTTGATTTTGTCATGGTTTGTGATGAACTCTGTTAGCTATTTGTTTAGATTGAAAAATCCAAAATAAATTTTGGACTCCAATCCAAAGTTAAAGCTTTGGATTCCAAAATCTGGGGTTGGAGTCCAAAGCTTTAGCTTTGGGCTTTTTAGGCAGTTGCGGGAAAATAATATACCCAAAATCCCTCTAACCCCATGTTTCGACAAGCTCAACAACCGGGTTAGTGGGGATTTTATTTTCCCGCAACTGCCTTAATTGGCATTAATGTTATTATTTACCATTATTCGCAATTCTTCAAGAAAACTTTGACTGGCCTCTTTAGATAATTCTTTATCTGCCGTTACTTGAACAATGTGACAAGGTTGGGTGACATCTCGCCCTAATAGTCGCTTTGAGTAGCGGCGAATGGTTTCACATTGGCGAAAATGCGTTTCGATTATGCCATTAACATATAAATTCACAAACCGTTTTTCGCGCTTAATATAATGATGCTCTTCTAAAATGCCTTCATGTTTAAAACCAAATTTTATCATATTTCTATGCGAAAATTCATTGTAATCATAAATATAAGAAAATACTTTTCGCAGATGATAGGCATTAAAGGCTAAATCCAGTGTTAATAGTGTCGCTTCTGTGCCATGTCCTAATGAACGCCGTTTTTTTTCAAATAAACCAATTTGAAATTCGGCATGTTGATGGAGAGATGAGTAACTGCCTAATGCGGTAATACCAATGGGCCCATATCGTTTATGTTCTATCATAAATTCGACATAGCCGATTTCTCCTGGAGAATATTTGGTCCGTTCAACTAATAAATCAAAGAGTTGTTCTTCATTTAATGGCGTATCGTTGGAACGATAAAGACGCATAAAATCGTCATCGTGATAGGCTTGTAATAAAACCGGTGCATCGTCAGGCACGGTTTGACGTAAAAATAAGGAATGTCCTTCGTTATATAAAACCATTATGTTAATTCAGTGTCCAAGTTTTTATTCGCTATTATATAATTTTCGAGTTTATTGTATTACTTTTTTTAGTTAATATTTAAATTATCAATGATTTAAATTCTATTAAATGTGTTTTACTCAATCGGGAATTTCTATAACGCATCGAAGAAAAATTTTGCTAAAGGGTGAACGGTTTTCAAAATGATCATTTATTCAATTTATGTCCCTAACTGACATTCCGCACATATTTCCTCAGAGTTAAAAACTTTAAATTCTTTTAAAAACAATCAAATATCATTAAATAATGCCAGTCCATTTTTCTTGATTTTTCCATCATCATTTTTTATTGGTGACTCAAACCAAAAAGAAAGACAATTTTGTATATCAAATAAATCAATCGGTTATAAAATTCTATTTTGGCAAAAAGGGTATGCGGAATGTCTAGCCTTTCTTGGTAATCGGCATTCTGTTATAGAAGTGCTTAATCGTCAATGTCAATTATCTCTAGCCATGTATTAAGCAATTCCATAACCGTTTAAAAATTTCCTTAGAAAGCCTCATCAGTGAATATATCTAAATAACTCATGTTACGCACAATGCTTCCAAAAAGCTTTATTCTTGATGTCAAAAAAAAATCTTTACTTAACTGAGACTATATTTTGTGTTCACGATCTCTCCCTCCCCCTAACCCCCTCCCGCTGGGAGGGGGGACCGCTCATTGGCATTTTCCGGCTACAGAGCAAAAATGATAAATTATTGTATAAAATATTATTTTGAATTTTCTAATGAATTGGAAATCTTCACCGGGCGGTTCCCCCTCCCAGCGGGAGGGGGTTAGGGGGAGGGAGAAATCGTGGTTCTAAAAAATACTTCAAGAAGAATGCGTAACATGAGTAAATAATTAATGTTATTAAATAATTGAGTACTTACGCACATTCCCAACAAATAGTATTTCTTCAAAGAAATGCTATTTGTGTCATTTAGGATTAATTTTATAATTTACAATAAATTAAGAGTCCGAGAATTCTAACTAAAAACTGCCGACATTTTACAAACCTTGAAGGTTTTGCCTTAGAGATTTTTCTGATATAAAATTAATTTTATATCAATATGAGCCTCTTACAAAATTCTTGGTCAGAAACTATCAACCAATAACTTACATGCGATTAGGTACTCGTCACTTATTAAGTCATGGTTTAGCGTCGAAGTTTTGCAAGTTCCTCAATATTTATCATTTTTAAAATATCAACTTTCAATTTCCGATAAAAAAAATGGCTGTCAACTTACCTGAATTACTTCCACTTCATCCAATTGCCGGCCTAAAAATCGGCACTGCTTGCGCTCAGATTAAGCAAACCGGGCACGATGATTTGACGTTGTTTGAACTACCCTCCGACAGCACTTGCGCTGCCGTTTTTACCCGTAATGCTTTTTGTGCTGCACCAGTCACCATTGCAAAACAACATTTGGCAGCCACTACTCCCCGCTATTTACTCATTAACTCTGGCAATGCCAATGCTGGGACCGGTGAACGTGGCTTACACGATGCCTTAGCCTGTTGCGAAACAGTCGCTCAATTAACCGAGTGTGCTATCAATGAAGTCTTACCCTTTTCCACCGGAGTCATTGGTAATCCTTTACCCATAGAAAAAATGCGTGTTGCCATACCAACGGCTAAAGCGGCCCTCAATGCCAACGGTTGGGAAAAAGCCGCATACGCCATCATGACCACCGATACTGGCCCTAAAGGTGAATCTATTCAATCGGTTATTGATGGTCACACGGTAACGGTAACCGGCATTGTCAAAGGGGCCGGCATGATTAAGCCTGATATGGCAACCCTATTGGTGTTTATCGCAACGGATGCAACCATTGAAGCCTCGGTATTGCAACAATGCCTAACCCAAGCGATGGAAGAAAGTTTTCACCGCATTACCGTTGATGGAGATACTTCAACCAACGATTCTTGTGTATTAATCGCCACCGGTCAAAATAGCTTACCCCCAATCACCAATAAGCAGGATTGTACAACATTATGTAATCTCATCACCCACGTTTGCAGACAACTCGCCAAAAAAGTCGTGCGTGATGCCGAAGGAGCGACAAAATTCATCACGATTGACATTGAACAAGGATGTTCCAAACAAGAATGCTTGGATGTCGCTTACACAATTGCCCATTCTCCATTGGTTAAAACCGCTTTTTTTGCCAGCGATGCCAATTGGGGCCGTATTTTAGCGGCGGTGGGCCGGGCCGGGGTCGAAAATCTTGATATTCAGGCCGTGAAAATTTATCTCGGTGACGTGTGCATTGTCGAAAAGGGTGGTGTCGCAGAAAGTTATACCGAAGAACAAGGTCAACGTATCATGTCCGAAGCCGAAATTCGGATACGTGTCTTACTGGGCCGTATTAAAAATGACGATGAAAATGGATATAGTACACGGATTTGGACCAGCGATCTCTCTCACGATTATGTTCGCATTAATGCCGAATATCGCACTTAAATAGCATCAAATGGTGGGCAACAAAAAGACGTTGCCCACCCTACTTATCACTGCCATTAACTTAAGGGCAACCATAAAGGATTTGCCCCTACATAACATATTGATTCGTAGGGGTAATCCCTTGTGGTTACCCTAATCTTGTGGTTACCCTAATCAAATTCCTTAAGTCAATGGCAGTGACCCTACTTATGCTATGTTCGTATTAATGCCGAATATCGCACTTAAATGAGTCCAGTTTTAGTTCCAAAATAAATTTGGGACTTCAATTCAGGCATCAGGGTAGAAAAATCCAAAATTTATTGTGATAGCAATGCAAAGTATTCATATACATAAAAAATAATGATATACTATATATCGTTTGAAAAAATGCGAGTAAAAAACGCAAAAATTATTCCAATCTTTATTACTTAGTTACGCATTTGCAAAAAAATTGGCACATTTTTGAATTTTGCATAGAAATCTCTATATGCTTTTAAACTTCTACATACGCAAAGTTCAAAATGACACCGTTTGATAAATTTAGTGCGTAACATGAGTATTTAATTTTTATTCCTAACAAAAAGATGAGAAAAAAAAATGCGACGAACTAAAATTACCCTAGTAATCGCGGGATTTATACTTAGCGGTATGACTCATTTCAATGTCGTCAATGCCGCTGTTCAAGATGAAGAATGGAAAATTGGCACACAGTGCTTAGATGAAGCCGGATTGTCCCCCACAAAGTTATTGTGCATGGCACTCACTAAACAGCAACTCTCATCTGTCATGAGAGCCGGCTTTTTGATTGGCACCAAAACTAGACAACCTTGGTGCAATCTGGTCGATAAGCTTGGACTCCGAGCCTCGGCGGAAGATGCGCGTGGTAAGGAAGAAATGGCAGGCTGTGATTCCAACGGTGATTACGCTCGTGCTTTTGAGCGTGGTGGAAAAGTCGTGCGCTGCATGACAACGAAAATTTTCACCGATGACATGCAGCAATGGGGAAACCTAGCCACGCACATGTATTTCTGTGGGGAATTAGGTAGCAGTGGAGATTGTGTCGCCGCTGTAGAGATAGCCAAAACACTCCGAGGGAAAGAACCAGACTGTCAAAACACCGGTAGTCTGTGGCGATGGGCAAGTAAGTTAGATTACCGACGAGTGTCGCTTAATTCCGTTTATGATGACAACTGTGCTATGCCAGACAAAAAAATGTTGCCCTATTGTGAATCACTCGTCAAAGATAAAAATCGATGCAAGTCCTTGTTTAGTCCTCAATAATTGTGAAAAAATCTGACGGGTTTTAAAAACCGGTCAGGTTTATATTAACCTTTACAACCCCACCCATTTTTCTAGGGAGACTCTATGAAAAAGTTTTTGATTAGCGGGATGATAGTAGCTTCTCTGTTAACTATACCCTTTGCCCAGGCAGAAACAACCATTTGTGATGCCAAAATAGCCCTAGCTGATGCCCGTTTCAATTTGATGATGATGGTATTTTCAATGGATAAGGCAGAACAAGATACATTGAAGATCGATATAGACAAAGCCAGTATCGCCCTTGAAAGATCGGTTAACACCATGCTCAAGGACGAAAGAAAGTTTGATGATACTCTACTCACCAGCTTTCAAGAAACTTGGGCTCAGTTTAAAAACACTCGTGAGACTAAAATTGTGCCAGCAATCCGTGTCGGTAATAACGACAAAGCCACTGAAATAGCAACTGGCATCCAAGCAGAGCGCATGAATACCATGAATGGCATAATCCAAGCACTGAATGGAGACAATTGTGATTTGGAATAAGGTTTTTGTTTGACAAAAAATGCTATTTCTTAAAGAAATAGTTTAAGTAGGTCGGGTTAGCGAAGCTAACCCGATCCATATAAAAGGAGAAATATCATTGTATGAAAGTGACAGAAACTCAAACCGGTAATGCGTTAATAAAATTTGGTATAACCTTGATTGTTCTTTTGATAGTAATGACTTTTCAGGGATGTAGCATGGAAACAGAAGGGGAATTAGCCGTCAATACTTTTTTGCAAGAGATGAATCCGGAACTCGCCAAAAAGATTGTTAATATTGAAGAAGAAATTTCCCTCACCCATGAAAAAATGCAGAAATTATCGGAACTCAAACTCAAACATCCCAAATACGCCGACAAAATAGAAACATCACGTCAAAAATGGGAACAACTTCAACATCAGTTGAAAGATACCTTGAAAAAAATTAGGACGATAGTGGAAAGTAGTTATGTCGCTTATGAATTAGATCAGATTCAAGGCGGAAATCAATTCAACAACATCTCTGAAAAATTGCTCACTTCTGCCAATTCCGTACTCTCTTCCGCTCATACCACCAAAGAGGCGATTGATCAGGCATTATACGAATTAGAAGAAACTTCATCTTCCCAACTATCTATCGCTACCGAAGAAGAACTGCTTTCACCACCCGCGAATGTACCTAAAATGGCAGAAACAGAAATTGTGGTTTCTGAAACGACAAGCGAATCTCTCCATCAAACGATTGTTAATACTCATCAAATGGAAGAATATCAAACTATTGATAAGCCTAAGACGGTATTACCCTCATCAACCATCAAACCAAATCCATCAAACCGCATTCTACCCACCCAATTATCCAAAGTGCTAACCGGACATAGTGGTGATGTCAATGCTGTCGCTTTTAGTCCCAATGGACGCATTATTGCCTCTGGAAGCAATGACAACACGGTTAAATTATGGGAAGTTAATACTGGTAAAGAAATTAGCACATTACCAGAGGCTAAGGATGATGTACTCACAGTGGCTTTTCATCCAGACGGACATCTGATTGCCGCTGGCGGCAATGATCAGACTATCCATTTATGGGATATCAATACCAACGAAAAAACAGGTACCTTGGTAGGACATGAAGACGTTATATATTCTATCGCTTTTAGCCCTGATGGACAGACGCTGGTTTCTGGCAGTTGGGATAAAACGGTGAGACTTTGGGAAATAAACACGGCTACTGAGTTACGTCTTATTAAAGGGCCGGATTCGATTTATTCTGTGGCTTTCAGTCCTGATGGAAAAAAGATTGCTGCTGGCAGTTTCAACGAAACAATTACTATTTGGGAAACAGACACCGGTCAATTATTACGCACGTTACAAGGAAACGGCATGCGAACCGTTTATGCCGTTGCTTTTAGTCCGAATGGCAAGAAGATTATTTCCGGCGATCTCAGCAACAATGTCAGAGTATGGGATACCAGCACCGGCAATTCTCTCTTTATCTTAAAAGGATTTGAAGGGGTATTTGGCAGTATTTTTTCAGTCGCCTTTAGTCCCAATGGAGGTGTTATGGTTGCATCAGGTAGTGGTGATGAAACGATTAAATGGTGGAATGCGAGTAGTGGTAAAGAATTACATACTCATCAAAATGACGGAAGCGATGTGCGAGCGATTACCTTCAGCCCTGATGGGCGTACGTTGGCATCAGGACATGATGATAATACGATTAAATTGTGGATAATGCCATAGTCCAAAGCTAAAGCTTTGGACTCCAGAACCGTGCTTTGGAGTCCAAAGCTTTAGCTTTGGCTTTTTATAAAGTAACAACTTAGTTTTAAAATTATTTTAAACTCAATTCGTTAAAAATATATTGAGCGAATGATGTCAATCCTGTCAAAGAAGAAAAAACCAAAATTTTATGTTTATCACCCTAGGTATGGTGACAAGCCAAGAGTATCTGGATATAAATTCTCTGCTCAGGATATCCAGAAAGCACATTGGCGTTACTCTAGTGTTCAATATTTTATTGATACTGCAATACCGGCTGATATTGAGAAACAAAATTATTCAATTTATCCCAGAAGTCTATACGTTGATATAGAGATACAATGTGAAGTGTGTCAAAGATGGTTCATTTTCTTTGCACAAGAGCAGAAATATTGGTTTGAACAGCTTGGATTTTGGATTGATGCTCATTGTACCAGGTGCATTGAATGCCGCAAGAAAGATCAAGAAATAAGGCGTATGCAAGTTAAATATCAAGAGCTAGTCAGTAGGGATTCTCGAACTCTTGTAGAAACCAAGCAATTGAAGAATATTGCTTTAGAGCTTTATCAGTTAGGATACATTCGAGATGTGGATAAAATCAATAAAATTAGGACATAGAAATCCCGAACATTTATGGGGGGAGGATTTTTCCAATAACAGATAATGGAATAAATTATGGCATTTACCGATTTTAAATCAGCCGATGAAGTTCAAGAAGCTTATCAGATAAAATTGGTTGAAAAAAATTTTTTGACTTTATCTCCCCTAAAACCACCAGAATCATTCATTTTGGACTATCAATTTGTGAATGAGAATTTTGATATATTTAGTTCTGAGGCTTCAAGGTGTGAAAATGTGATTTATCCGGTTCTGCGTGAAGTTTGTAAGCAATATGTTAAACAATATACATTGTGGAGCCATAAATCTATTTCAGCCGATGAAGTCTTAACCGGAACCCCCGATTATATGATTACAAAACGTTCCGAACTAGGCAAAAATGTATTAGGTTTACCACTAGTTTTAGTGGTTGAAGCCAAACAAAATGATTTTAAAAAAGGTTGGGGACAATGTTTGGCTGAATTAGTTGCCGCACAAAAACTCAATAAAAATACCGAGGAAGCAGTTTATGGGATAGTAACGGATGCTGAAGTATGGCAATTTGGCAAATTGGAAAGCGCAATATTTACCAAAAATTATGCCAGAGCAACGATTGACAATTTAGACGAAGTTTTTGGGGCTGTTTGCACTATTATGGGACTGGCCTCAAAAAATGGTAACCGATTGGATTCTGCTGAATCCAAAAGGGTGTGACCTCCATTTGATGTCAAGCCGATGAGATCGCAGTTCTTAAAAGGAAAAAAGAGAAGGAAAAAAGAGTTAGTCTATAAGCCGGGTTCTGTATACGCAATGAATTTCTTTTACCTGCCATTTTCAAATCAAAAGCAATTATCAAAAGCCGGCTTGGAAAATCATCTGTATGGCAGTCATTCATCTGGGATGCTTGTCACCAAACACCTCTAGCAACTTACCCGGGAACAATGCGGACCACATTATAATTCCCCTATTTGTCTTGCTTCAGGTGGGGTTTACCCTGCCATTGATGTTACCACCAATGCGGTGCGCTCTTACATTAAGCCGATAAATCACCAACCGCACCATTTCACCCTTACCGGTCCTTAATGGACTTAGGCGGTATATTTTCTGTGGCACTTTCCATAGGCTCACGCCCCCCAGGCGTTACCTGGCACCTTGTCCTGTGAAGCCCGGACTTTCCTCCATATCTGATTTTCAAGATATAGCGACTACCCGACTAACTCTTTAGTTTTTAATTATATATTTTTCTAAAGAAAATGTCCAAAATAAATGAAGCTTTTACTGACCACCGATTCAGTTTCATGTAACTCATTGATTTTCTATTCAACCAAAATATACAATCTGAAGAGGCTTTTACAAATACTATTTCTTCAAGAAATGGTATTTGTTGATGACAAGTGGAGTCCAAAATTTATTTTGGATGTTATAGCGTTTCCCGATTTAGTTAAAGACAACCACCCCTCGCTCTAGGGTGTGCAGTTTGAGCTTTTTTGGAGGTGTATTTTTCATGCTGTTTTTGTGTTCACGATCTCTCCCTCCCCCTAACCCCCTCCCGCTGGGAGGGGGGACCGCTCGGTGGAATTTTTAGATGACACGACAAATATAAACTATTGTATTATA
>Ga0233403_10001382_pt1 | contig 11378 bp, 4 predicted proteins | sample Na_oxic_1_MG_FD_179866 | JGI IMG/M metagenome (GOLD analysis project Ga0233403, IMG submission 179866) | Seawater microbial communities from Saanich Inlet, British Columbia, Canada - Na_oxic_1_MG | ecosystem: Environmental > Aquatic > Marine > Inlet | place: Canada: British Columbia | collected...
TAAGATGACGCTAACTAAACCATTATTAGTAGTGCCGGTAGCAGTTGTGGAGCCTTCGCCTTGAGTGGTAATAATTTCACCACCTCCTAAAGTTGTGGAGCCAAGGGCAAAATCTACCGGTGTATCATCGGCAACCGGATTACCCAAATTATCTTTTACCAAAAATTCAATTGTGGCACTTTGCACAACCCCACTACCAATAATACCAATCACTTTTGGCTCTATTTGGCTAACTTCAATAGTACCGGCAGTGTCGGGTTGCACGGTTAAAGTAAGACTCTCAGTAGCTGTGCCAGCGGTGGCGGTAATAGTGGCTAAACCGGCTTGCATGTTGGGACTAAATTGGGCTTCGGCGGTGCCTTTGTTGGTTAGTGCCGTTTCAGTAATGACTCCAAGGGTAGTAGTAAAGTTGATTTTCGTACCATTTTTGACAAAATTGCTTTGGGCATCTTTGACTACAACTGTAATTGGCACATCTTCACTGTTGAAAGATAATGAATCAGCAGAAGTATTTATTGTAAGGCTGTCAGGCTCGCTGGGGTTAAATGTGAGTATGGCTGAAGCTTTTGCTAAGTTATCGGCTTGTGCTTCAATCGTAACATCGCCAATGGTATCGCTGGTAACATTTATGGTGGCGCGTCCTAATTTATCGGTGCTGGGACGAAAATCGTCTACAAAAGCTATCCCATTTGTAACTCGAACATTCACCGGTATCCCCGCAATACCAACACCCTGTGCATCACTAACGATTGCTGTCAGACTCAGCGGTGTGATGCCATTGGCTATGCTATCGGCTTCAGTGGGTGAGAGGTGAATATTGGCACCAAAATATAAGGGAATTTCTTGTTTAGCCGTATCTGCTTGCACAGTCACTATAATGTTGTCGTTAGTTGGAATTGATACCTTAGTTTCAACTTCACCCTCACTATCACTTTCACCGGTATTGGGCAAAATCTGGGCATGAGTTTCTTCGCCATCAGCAGTAATTGCTGAAAAGCTTACTGGTTGCCCTTCAATAGGTAAATCTTTATTGTCAGTGACATAAGCAGTGATAGTCGCTGATTGGTTAGTAGTCAACACTTGATTGGTGGTTTCTACTGCGAGTTGACGATTTTCCTGAAAATTAGATTTAAAATTCACGGTGGCTTCGGCATCCAAAGTGCCACTACTAGCTTTAACTTGAGCCATGCCACCATCTTTGGCTAAATCCATAATGGTGACTTCAGCGGTTCCATCTATAAGAGTAATCGCCGTGTTGGGTGATAATGTTTCATTATTGCTATTTATAAAATTAAAAGTGACCGTTTGCCCATCAAGTGGTGCATTGTTGCCATCTTTTAATAAAGCGGTTAATTTAAGTTCGTCGATAGTATTGGTTAATTTTGGTAACAGTTCTAAAGTTGCTCCAAAAAATAGTGGTAAGGTTTGTGTAAGAAGCCCACTACTTACAGTAACTGTCACCATTTCTGCCTGATTATTAGTGACGGTAAAAGTAGCTTGACCATTAATATCTGTGAGTTCTGGTATATTATTCACTACTGCCGATCCGGAAACCGTCACATTGAATGGTGCATTGGGCAATGGTTCACTATCGCTAATTTCTTGGGTACGTACTTTATATATGGTTATAGTGACTGTGGTACTCTCACCCACTGCTAAAGCTTCTTCTGAAGCGGTGATTTCGATGCCATCGACTGGGGCAATAAAAGTCACATCGACTGGTTCGCTTTGTCTACCACCGGCGGTAGCTGTTACCGCCAAAGTTTCAGCTTTACTACTAACGACACCAGTAGTGAAACGACCATTGGCTTCCGTGGTGCCAGTTGGGGTAATAAACACCGCAAAGTCAGAAGTACTTGCTAGGCTAACTTCTACATCTGCAAGTGGTATATTTGTTTGGTCGCGAGCGATAATGGTGAGGGAAATTGGTGAATTACCATTAGCCGGTTGAAAGTTGTCAGTCACAAGCAAACTTACTGTAGAGACTCTGTCATCAGTAATTTCGGTGATAATACCATCACCACCGGAGCCACTACCGCTCCCACCGCCACCAATGCAGCCCACGAGTAATATTGATATCCCAATAAGGGTAAAGAAATAAATTAAGGTACGATATTGCATTTTTTTACTAACCTATTTTATTGAATTGTTCATTTCCAAAGCTAAAGCTTTGAACTCCAAGTATATCAATTTTTCATTTCCAAAGCTGAAGCTTTGAACTCCAAGTACATCAAATTGAAATCATAATTCACTATTAACATTCAGGCGCACATAAAACCGACTCCCTTTCTCAACTTCACTCTCAACACCTATTGTGCCACCACATTGTTCGACTAATTCTTTACACAATACTAAACCCAAACCATTGCCTTTTTCACCAGCGGTGCCATAATTGTGAGCGATGTTGACTCGGAACAGCTTGTCAATGTTTTCGGGTTTGATGCCAATACCGGTATCTGCAACTGATATTTCAACCAAGTTGTCCTCTATTTGTTCGGCAGTGACTCGTACTGTGCCAGATGCCTGAGTGAATTTGATCGCATTTGAGATTAAGTTTCTGAGTATGGTATCAAGCATGTTTACATCAGCAAAAACCAATATGTTATCATCAACAACTGCCAAAATATCAATATTTTTGCAATCTGCTTTGTCGCGTTGTAATTCAACATTATGATAAATTGAATCTTGCAAAACCAGTGTTGTTGGGTTGGCTTGCATTCTACCTGTTTGTGATCGTGACCAATTTAGCAAGTTCGTTAGCAAGTCGTAACCATCAGTAACAGCTTGCTTAAGTATTTGAAGGTTGTCTTCTCTGGCGTTGACATCAGGTTGCGTTTCTTCATCCATTAATAATTGGGTAAAACCTTGTAACCCGTAGAATATGTCACTTAAATCATGGCCAATGATGGAGAAAAGCTTGTCTTTGGTGGCAAGGGCTTCTTCTTTTGCGGCAAGAGCCTCTCGCAATTCTTTTTTTGCCGCTTGGAGTTCAAGGTGAGTATTGACACGAGTAATCAACTCCTTTTGATTAAAAGGTTTAGTGACATAATCCACTGCTCCCAATTCCAGCCCGGCAATAATATCATCTTTTTCCGTTTTGGCAGTTAGAAAAATAATTGGGATTTCTGCCAATGTAGCGTCTTGCTTTAATCGCCGGCACACCTCAAAACCATCCATACCCGGCATCATAATATCCAGCAAAATGAGATCGGGAAGTTTCTCTTTAATGTAAGCGAATGCCTCAGTGCCACTTGTGGCAAAGCCGGGAATATGGCCATTTTCAGCCACAATACTACCAAGAACACTTAAATTTCCTTGATTGTCATCCACAATTAAAACAGTTGGGTTTTTTTTCATTTTATTTATCTTATCAATACTTTCGCTAGGGGTAAGGGCAAACACATAGGTTTGCCCCTACGAAATCAGATATGTAGGGATGAACCTGCGTGTTCACCTCAATTCACAATTCACCATTCACAATTCACCATTATTAACGGCTTTACCAAAACCGGAAATTCTTTGCGTGCCTTTTGAATATAAGCTATATCAAAAGTTTGGGTGCTTTCTAGCAGCGGTTCACCATAACTAACAAAAACCGGAATATTATATTCTTTCCCTAATTCGATTATCTTTTCAGCTAATTCGGCAATAATACCCATTTCCATTATAACACCTGCCTTTTTCCAAAGCGGTATTACTTCTTGTTTAAGCTTGTTTATCAATTTTGGAAAATCGGCAATATCTTCCGGATTCAGTATGCTATCAGCCTCCGTAGTTGCAACTTGAGGCTCATCCGCGTAAGCTTTCTTGGTACATTTGAGATAGTGGGATAATTCACTGAGCAGCTCAGAAATCTTAACTGGTTTAGCTAAATAACCGTCAAAACCGTGTGCCTCAATTTTAGCTTTTTCGTTCAAAGCAACGGAAGCAGTTAACGCAATAATTGGAATATCGGTAGTCTTTGGATTGTCTTTTAAATGCTTGGTAGCTTCATAACCGTCCATTTCCGGCATTTTGATATCCATTAAAATCAGAGCCGGATGATATTCTTCAGCAAACAGTAACGCTTTGTGTCCATTTTCAGCACTGACAATTTCCAAGTTGACTTGTGACAAGTATTCTTCAATCAAATCGCGGTTAGATTCAATATCATCAACCACCAATACTTGTACTTTTTCAAAGGTTATATTTTGGGACTCAAAAGTGTTATATTGCACAACAGCCGGCAGGATAGCTGCAACTTTGACTTCATGCAAAGCAATTTCAAAACGACTGCCTTTGCCGGGGTTGCTCTTGATGGAAATATAACCGTTCATCATTTCGACTAGACGCTTGGTGATAGCAAGCCCCAACCCAGTTCCACCGTATTGACGAGTACTTTGCCCATCCTGTTGCCGGAATGATTCAAAAATGAGAGCCTGTTGATCGGCAGGAATGCCAATGCCCGAATCTTCCACCACAAGGATTAAATCTACTTCGCTATGATCATCCTCTGTATATATTTTATTGGCACAGAGTTTAATGTACCCACTATCAGTAAATTTAACCGCATTACCAATAAGATTGAGCAGCACCTGCCGCAAACGAGTTTCATCCAAAAATAAAGCTGATGGTAAAGTATCATCAATTTCCATGATCAATTCAAGATTTTTTTCAGCAATCTTGAGACTGAAAATTTGTTGTAACTCAGTAAAAATAACCTGTGGGTTCACCGGTTCATACTGAATCTCCAACCGCCCCGCCTCAATCTTGGACAAATCAAGTATATCATTAATCAAAGTCAAAAGGCTTTTACCAGCCGTTTGAATAGAATTTAGATAAGTCTTTTGCTTTTTATCAGTGATTTTCGAAGTAAGTATATCACTGAAACCAATCACCGCGTTCATGGGAGTGCGAATTTCATGGCTCATGTTAGCAAGAAATTCACTTTTGGCACGGTTGGCTGAGTCTGCCTCTTCTTTGGCTTGTATCAGGGCGATTTCAGCTTGTTTGCGTTCCGTGATATCTTCAATTTTAGCCAGAAAATGCGTAACTTCTCTGTCATCATTATAAAAATATGAAACCGCTAAATTTCCCCAAATTAATTTTCCGTCTTTTCTTATGTAGCGTTTCTCCATTTGATAATAAGATACTTCACCATTTAAGGCTTTTTTCATCAGTTTTCTATTTTCAGACATATCATCTGAATAGCTGATATCAGTCACCTTCAATTGGAGCAATTCAGCTTCTGTATAACCTAACATCTGACAAAAAGCGGCATTGACTTTGATAAAACGAAAATCCGGAGCGGCAATTACCATTCCAATTGGCCCATCTTCAAACATTTTGCGAAATTGCTCTTCACTGTTACGAAGTGCTCTTTCTGCCTGTTTGCGTTCAGTGATGTCAGTTGCCATACCACAAACCGCATAAATATCACCTCTCGCATCATATAACGGGAATTTGATTGAAATATAAGTGTGGAATCCGTCACTGTGCGGTACAATTTCTTCCATTTTTAGTACGGATTTACTGGTGATGACTTTTTGGTCATTGGCAACAAAGGCATCTGCATTTTCTTTTGGAAAAACTTCATAGTCTGTCTTGCCATTAATTTCCGCATTTGAAATATGGAACAATTCACCATAACGTTTATTGACGAAAAGATAACGTCCTTTTACATCTTTGAGGAAAATAACGGTGGTACTGTTATCCAAAATGGCACGAAATCGCTCTTCACTTTCCTGTAATGCCATTTCTGCCTGTTTGCGTTCGGTAATATCCCGAAAAACACCTTGCAATATATATTTTCCAAGAATATTAAGAACATGTGATGATATTTCAACCGGGACTTCAACACCATCAGAACGAAGCACGACATATTCAATATGAGAAGTTTGTTTGGTTTCCTGATTCAAGCGAGCATGCTCAGAAAAATTTTGCCGTGAATCTTCATTTCTGGAGAGCGGGTGTAATTGCGATTGGTGCATACCGATAATTTCTTCACGAGGTATAAGTAGCAGTTTTGAAGCAGCCGGATTAGCATCAATAATTTTACTGGTTTCGGCTTCAGCCAAAAAGATAGCATCTGGTGCCCCTTCAAACAACGCCCGAAATCGCTCCTCGCTTTCCCGCAATGCTTGTTCTGCCTGTTTACTTTCAGTGATGTCGAACATCACACCGCATATTCTCACTGGTTGATCGTTTTCAACCACAACCGTCACCAAGTCTCTTAACCAAATGCTCCGATTATCCGCAGTTATCATGCGATATTCAAAACTGTGATCCTGCTTATTTTTAGTGGCATTTACACAATATGTTATTGCCCATTCTCGATCATCTGGGTGGATATGATTGGCCCAAAATGTGGATTGTTTCAACCAGTCTTCTACAGGATAGCCTAAAAGTCGTTGGGCTTGTTGACTGACAAATTGAAAATGAAAAGTTTTAGCATCGGCTTCCCACACCACACCATCAATGGAATTTACCAAACTTTCATAGCGTTGCTGGTTGGCTTTTAAATCCACAGCCAAATTCTGCATTGCTACTTTTTGCAGCTCAATCTCCTGAAGGCGTTGAGATAATTCAGTCGTTCTTTCAGCGACTTGTGTTTCTAGCTGATCTTGATGGCTCCGCAATTCATCTTGGGCATTTTTAAGCCGTGTCGTCATGCCATCAAAAGCATTTGAGAATTGCCCAATTTCATCTTGTGTGTCAACAGTTACTTGATAATCCCAATTGCCTTTTTCTATTTCTTCAGTCCGGTGATGTAATTTTATAATAGGGCGAGTTATGTTTTTGGCTATGAAAAAAGCCAATACGCCGCTCACACCTAACAACAGCATAAAAAATAGCAGCATCAGTTGCACCAGTTTGTGTACCGGTGCAAAAGCTTCTTTGGCATCTATTTCTGCCAATAAACACCAATCCATACCTTCAATAACACGGTGCGTTCCAATCACTAATACACCGCGATAATCTTTGTAACTATCTGGTTCAACTGCATGTTTTTCTTCAGACAGCCCAAAGCATTCTCTGGCTTCCGACGAATTGACTTTCTGTTTTAAAAAGGTATCCCCCAGAAACCGTGAGGGCGTAATCATATATCCATCCTTATTGATAAGATATATATCGTCAGTTTTTTCATGCCTCTGTAACAGGATTTCATATAATTCCGCTTCGATTTCTAGATTAACAATTACAATGCCGGCAAATTCCCCTTTGATTAATATTGGCACAGAGATACTTATAACTTTAGTCTCCGTCATCGTGGAAATATGCACATCACGGATATAAATCCCCTCTTTGCCATAAGCGAATATTTCAGCATTACCAACATGGTCAAATTCAGAATGGCTTGATACCACCACATTACCCTGTTTATCCAAAACCCTTATCCGCGAAACGTCATCAGACAGCGCAATGAAGGCTTTGATTTTTTTAATGGCCGGGGTGAGATTTTTAGTGGTAAGCGCATCTACAAAAGCTGTATCCATAGCGAATGTTTTAACCAATTCCACCTCTTCATCTAACAAATTTTCAATGTGATACGCTCTTGATATAGCAATACTTTCTAAATGATGGTAAATACCAGCATCAATCATCTGTTTAGAAACGATATAACTGGTTGTAGTAGCTACGATACCCGTAACTAAAATGAGTATAAAAATGATGCTGGAGATTTTGGTTTGTATTTTCACTATTTTAATGGTTAATGATGATAAACCAGTTAAGAAATATTTATTGGAATCCAAACTGAAAGAAACTAAAAATTTCCAAATCTAAAGGTTTGGACTCCAAGAATTAACTTTCCAAATCTGAAGGTTTGGACTCCAAGGCGTTAAGATATGGCAGTGACGCGCCTTTGTTAGAACCAGAAAACCAGAAATCACAAATCACAAATCACAAATCACAATTGATTAAAGGTTTTACCAAAACCACAAATTTTTTGCGTGCCTCTCGTATATAAGCTAGATTAAAAGTTCGGATGCTTTCTAGTAGCGGCTCACCATAATGGATAAAGGCGGGGATATTATATTCGTTGCCTAATGTTATCATCTTTTCGGCTAAGTCGGCAATGATATCCATTTGCATTATAATCTTTGCCTTTTCCCAAACTGGCATCACTTCTTGTTTAAACCGATTTCTCAATTCGGGGAGATTGGCAATCTCTTCCAGATTCAGCGTGAGTTCAACTTTCGTAGTCGTTGCTTGAGGGGCCTCGGCTCCCGCTTTTTTGGTATATTTTAGATGGTGAGAAAGTTCACTGATTAAATAAGAAATATTAACCGGCTTGGATAAATAACCATCAAAGCCGTGTGTCTCAATCTTAGATTTTTCGTCCAAGGTAACGTAGGCAGTTAGGGCGATAATTGGAATATCGGCAGTGGTTGGATCATCTTTCAAACGCTTGGTGGCTTCATAGCCATCCATTTCTGGCATCCGGATATCCATTAAAATCAAAGCTGGGTGGTATTCTTCCACAAACAGCAACGCTTGTTGGCCATTTTCAGCACAAATAACTTCCAAATTTACTTGGGATAAGTATTCTTTAATCAAATCGCGGTTGGATTCAATATCATCTACTACCAATACTCGCACTTTTTCAAAGGTGATATTGTTGGAATCAAAAGTGTTATCTTGCGTGGCAACTGGCAAAGTGGTAGCCACTTTAACTTCACGTAAAGTAATTTCAAACCTACTGCCTTTGCCGGGAACACTTGTAACCGTAATATGACCATTCATCATTTCGACTAAACGTCTGCTGATAGCAAGCCCTAACCCGGTTCCACCGTATTTACGAGTACTCTGCCCATCTTGCTGGCGGAATGATTCAAAAATGAGAGCTTGTTGACCGGCTTGAACACCAATACCAGTATCTTCCACTGCCATGATTAAATCAATTTGCTCACGATTTGTATATGCTTCTTTAATAGCACACAGTTTGATATAGCCACTATCAGTAAATTTAATCGCATTACCGATAAGATTGAGCAGCACTTGTCGCAAACGAGTTTCATCTAAAAACAAAGCCGGAGGCAAAGTTTCATCAATCTCCATAATAAATTCCAGATTTTTTTCCGCCACTTTGAGGCTGAAAATTTGTTGTAACTCGGTGAAAATAATTTGTGGGTTCACCGGTTCATATTGAATTTCTAGCCGTCCAGCTTCAATCTTGGACAAGTCAAGTATGTCATTGATTAAAGTCAGGAGGCTTTTACCTCCGGTTTGAATGGAATTGAGATAACTTTTATGTTGCTTATCAGTGATTTTGGAAGCGAGTATGTCGCTGAAACCAATTACTGCATTCATGGGCGTGCGGATTTCATGGCTCATGTTAGCGAGAAATTCACTTTTGGCACGATTGGCAGCATCGGCTGCTTCTTTGGCTTTAGTCAATTCAAGTGTCTGCTTTTTTAAACTTTGAGTACGTTCTTGTACCTTATGCTCTAAATGTTCTTGATGTTGCTGGAGTTCTTTTTCAACTTGTTTACGTTTTTCAATTTCAGTGGTACGTTCAAAAACTTGTTTTTCTAATTGAGAGTTCAGAATAAATAACTTCGCTTGTTGTTCAAATATCTGCTTTGCCATTTTGTTAAACTCTTGGCTCATCACACCAATTTCTCCTTTAAATTCAACAACACGCTGAGTATAATCTCCCATAGCAAATTTTTGCATACTTTTGGTAATATGATTCAATGGATAGATAATATTGCGTTGTACCAGTACGACAATTATAACGAAAATAATAAAAAAAACAATAAGATGTACAATAACACCTCGTTTAAAAGACTGCCAAGCTTTTTCTGTAATAATAGTAGCTGGTAATTGGATGCTCAAAATACCACGCAAATCACCGACTTGATAATTCCAAGCGGTGTCGTATAGTCTCCGAATAGTTTCTGGTGCTTCCTCACGTTTGCCATGACATTTTAAGCAATATTCTTCTATCCAGATTGGACGTGCATAAAGATAAAATTGCTCACCATCAGCCTGAGTAAATGGTTTAAACAACATTTCTTTTTGTGGAGATTCTCGAAAGTAGCTCATTGCCTCTAATTCAACCGGATTGGCAGCATGTTTCAGATTACGTGGATGATCAGAAACATTATTAAAACTGAGTCCGGAATTATCCCAGTTGGGAAAGTCTTCCGAAATTTTACTCAGTGCATAAGCCGGCAAAAAACCAAGCGTTTTATCAGTCAGCAGCACTTCACTATTAATAAATTGCTTGTGATAAACCCGCCGAGTTGCCATCAAAATATTTCTTATTTTTTCTGCTTGTTCTAACAAGTTAGTTTCGACTTCTTGTTTAGTCGTCTGGTAATTAATTACCTCAAGCCAAGTAAAAGAAAAGAGTAAAACAATACCTATAAAAATTAGCAGTTTAGTTTGTGTGGTCATTTTAATCGTTAAAATTTGGAAGCGTTTAATATTTAAGCCGAATAATCCAAATCTGAAGGTTTGGATTCCAATTAAATAGCCAAATCTGAAGGTTTGGATTCCAATTAAATAGCCAAATCTGAAGGTTTGGATTCCAATTAAATAGCCAAATCTGAAGGTTTGGATTCCAATTAAATCTTCCTTAACTTAATGGCATTGGAGTCCAAACCTTTAGATTTGGAAGCTTTGGAGTCCAAACCTTTAGATTTGGAAGCTTTGGAGTCCAAACCTTTAGATTTGGAAGCTTTGGAATCCAAACCTTTAGATTTGGAAGCTTTGGAGTCCAAACCTTTAGATTTGGAAGCTTTGGAGTCCAAACCTTTAGATTTGGAAAAGTTTGATTCATAATTCAATTAAAGGTTTTACCAAAACTACAAATTCTTGGCGTGCCTTTCGGATATAAGCGAGATTAAAAGTTTGGGTGCTTTCTAGTAGCGGCTCACCATAATGGATAAAGGCGGGGATATTATATTCGTTGCCTAATGTTATCATTTTTTCGGCTAAGTCAGCAATGACATCCATTTGCATTATAACCTTTGCCTTTTCCCAAACTGGCATAACTTCTTGTTTAAACCGATTTCTCAATTCGGAAAGATTGGCAATCTCTTCCAGATTCAGTGTGAGTTCATCTTTCGTAGTCGTTGCTTGAGGGGCCTCGGTGACAGCTTTCTTGGTATATTTTAGATAGTGAGAGAGTTCACCGAGCAGTTCAGAAATATTAACCGGCTTGGATAAATAACCATCAAAGCCGTGTGTCTCAATCTTAGATTTTTCGTCCAAGGTAACGGAGGCGGTTAGGGCAATAATTGGAATATCGGCAGTGTTTGGATCATCTTTTAAACGCTTGGTGGCTTCATAGCCATTCATTTCTGGCATCCGGATGTCCATTAAAATCAGAGCCGGATGATATTCTTCCACAAACAGCAACGCCTGTTGGCCATTTTCAGCACAAATAA
>Ga0233403_10001383_pt1 | contig 11377 bp, 7 predicted proteins | sample Na_oxic_1_MG_FD_179866 | JGI IMG/M metagenome (GOLD analysis project Ga0233403, IMG submission 179866) | Seawater microbial communities from Saanich Inlet, British Columbia, Canada - Na_oxic_1_MG | ecosystem: Environmental > Aquatic > Marine > Inlet | place: Canada: British Columbia | collected...
GCTGTCATTGCCACCTGATACAAAGCGTCTGCGTCAAACGCTGCGAATTCTTCAGATGTCAGTGCCGCCGAAAGTGCATCCAGATAGGTGCCGGCTATTAGGCTGGCTTGTGCCTGTCCGGCAATTTTACTGTCATTGGTTCTCCGGGTTTTTGCATTGTAAGCCGGAATCCTGCCCGCCACTTCTGCCAACTGCTCCGCGCTGAGTGTGCTGATGTCCAGATGGCCAGCATTCGGATCATTGTACAGGGCCTCCAGTTCCTCTCTGGTCAGTTTGTTGCCTCTTTCCGCAAGTTTGTTGACCAGTGTCTCCTCTGTCCACGAACTTTTTGTTTCAACATAACCCCGGTATCTCAGTTCTGTACCATACATATCTTTGGCGAACAGGTTTTCCAGATCTGCCTTGCTCAGAAGCGTTCCTTTATCAGCCAGTGCTGCATCCAGTCTGGCATCATCCCACAGACCGCCCCTGTCAGTTCTTCCGTCCCTGACATATCGCAACCAGTTGTATTCGGTAGCATACAGCTTTTTCAGTTCACTGTCGTTCAACTGGTTGACATCCGTATTCACTTCAGGAGTCAATTTCAGGTCGCTTTCGGCGATCATGGCAAAATTTCCGGTGTCCAAGTTGTAGCTGTGGTCATCATTATGATCGTTTATCACTTCCCATATGGCAACCTGCAACGCCCCGTCGCGGTTCTCAAGACTTTCATCCAGATAATTGTCCATAAGCCACGCGGCTTCCACGCGCCCGGGCAGGCTGCTGGGATCTGCCAACTCAACATACGAGTCCCCAGCCATCTGACTATTTTCCAGACAAAAAGCGCTGAACAAATTGGTACCCTCTTCGTTAGACATCAAATTGCCATCATCATCAGTGATCTCGACTGAGTAGGATGATCTGGCCGTCGTGGTGGCATGATCACTGGTCTTGCCTGAGTCATAAACTCCGGTGTTGTCATAGGAGAACTGAACCGATTTTCCAGAGTTTTTAGCAGTGATGTGCATGCTGTATGCAGAGGCACTCCCGGCAGTTAATATCACCGCCAGTGCTGAAATCAGCAGAATTTCCGTAAACTTTTTCATTTTCCTACCTCCTTCAAAAAAAAATCTGTTAAAGATAAAAACGTCCCAAATAATTAAGGCTTACACTTCCAACTTTTTTTTGTCACCTCCTTTGCAATTTTTGAGAAACTGAGCTTTTTTATAAAGACGCAGTTTTCTGAATTTTAAAAAATATTTAATTTTAAAAGTATACATGCAAAATGTATGCCAGAAGATGATTTTTTTTGTTATTTTTTTGATAACTTGATGAAATAATTAACCATTTTTTTGTCATACCTCTGAATGAATGAGGAGAGCATCTGACGAAACCTTATAATAAAATTCAATGAAAATCAGGTTTTTTTCAGAGTAAATCTTTGAATGACAGTGGTTTAGGTGTGATTATTGCTTACACCATAACTATAACAAAAGATATGGATGAAGAGGGAAGGGAAAGGCAGAAGGCTTGAATCATAAGGTTATTTGCACCCTGATCACTCAGGAAATATCGGCTTATCCAAAGATATGCAGGATGATTTGGTGCAAAATGTTTTCTGGTCGGCAAAACCGAACCCCGTAACTGATTAGATCAGGTCAGTCTGTAACTGTCTGATTTTTAAAGATGTGAAATTTTGATGCAATTGCCTGCAATTTTTGCCTTGACAAATTTGGCTGATTCATGGATAACTCGCCAAGGTGGATTGGCAGGCTGAGACAGTTGCTTATTCACAGGAAAATGATGAATCTGAGGGCAGTTGAAGATCAAGCCTTCAGGAGTGTCAATCGGAAAATGAGGGATGTCAAAAAAAAAGAAAGGAAAAAAAGATGGGAAAAAAACAGACAAAAGTGTTGGCAAAGACTGTTCGTGTGTTCATGGCGGCTCTGATGCTGATGAGCCTCCATATGCCGATGGCCTTTGCACAGGAAAAACTGAGTACCAAAGTTACTCACAAACCTCTGAAATATTTTGTATCCGGACATCGTATTCAGGTGGGGGCCGAAATCAGCGACAAAGCAGGGGTCAGCGTGGTGCGCTGTTATTTCAAAAGCCCGGAACAGGCAGATTATGTGTTTGTTTCCATGTCTCAGTCCGAAAAAAACGTCTATCAGGGCATTCTGCCGGCACCGGATCAGAATACCGACAACATCATCTATCTGTTTCTGGTGGCAAACAAGAATAATCAGATCATTAAAACGCAGGAGTTTCTGCTGAAAAATGACGCTGGAAAAGATGTTCCCCCATGGCAGCAGACAAACATGGAAGGAGATGTTCAGGTCAGCACCGAAATAGGACAGGCTCCCAAAGAACCCAAAGGATTCAGAGACTCCATTCTCATGGATCAGTCTGAATCAGCGATTCGTCTGAGCGGGGCAACTCTGCTTCTTGCAGGAAGCGGCTGGACAGCAGGCACTATTGCAGCAGTAGCTGCAGCGACGGCGGCAGCGGCGGGCGGTGGCATCGCCATTACAGGCAACAGCGGCGGCGGTGATGATCCGCAACTCTCGGCTGTTTCAATCAATCCTCCTGACGGCTCCGTGACAGACGCAGATCTGAGCAAAGTTACCATTGTGTTCAACGAAAAAATGGATATTTCCGCGGGAACCGTTTCCGTGACAAATGACAAGCCATCGGAACTGGGAGCCGGATGGGAACCCTCACAGATCGGCGCAGCTTCCGGAAGCTGGTACGATGACAATAAAAAACTGGATATCATCAGAAGCAACAGCAGCAGGCTGCTGACACCGGACATGGTGATGACTTTCAGATTGGACGGATTTAAGAGCGCATCGGGAAAGGCAATGGATGGATATACGTTTTCCCTCAGCGTGGGAAGCGGGGACGCAGATGTTGAATGGTGAAGCTCCTTCGACAAGCTCAGGGTGTTGCGGGAGTCCGAATGTTATAATGGCGTAATGACGTGATGTTGCGGGGCAATTTCCGAAATAAATCCGAATGCCACTCCTGCGAAAGCAGGGACCCATTTTGTCGGAAGGGTGATTTATGCCGGCGGATATTCAATCTGCCAAATTCAAATAAATTTAAACACTTTAAACATTGGGAATTAAGAAAGTTCAGGCACGGCACAGACTCATGAAAATTTCTGACCATCTTAATTCTTAAAGCTGAAATTTGACGGAGGTAAAATGAACAGAATCATATTTAAAAAACTTTCTTATGTGGTGCTTTGCATTTTTCTGATTTTTTCCATGTCTGCCTGTGACAACGGAGAAGATTCGCCAATGCTTTCCCAAAGTTCTGGGAATGAATCAGCCGGAACAGGTTCCATCTCCTTCAGGATTACAGACCCTGATGCACAGGCGGAGCAGGAAAATTTTGCGGAACAATCCGGATTCCGTCGTATGGCGGAACTTCTGTTTTTGCCGGCCACTGCCATCGCCGGATTTTCGGAATACTGCGACGATCTCAGTGTTGAGGCATTTGTCTATTACGCGTCTGACCTGCAAAATCCCATTGCAAAAGGCGGCCCCTGGGCATGTTATGAGCATAAGGGGGTTATCAGCGGCATGCCTGCCGGCGCAAATGAAATGGTCATTGTCGTGCTGATGACATCCGGAGAGAACGCTCTGTACCGGGGTGAGATTTCAAAGGAGATTGTCATCATAACAGGAGAGACCACAGATGCCGGAACCATTCAGGTGGATTCCTTTGTGCCAGTATTAAAAAGCGATATCAGTTCCATCCGATGGGATGATATCACGGGCGCTGAAACCTATGAAATTCAGAAAGATGACACGCTGATTGACAGCATTGGCGAAGATGCAGTTCAGCACTCATACTTCATTGAAGAGAACCGGAAATATCAGGTTCGTGCCCTTGATGTGCATGGGCATATGGGTGCATGGTCGGAAATGAACATCCTCTCCCGGCTTCAGGTGAAAGAAAACAGCCCCGGAGGTACGGAGGTGGGAAATATCTCCGAGTATGAGGAAGACCTGACATATGGCATGATCGGAGGGAGTGGCAGCGAACTGTTTGACGTGGATAGCAGCACTGGGCAGATCACGGTGGCTGAAAACAGCGTTCTGAATTATGAGAAAAACTCTGAATATGATCTGGAAATTCAGACTGAATCACCCGAGGGTCTGCAAAAGGAACTGGTTCTGAAGATTCAGGTACTTGATGTGAACGATTCACCGGATGTCGGGAATCAGTATTTCAATATAAAGGAAAACAGCCCGGAAGGCACACCGGTCGGAAAGATAGATGCCGCTGATGAGGATGAGAATGACCTGCTGTCGTTTACCGTGACAGGGGGAACAGGCAAGGACATATTTGATGTTGACTCTGAAGATGGCCAAATCAGTGTGGTGAGACAGGAGGAACTGAATTACGAAGAAGCACCTGAATATACGCTGAATATTGAGGTTCAGGACGATGGTGAGCCTTCTCTGTCAAAGTCCGCGGAAATCACCATCGGATTGGAGGGTGATGAAGAAGCCCCGGAAATGGCGGCTCAGAAATTTGATATTGCGGAGAACAGCCCTCCGGGCACAAGTCTTGGCATTATCAGTGCAATGGATGCCGAGGATGACAGGCTGACATTTCAGGTTGTCGGCGGAACCGGCGAAAATCTGTTTGAGGTGAATTCCGAAACCGGCGAAATCATACTGACCTCGGATGCAGAGGTGAATTATGAGGAGGAATCCGAATACACTCTGGAAATGCAGGTTCAGGATGACAGCGAGTATAATCTCAAAACACAGGCTCTGATGAGCATTGTCGTGCAGAATAAAAACGACGTGCCGCAAATTGAGTCAGGGCAACGCTTCAGTATTGAGGAGAACAGTCAGGGCAGCATAGCACTCGGCAAAATTGCAGCGACAGATGAGGACGGGAACAATCTGAGTTATGAGATTGTCGGAGGAACCGACATGGGACTGTTTGAGACAAATCCCGAAACCGGTGAAATCACACTGGCCCCGGGTGCAGAGGTGAATTATGAAGCTGTCCCGGAATACACGCTGGATATTCTCGTGAGAGACGACGGCGAAGATTATCAGGCAAAAGAGGGAAAAATCACTATCGTCGTAGAAGACCAGAATGATCGTCCTCTCATCCTTGATCCCAAAATATTTGAAATCAGCGAGGACAGCGATGCGGACAAGGTGGGCCGCGTGAATGTGACGGATGATGATGCGGATGAGGTGCTGGTTTATGAAATTCTTTCCACTGAGCCGGATGGGGAAGTTTTTTATATTGACGAAAACGGGGATATTGTTCTGAATTCGGGAGTTCTGCTGGATCATGAAATCATTCCGCAGTACGGACTGGATATAAGAGTTACGGACAGAGGCGGCCTGTCAGATCAGGCAGTGATCACGGTTCTCATCAGCGATGTCAACGAGTATCCGGAGGTCACTCATCAGGATATCAGCATAGACGAACATTTCTCGCCGGATATGCCTGTCGGAAAAGTCATAGCCGAAGATCAGGACGAGGGAGACGTGCTGACTTACAAAGTTGTCGACGGAAGCGGGGAGAAAGTGTTCCCTGTGGATGAAAACACGGGTGATATCAGCGTGGCACCGGATGCGAACCTGAATTTTGAAGAAATATCCGAATACAATCTGACAGTTGAGGTGAGAGATTCCGGGGGGCTGGCAGAAGTGTCTGATATTTCCATTCAACTGAACGATCTGAATGATCTGCCGGTAATGGAGGAGCAGACCTTTCAGATCATGGAGAACAGTTCCGCGGGTACGGAGGTCGGTGAGGTAAAAGCCACAGACGAGGACACAGAAGATCTGCTGACCTACAGGCTTGTCGGCGGAAGCGGCATCGAACTGTTTGAGATGAACCCGGAAGATGGTCGGATCAGCACGAAAGAAAGTGCTGTGCTGAATTATGAGGAAGTTCCTGAATATACGCTGGATGTGGAGGTCACGGATGGGAAAGCATCGGCGGAAAAAACCATGACCGTCAAGGTGGAAAATACGAACGACCCGCCGACAATGGAAGCCCAGACCTTTGAGATTATGGAAAACATCTATTCGGGAACAGTCGTGGGGCAGATCATAGCGGCGGATGAGGATGCCGACGATATTCTGACCTACGAAGTGATGGGCGGAACAGGTGAAAGCCTGTTTAATGTGGACAAACTCACAGGTGTTATCAGCATAGCTGAGAGTGGCGAAACAAACTACGAGAGTGCTTCCGAATACACTCTGGATGTTCAGGTCAGGGATGACGGTGTGGGAAACCTGCGGACGCAGGAAACCATGAAAATTCTTCTGAGAAATGTGAATGAGCCGCCCATAGCCAATGCAGGGGATGACCAGTCTGTCACCGGAACATCGCCGAGCACGAGCGTTCAGCTTGACGGAAGTGCGAGCATGGACCCTGAAAACAGCAGTCTGACCTATGACTGGTCTGTTGAGGAAGGGGAATATGCCAGTTTGTCCGATCCTTCGGCTGTTAATCCCGTGCTTACCCTGTCCACCCTGTCCGGAGAAAGCGTCTATACGATAAAGCTTGTGACAAGCGACGGTGTGTATGAAAGCGACGCTGATTTTGTGACCGTGACCGTCACCACTTCCATTCCAGAAGATTATGCAGGAATGTATACTGGCACATATTCTTACTCAGATGGGATTGAAGCCGGGAAACTGTCTCTGGGTGTTGATACTGAAGAAAACATATCCGGGTCTGCCTATAATGAAAGTGAAAGCATTGAGCTTTCCGGAACAGTGTCAGAATTCACCGGAAAGGATTCGAGCGGTGATTTGAAGGTCTTCATGGGGAGTATTGATTCAACCGGGAACATGACTGGTTCATGGTTTTATCAGGATGAGTTTATGGGCACGTTTGAGGCTCAGAGACAGGAGTAGTGCGAAAGTGCGTTCCCCTCTTCGCTCCAGCGGGATTGCCAAATCCGGGTTGGGCGACGGAGGGGGACTTTCGGAAACATCCCCGGAGTGCCGAAATGGAGCGGGGTTGATGATCACCTACAATCTTGAGCCGGCGGAATTTTGGCGTTATTCCGGCCCGGATTTGGCAATCCGGGTTGAGCGATTCCACCCCGTTCCGGAGTGCCGAAATGGAGCGGGGTTGATGATCACCTACAATTTTGAACCGGCCAGCGGAATTTTGGCCTTATTCCGGCCCGGATTTGGCAATCCGGGTTGAGCGATTCCACCCCGTTCCGGAGTGCCGAGATGGAGCGGGGTTGATGATCACCTACAATCTTGACCGGCCAGCGGAATTTTGGCGTTAGAGCGCCAAGCAAAGCTTGGTGCTTCCTGCAGGGTGAAAGTCCCTGCCGGGAAAGGTCTGGCCAACCACCCGTACCGGGTGTTGCGTGAACGGGAAAGACAGACATACCGACGAACGACCCGCACGAAGCGTACACAGGGAAATCATGCGGGCCGCAGGGAGTGAGGCGCACTCCCGAAGCATGGAACAGCGTCGTTACAGGCATCGGAGCCGTCGGCCATGTTTTTAACGTGACGGAAGCCGATACAAAGGAATCGCTGATTTTTTGGCGAGATTCCGGAGGGACTGCCGGTGTCATCAAGGCGTGGCATGTGTGAGGAGAGGCACACAGGAACCTGGGAGACCCTGTCAGTTCCTGATGGGAAGGGCTGAGACCCGTCTTTTTCCGGGTAAGGAATAAGGTGTGAGGAGTTACCGGCGTGAGGCAAAATCCCGGCTCCGACAGGAAATTCGTCACTCCCTCTCTTATAATAACAAAGTGGGGACGAATTTATGAATCGTTGTACTACCCTTCCTCTTTTTTCGCCAAAAAGAGATTAACCATCGCAGCCATTGAAGTACACACGATCAGCAGGAAAGAGATTGCATTGATTACAGGAGTGCTGCCATCCCTGACCTGGAGATACAGGTTGATCGGCAGTGTCGTTTCGGACCCGACAAGAAACAGGGTGGTGTTGAAATTTTCAAAGGACATCAGAAAAGCCACAGCCCCTGAGCCGATAATCGCCGGCCTGAGAAACTTCAGGGTGATATGCCATATCACCTCAGCCCGGTTGGCACCGAGATTCATTGCCGCCTCCTCAAGGGTATGGTCAAATTTTTTCAGCCGGGCTGACACCACCAAAGTCACAAGGGTGGCAATAAAAGAAAACTGCCCCAGCACCACCAGCCAGAAACCCGGGCGGAACAGGCCCACATCCAGATTCCAGTTGTGTTCGAAAAAGATTCCCAGTGTGTTGGAAAACAGGAGAACAGAGATTCCCAGAATCACACCGGGAATAACAAGGGGGGAGATCATAAGAAAATACAGCATCTGCTTGAAACGAAAATCTTCCTGTTCAAAAAGGAAAGCCCCGCAGGTCCCCACAGCAGTTGACAGAATCGTGACAAAAAACGCCACTTTAGCGCTGACCCATATACTGTACAGGTTGATTTCATCGTGGAATATGCCGACCCGGTCAAGACTGTTTGCCGTGAACCAGTCCGACGTGAACCCTTTCCACGGCAAAGACGGGAACGGGGAATCATTGAATGCCAGCACGCATGTGACCAGCAGAGGGGCAAACAGAAATGTGAAATAGAGGATCACATAAAGTTTGAAACCGAGTGTGTATGCTCTTGAATTTGGCAGAGATCGGATCATTTTATAACTCCGGCCAGTTTCTGACGGGTCAGTTTTAACCCTGTCCATATTACCAGGGATGAGAGAACGAGCAGCAGAAAGCCGAAAGCGGCCCCCTGATTCCAGTTGAAACTGGCGATAAACTGGTTATAAATCTGCTCTGTGAACCAGAGGGAGTTTTTCCCACCCATGAGATTCGGGGTGAGATAATTGCCAAGCGTCAGCATGAATACCACAATGGAACCGGAAACAATACCGGGCATGGAGTGCGGGATTATGATTCTGAACAAAATGCTCCACATATTTGCCCCCAGATCATAAGCCGCTTCTATCAGGCTGTTATCCAGACTTTCCAGAGCGGATATCAGAGGAACCGACATGAACAGCATGGATGTGTAAACCAGCCCCATCACCATGGTGACATCATTGTAGAGCATTTCAACAGGGCGGTCAAGGATGCCGAGACTGAGCAGAAAATGGTTGATGACACCGCTTTCCCGCAAAAGAATCATCCAGCCATAGACCCTGACCAGCTCACTGACCCAGAAGGGCAGCAGAAGAAGCATGGCCAGAAAGCCCTGAAATCTCGGGTTGACGACCTTGGTGATATAAAAAGCCACAGGAAGCGCGGTGACAAAGGTCAGAAATGTCACCAGTATCGAGTAAACAGCCGTTCGCACAAAGGTGAGCCAGTAAATAGGCTCATTGAAAAAATTCATGTAATTGGAGAAGCTCCACACCATTTCGCCGTAATCATCTTCAACGCGAAATGACATGAAAAGCAGGTCAATGTGCGGCAATATGATCAGCAGAAAAAGCCACAGCAAAACCGGGGTCAGGAAAAAAATCAGTGCCCATCGAATCTGGTGTCTCATTTATGTCCGCTCCTTATTCCGTCCTGAAAAATCTATGATAATCTCAGATTATCACGGATTGTCCGGATGCGGAGTGTCTCATCGCAACCATGACGAAATCAACTGGATGAAATCAACTGGTCAGGTTTCTTGCTCTCACATTCTGAGGGTGAATGGTTATGTCTCATCCGCATTCTCATGCAGAGGGCGGGAGGATGCGGGAAAACAGATTCCCGATTTCACATCCCACCCGATTTCGATTTTGTCATTCACCCGGATATGATCGTATTGCCGGTTCTGGGGCAGGGCGATGAGCATCTCAGTATCAGAGTCATGAGGATTTGCCAGAAGCCGGCTGTTTGCACCGTCAAAAAGAATGGCTCTGACTGTCACCTCAAATCTGTTCAGGCCGGAAACAGACGGATCAGGCTGAATCAGCATGGCCTCGGGCCTGAGAAAAAGATTGACCTCGTCCCCGACCTGAAAAACTCCGTCAATCTTTGTGTGAAATTCCTGGCCCTCGGTGGTGACAACTTCAGCAGTGTCATCATTGTCACACTGACGTATTTTCCCTGTCCATGCGTTGTTATCACCCACGAACCGGGCCACAAAGGGTGTCCCGGGCTTATGGTACAAATTCTGCGGAGTGTCAACCTGCTCGAAACTGCCATGGTTCATCACGGCAACATAGTCGGACATGACCAGGGCTTCGGACTGGTCATGGGTGATATAGATAAAGGTTGTTCCCACCTGTGCCTGAAGCTTTTTCAGCTCCACCTTCATCTGTTCCCGGAGTTTCAGATCCAGAGCTCCGAGCGGTTCGTCCAGCAGAAGGACTGTGGGGTTCAATACAAGACATCTTGCAATGGCCACCCGCTGTTTCTGGCCCCCGGAGAGCTGGTCAATCTTTTTGCCGCCAAATCCGGGTAGTCCCACTCGCCCCAGAATGCTCTCCACTTTGCCCCCGATATCCGCCTTTTTTTCCCGCTGGCGTTGCAGGCCAAACGCTATATTCTGTGCAACCGTCATCATGGGAAACAGGGCAAGATGCTGGAATATCAGGTTGACAGGCCGCTTGTTGGGTGGAATCCCGGCCATATCGGCTCCGCGAATTTCAATGACACCCCGGTCAGGCTCAATGAACCCGGCAATCATACGCAACAGGGTGGTCTTACCGCACCCTGACGGCCCCAGAATGGAGAAAAAATGTCCTTTTTGCACTTCAAAAGACACATGTTCCACTGCCTTGAAGCCCTGAAAAATTTTGGTAACACTTTGAACAGATAAGTCCATTTTTTTTATCCTGTACACAGATCCCGGCCAACATGACATCGGATTTCAGGACTGGGCGGATGACAGAAAGCCCGTCTCATCCTCCGGGACTGTTCATATAAATGAGAAGTCAGAGCTGATTCATTCTCCCGGCATTTCACAACTGCCCATGGCACCAGTGATGTATTAAGGGAGTTCCCAAGAAATAATATAATATATCCGAAAAACATGCCTCTGTCTTCAGGGCGTGTCGGTATGGGCAGTTTATTTTTTGGGAAATCCCTGACACCTTTTTACTTTGCTGCTTTCACCTTGTCCAGTATCTTACCTTCAATAGCCTCAAGTTTGGCAGGCACAGGCGGATACCATTTGATATTGTCTATGGCTTTCTGGGGAAAACAACGCTCAAAATTTTCACGCACAGCAGGATCCAACAATTTGACAGCACCGTTTGAAGCGGTTCCGTATTTTTCCGAATTGGTGAATGCTGCCGCGTTTTCCGGGTGAAGTATGAAGTTGATCCATTTATATGCGGCTTCCACATTTTTTGCTTTGGATGGAATGGCAAACGTGTCAATCCAGCCCAGAGAGCCGCTTTTTGGCGCGACAAAATCAATGTCCGGATTTTCCC
>Ga0233403_10001384_pt1 | contig 11370 bp, 7 predicted proteins | sample Na_oxic_1_MG_FD_179866 | JGI IMG/M metagenome (GOLD analysis project Ga0233403, IMG submission 179866) | Seawater microbial communities from Saanich Inlet, British Columbia, Canada - Na_oxic_1_MG | ecosystem: Environmental > Aquatic > Marine > Inlet | place: Canada: British Columbia | collected...
CAAAACAATTATCGCCGGAAGATGTACAACTCTTTTACCAAATTGGTTTACTAGGAAGGCGTGACTTACCGTTGGCACCTGAACCACGAGGCGGCTTTGAAATGGTCATGCTGCGAATGTTAGCGTTTCGTCCGTTAACCGTCAATGTACAGCAATCTCAAAGGACTCAAGTAACAGCCCCCCACCATCAGGCGACAACCGCACCCTCGCCGCCCTTGACATCAACCGCACCAGTGACAACACCAGTCAGTACAGCCACGCCACCTATCGGAACCTCGCCAGCACCATCCAATCCAGGCGATGAATGGGCAAGTATTGTACACTCTTTATCCCTCCCAGGTTTGCTAAACCAACTGGCACTGAACTGTGAACTGAAACAGCACCAAGGAAACACTTGGCGCTTGACGTTGCCACCTGAGAAGCGATTTTTACTCAATAAAGAACGAGAAAAAGAATTAGAACAACGGTTAAATGCACACTATGACAGTTCACAAAGCCTACATATCCAAGTAAAACATCCAGAAACAGAAACACCAGCAGCGCGGCAACAACGTATTCAAGAAACCCATCAAGAATACGTCACCAAAGCGATTGACAACGATCATTTTATCATTTACATGAAAGAAAATTGTGAGGCACGAGTTAATAAAGTGACCCCAGTTTTTCCTGACCAAATTGACACACCAATCAGTACCTGAGCAAAACCGGTATTTGAAAAATCCAGTATAAGATAAATATTTTGGAAGGAGTCCAAGTTGTAGCTTGGGCATCCAAACTCAAGTTTGGACTCCGGTTTTACTGAAAAGCTGTATTTTAAAAAAAATATTTTAGATTAAATTTTTTGGGAAAAAACTTTAGTCTAAAAACATATTGATTAGCTTTTTATTAACCATTAACCATTACCCATTATCTACCACTACACTGGGCAAGCGAATAATAAACACACTCCCCTTTCCCAATTCACTTTCAACACTGATAGAGCCGCCCATAATTTCACAAAATTGCTTGGTAATCGTTAAACCCAAACCGGTACCCCCATATTGGCGAGCGATAGAACTATCAGCCTGCGTAAATGCCTCAAATAAGTGAGCCACCTGTTCTTGGCTCATACCAATCCCATAATCACGTACCCCAAAAATGACCCAGTCTTGCCCCAGTGTTGCTTCTTCCCTGGCGGAGAATAATAAGATATCGCTGTTTTGGCAAAATTTGGCCACATTACTGAGCAGATTGAATAAACACTGGCGCACTTTCGTCAAATCAGCATAAATAGTGCCATAATAGTCACATTCAACCGTTAAAAATGGTTGAAAAAAATCGAATTTTAAAATTTACCAAGGTATGAACCTATCGGTAGTCCCTACAAATTGATGGAAATACTATTTCTCGGAGGGCAGATCAACGCACCCTCAGAACTGATACCGCCCACTTACCTGCCCGCCTACTGTTCTACTGATCATCCCTAATATTGGTAAGTCATTGATTTTTAATACCGGCATTGCTTTGTAGGGTCTGCCAGAATTCAAATAGCAGATTTTTCTCCCACCAGGTTTGACCACTCCTATAAAACTTTTATCGGGCTATCCATCACGACTATTTTGATACCAAAAATTGCTCAACTTGGCAAGTTAAACAATTGAACCTCAATTCCGCCAGTAATCTCCAAGTGACTGATTATAAAAAATATATTTTTTTAGGAATGAACTTAAAAATGACCCAAGATAGCCAAAAAATCCGGAGGACATCATGTAACTCATTGATAATAAAGACACCGAGCCAATATAGAATGGCTGCTTATCGATAACAATTTGGTAAAAATGATTTTTTCCATCTATACTGATAAATAAGCTATTCAGATAAAGAACGCTCAATTAGGCAACTCACAAAAAATAATACACGGTGCAACCATAAAAGGGGCAACCAATCCCACTAGGTCAAGTTTTTTGAAGAAAAACTTCAACATCGGAAATATTTATCGGAAACCCCATAGCTCAAAACCACTTTTAGGAAGATATCAATGATGAATACACACTCCTTAACCTTAGCAATGCTACTGTTAGTGACGACGGTAGTCAGTGCCTCAGCGACTGAACCCAATGGCGAAAACCAAACTTCTTGGTGGGAAAAAACTAAGCAAGCAGTCGCGGATATGTGGTATGGTTCGCCCCCCCCCAGTACTAATGGTTCCACGGAAACGACGTTTTTGGAAGAAAAAGATACCATGTTTGCAACCATCTGGGAAAGCGTCACACCAGCACTTAATAAAGTGTTAGTCCTTGAAAAAGAAGCAGAAACGTTACCTGACTCGACTTGGTTTGGCAAAAATAGATTCGATAATCAAAATGACATTAATGATTTGCTTGATGAAGCCGTAGATATTTTGAGTACATCCAATAGTGCCGAGACGAGAAAACGTATCCGTGCCCTTGAGGAAGAAATCCAGCAGATGAAACAAACGATTTCTGAACATCGCCAAGCCCAAGTGAGTGCCCCCATTCGTTCAACTTGGAAAACAACAGTGGCTGATTATGACGAAAAAATCGATCAACTCAATGAGCTGATCGAACAACGCCATAAAACCATTAATGAACTAAAAATCCAATTCGCCCAAGAACTCTCGGAAAAAGGATTATATATAACGCCCGATCAATTGGACGTGCTATTATCCAGTGTCGTTGGAGACGATATTATTCAAAGCAGTATTGTCTACAACAATGTCAAACAAATCAGCCAACAATTGATGGATCTGACCATCAAAAGTGGCGAAGATTTTGACATCAGCCAACGCTACTATGGTATGTACACCGTTTTGCTCAAAATCGTGTTACAAATGCAGCAACGCTTCGTCAACAACATTGACAAAAAGTACTTGCCCAAAATAGGCCTGATTGTGGCCGAGGTTTATGGACTTAACGCAACGACTCGCAATTTATTGCGTTCCGAGATTGATAAAAATCGCCGCCGACATTTGCAGGCTAACCTTGAAGCTCAAAACTTGACGTTGCAAACGGCACAATTGTACAAAGTACACTTAATCAAACAACGTCGCAAGATAGCCAGAGCGAACAAAAAAACAGCCAGAGATTTGCAGATTGCACAAAACACCTATAAAACGGTCAGAGTCAGTGGCGAGTTGATTAACCTATTACGCACCAGCCAAAAATCTTTTGACGTATTGCTTAATCTTCAGGTGCCCGATTTGTTGGTATTTGAAAATACGCAAATGAAACAAGAATTTGCTATACTGACTCAAAAACTGGCCGAATAATTGTTGTCAGTTAACAAATCCGATGTCCCAAAGACATCAGATTTGTTATCCAAGTGAAACGGTTTTTTTGAGTCAACATCATTGAAAGCAAGAGCACTGCACATGAACCACGCTGTTGCGTCACAAAAGAGGAAAAATAATGAAAGGCGGACTTTCTGGGCTAATGAAACAAGCCCAAAAAATGAAAAGCGATTTTGACAGCGCCCAACAAGAATTGGCCAACATAGAAATCATTGGCGAATCGGGCGGCGGCATGGTTAAAGTGATTATGACCGGGCGACATGATGTCCGACAGGTTGAAATCGATCCTGCCCTAGTCGCGGAAGATAAAGAAATGTTAGAAGATTTGGTGGCCGCCGCCATCAATGATGCCGTGCGTAAAGTTGAAAGCGTCAGTCAAGAGAAATTATCAGGCTTAACTGGCGGATTAGGATTGCCCAACGGTTTCAAACTACCGTTTTAAAGCACCACACAAACCTCATCGGGTGTTGAGTTTAAGCTTTTTGAAGAGTCATTATTGATTTCGGCAAAATATGTGTACGGGTCATTCACCAATCATAACGACCTCAAACTCGCATGATTTTCTAAGCCCCCGCTCAACACCCAGCCCAACCCACCTTTATATTAATTATCTACATCGTTTACCAAATGGGCAATCGCACTAGACAACTTAATAAGTGGTTTCAAACGGCACTAGGAGAACGCTTATTAAGCGAAGAAGCTGGTATATTGCAACAAATTTTACCCCATTTATTTGGCTATCATTTGTTGCAAATTAGCAACCTGGGGCATGGCACTCTCCTAGAAAGTAGTCGCATCATGCACCGCTGCGTGTTAAGCCACAGCCATGCCAACACGATTTGCCAACCCTACTCCAGTGTCTATGCCTTAGCCGATACATTACCCTTTGCTCATGACAGCCTTGACGTGGTGGTATTGCCACATGTATTAGAATTTGAAGAGCATCCGCATGAAATCTTGCGCGAAGTGGAACGGGTACTGATTGCCGAAGGCCATGTCGTCATATTAGCTTTTAACCCAGTGAGTTTATGGGGAATCTGGCGTTGGTTTGCCCGGCGCGACGAGGCACCCTGGTGTGGACATTTTTTGCCACTGTTACGCCTGAAAGACTGGTTAGCTTTGCTCGGTTTTGATTTGAAAAAAGTGGATAGCTTCTTTTTTGCCCTACCTTTTCAAAATGATCGTTTTAAGAATTACACGCAATTTTTAGGAACACTTGGTACCCGCTGGATGGACAATTTTGGAGCCGTTTATGTAGTGGTTGCCAAAAAACGGGTTGCAAGGATAACACCCATTAAACCAAAATGGCTGACCAAACCTCAGTTAGTGACAGAGGCGGTTGGGACTAATTTCAAAGAACATAGCAATGCCAATATCGATCTGAAAAATGAATCTCGCCCACTATTTTTAAACCATTGATTTATACCTAAAAATGGCAATTAGTTTAATTTTTATTTAATGAATCAATTACTTAACTGATGTTACGCATTCCCGTTCCAATTTGTCTGAATCAGTATTTTCAGAATTTGAGGATTTTCAGGATGATATTTTGAGCAATATTAACGGAGGTTACGCACTCTGATTCCATAATCTTGGCGTTTGCTCTAATCCCTCAAGAATCAAAACCGGCTGCCAAATAAACAATGTGCGCCACCTCCGCAATATTGCTCAAAATATCCTGAAAATCCTGATTCAGACACATTATGGAATCGGAATGCGTAACATCAGTTATTTAATTGACCGTGCAAAGTATAATTCAACAATTATGTTCAAGCTATTTAACAAGCGTATTAACAAAGTTGAAACGGCGGCACCACCAAATTCGTCTGTTTCTGATAAATCGCTCCAAACCATTGCCTTTCCTTATGGCCATTCGGCATCGTTAATTACCATCGCCCCAGAGGAGAATCCAAAACAGGTGGTCGAAAAATTATCGATCACTCCGCCGAGCGCGTTGATTACGATTTCTGGTGACACTGAAGGGCTGGACGAGCAGATGCAGCTACGGTTAACACAGTTATTCAGTCGGGGTGTTGCCCGCGCGGCAGCGGATACGGATGCGATGTTGATGGATAATGGGAAAGCGGCTGGACTTGCGGCACTGACTGGGCAAGGGGTCACTGATCGCGGACGCAAATCGCGGCTTGTCGGAGTTGCGCCGGTCACGCAAGTCACTTATCCCGGCCAATCGGAAACGCCTACCACGTCAGATGCCCTACCTTTAGAGCCTAATCATAGCCATTTTGTGTTAGTAGACAGTCAAGAAAGGGGTCGGGAAATCGAGGTGATGTACAATTTAGCCGCCGCATTGGCAACTGATAAGCCGGCCCTGACGATATTGATTAATGGGGGCGAACAATCGCGTGCTGAAATTCTACGCAGTGTGCGTTTAGGTTGGCCTATTTTGATTTTTTCGGGTACTGGCCAATTGGCTGATGAGATTGTTACTTTACACCAAAATCCGCCAGATTTTATTGCTGATCCCGCATTAGCAGAAATGATTGCTGAAGGCCATATTCTGGTGTTTCCGATTGATGGCCAGGTTGAAGAGTTAGAGCGATTGATTCAGCGGCAATTTCGAGGCGATGGCTTACTGAAACTGGCATGGGAACAGTTTGCGGTGTATGACCAAAATGCCAATCGGCAGCAGAAGACTTTTCAACGTCTTCAGTTCCTTATTATCGTTATGGGCGTATTGGGCACGTTATTGGCCTTATTCCAAGCCAGTTTAGACCTGGAAATTCGACAGACCACACAAATTGTCGATCTACAAGAAGTGGTGGATGATTCACAACAGGGTTGTGAACCGGCACTGAACAAATTGAATGAAATTAAAAAAAGCAGTAGTTGGTTCGCCAATTTTTTGGCCACACATAGCTACTTGATGTTTTTCATTGAGTATTTGGTGGAGTTTTTGCAATATGTGATTGTGGCAATACCGGTTCTGGTGACCGTTTTGATAGCCGTTGCGAGCCGTTTTAATGCCGGTCAAAAATGGGTTTTGTTACGGAGCAATGCGGAGACGATCAAAAGTGAAATCTTCCAGTACCGAGCACTGGCCGATGTTTATAATGCTGAGCGGTGTGTGGATACGTGCAGAGAATCCCAACTGGCCGATAAGATGCAAACGATCAGTCACTCTTTGATACAAACGGAAGCCAATATGTCGGCCCTTAAACCTTATAAAGGCCCACTTCCGCCGCGCTATGGCACCGCCGAAAATGATGATGGGTTCAGCGCCCTGTCGCCAGAACGTTATCTTGACACTCGTCTTGAAGACCAACTGAATTATTATGTGAAAAAAACCATTCAATTGGAACGGCAGTGGTCTCGGTGGCAATGGGCTATTTATCTCCTTGGGGGCACCGGAACCTTGCTCGCTGCCCGTGGACAGGAGCTTTGGATTGCGCTGACGACCGGTATGGTGGCCGCGATTACCAATTATTTGGCTTATCAACAGGTGCAGGAGCGTTTAACCAAATACAATCAAACGGCAACTCGTTTAGCTCATGTCCGTAATTGGTGGACGGCTTTATCGGCAGCCGAACAGGCCAAACAAGCCAATATTGATAAGTTGGTGGTTGATACGGAGGGAGTCTTGGAGGATGAATTTAAGAGCTGGATGTTGCAAATGGAAGAAACAATGAGTGTTCTAAAAGAGGAGCAAGCGAAAGCCGCTGAAAAGGCTCAGGCCAAAGTGAGCATCGAACCGGAGATGGTCAAACCGGTTGCCGGGCAGCCGCCAAAAGGGCTGGAATCTTTCAAGGAGCATTTTATCAAACCAGAATCGTCGGATAACAATATCGACTCGAAAACGTAGAAGTCATCCGACGCGCAACAAGGGCAACCATTGGAGTCCAAAGCTTTAGCTTTGGGCGACCTGGTGGTTGCCCATTTGGCTCAATTGATTTAACGCAGCTGTTCCAGCCATTCCTCAGTAAATGGATTTTCTCCATTTTGTAGTGCCTCTATCCACCCTTGCGCTTCTGATTGGTACGCTTCATTATCATAATTTTCAACAACAAACTGAAAATCTTCAATCGCGCCTTGCGTATCGCCCGTCAGTGCCCTAGCCAGTCCTCGGCTATCTCGAATAAACCAAACTTCGGGGTCAAGCTCTACGGCATTCTCACAGGCAAACATCACCGATTCGGCTTGTTCATACACACTACCGTACCAACAAAGGGTATTCCACTGCCCAGCAGAGATTTCCAAGTCTGGTGCCCGTTGTTGAGCCTCTTTATAGGCGGCAATGGCTCCAACTATGTCACCTTGCCTAGCTAAATTTCGTCCCGGTTCCATCAAGCTTTGAACAAATATCTGTTTGGCTTTGGGATAGTGGTGCAATGTGGATGATACCCCCTAACTCCCCCAGGTTTCACCTCTTGCTCTTGGCCCATTCAACCCCTTCGGGGTTGGGGGAAAGCCTTAGAATAGAAATGTGCCCGTTTGAGTTCCATCACCCACATTGCACCACCCCTCCAAATGATATTGTTGACCGGAGTCCAAGATTTGTGTTGGATGTCCAAACTCAAGTTGGCTGAATCCTGAAAAAAAAGTAACCGTTTGAAGTATAACTGGTATTGTCATCATATAAAAAATATTATATATTATATAAAAAATGGGGTAAATCATTGCCCCTACGAATCGTCCTAAATAAAGGGGCAATCGGCGATAATGAGGTTATCAGCAATTTTCATGCCGATTTATCTATTTTTGGCATTGAAATGAGCTGATATTTTGGTCTGATTTTAACAATTTTATTTCACTCAAGCGAAAAATGCTATACTGTTAAAAAAAGGAGAACAAGCAGATGAAAATGAGAAATTCACGAACTATTTGGTTTCTAGGTTTGGTCCTGGTTTTGGCAGCCGTCCCCATTTATATTTTTATCAATCAGCCAATGACCCCATTTGTGATTTCCAAAACGGACACTCACACGGTTTCCTTATCCAAATCAACCATCAGCCTAACCGGTGGCAAACATGCGTTGCTGATTGGTATCGAAGAGTATAACTCTAATAAAACCGGCTTCCATTCTCTCAAAGGACCCGTCAATGATATCGAATTGACACAAGGCGTATTGCGTGAACGGTTTGGTTTCTCTGAGGACCAGTTTCTGATTCTGACCGATGCCCAAGCCACTCACACCGGCATTGAAAACGCATTTATGACGCTGATTGAACGTGTTCAGCCCGGTGATTTTGTCTACATCCATTATTCCGGACATGGTTCAGAAACTGCTGATTTAAACGGTGATGAAATCAGCGGCAAGGACCAAACTTGGGTTTCCTACGGTGCCCGCGCCAGCGATGAGGTAGACAACAAAGACAACTATGATGTATTGGACGACGAAATCAATACTTGGTTGTCCAAGCTGTATGACAAAACCGACCAAATCGTATTTGTCTCCGATTCTTGTCACTCGGCGACGGTGGGCAGAGGAACACTCACTCGTGCAATAGACAACGATGATCGGCCCCATATTTTGGGTCAACGACCCTATACTAAACGGGTTAAGCATCGTGGTATTCGCGTCGGAGCAGCGCGGGACGATGAGTCGGCCATCTCTAAACAACGAGAGGATGGCGAAGACTACGGCGTGTTATCTTGGCATTGGGCGCATAGTTTACAACAAGCCCAAGCGGGTGATACTTGGGATCATATCTATAAGCGAACTTATACCCAAGTCGAGGCTGAGCGTGTCGTACAACGGCCTCAGATGGAAGGAGAAGCTCAAAAAAACGTGTTGGGAGGTGGCTTTACTCAGCAACCTGCAACGATTCGAGTGATTCCAATTGACGAAGGCAAAGTAGAACTGAAAGCCGGTTTTCTCGCCGGAGTCACTGAAGGCTCAATTTATCGCTTATATCAACCCCAACACCCGAATCCAGAAAGCTTGCCTAGCTTGACGATTATCAAAGTGACCTCCTTCAACAGTTATGCCGATGCCGAACCCAAGGATGCGTTTAAGACCGGTGATTTAGTGGAAGAGGTTCGTCACGCGTATCATTTTACACCATTCAAAGTCTACTTGAAGGCCGACTTTCCTGAACAAGACCAGTCCTTGTTGCAACACATACAAGCAGCCTTTCAAAAGCATTCCGACGTGACACAAGCATTGGCGGCTTACCAACTGACTGATGATCCCACCAATGTCGATCTCCGTCTACACCTATTGCGTCCGAAGCGTCAAAATGGTCAGCTCATTCGGGAAACAGCCAATGCTCTGTTGCCAAAATCCTTTCCCGAACAGCCACCTGAATTATGGGTGCTGACACCGGAGCAACGGTTATTACATGAAAACCTGCAAATTTCTTTTGATAACCCAACTAAAGGGCTTCAGTTGCTATCGGACAATCTGAAAAAAGTGGCCCGCACCCGGGAAGTGAAAGCATTGCAAAACCATCGCCGCCGCCGAACGACAGTAACACTACAAGCGGAAGTGATGATTCCGGTACCCTATTGCCAAGGTGCTGATTGCAAATATATAGAAAAACGCGAACAATATTATCGCAAAACCAATGGGTCATATAGTTTGTCGGAACTCCAAGCACTGACTTTGGACAAAAATCAACTGGTCACTTTCACGCTGCATAACCAATCCGATTATCAGGGTTATTATTGTTATATTCTCAATATTGGGCCAGATGGTGCGATTTACGCTATTTTCCCACCTCAAGATGAACGGCAAGAATATGTCTTTGTGGATGCCGGAGAAACACGGAAACTGATTGATGACGAATTGGGTTTGGAAACGATTTTTGAGGGCAAGGAAACGCTCAAACTGATTGTTAGCACCAAACCAATTGATGTTCGATTACTGGAACAGGAGCCGTTTAAACAACGCAGTGGATTCAATCCGTTGGAAGAGTTATTGTTTGTATATGCGGTGCATGGTAAACGTGGGCGAGCTTTGTCGGGGAATGCTCAATGGGCAACCGGGTTGACGGCGTTTGAAGTGAAATAGTACCTATAGATGTTCAGAAAAATAATTTCACCAAAGCTGGCAGATTTTTCTCCCCCAGGTGAAACCTCAATGCCATTTTAAGGATTTTTCTCCGGGCAACCCCAACGGATTACCGCTACATTAATGACCGTAGGGACAATCCGTTAGGGTTGCCCGACACGATATGGCGTTGTACATACAACTGGATAGTTAAAAGTTCTCATAACTTATTGAAATAATAGGCATTTAAAATTGAATACCCAATTCACTATAAACTAATAATTTCAATAACTTACTAGCGTTTCCCGTTTGAATGAAGTACACCTCCCCAACCCCAATGCGGCCTATCGTGTCTCCGCCTAGTACAACGGATACTCGAAATAAACGGATTTGAGGAATAAACCATTTTGCTCACATTATGATTTTTTCCGGTTTTGTTATCCGTTTCTTTCGAGTATCCGTTGTACTTTATTGCTTTGTACTTCACTCAATCGGGAAACGCCATACTTGACAATTGCTCATTTAACTCCCCCCTGCTCTTTTTAAGACCATCAATAAAAACAACGAGTGACAATCATTCGATTTCTAAAGGATCAACAAGATGCAATATCCGTTAACTGAAAAAATAGGCCAGCCGGAATTGTTGGTCGGACGTTCCCAAGAATTTCGTCAATTTCAAAAATGGTTGGACAGAATTGCCGACAAATTGTCCAAATCCCGCGTCATATTAGCCCGTCGAAAAAGCGGAAAAACGGTGTTTGTGCAACGGATTTTCAACCAATTATGGTCCGAAAATGGGGTGACGATTCCATTCTTTTTTGATGTGGCGGATACCAAAATTTGGTTACCAAATTTAGCGATTAAGTACTACTGTATTTTTGCGTCACAATATATTTCTTTTTTGGAACGGGATGACGAATTAGTCAATACACCACTTTCCCTAGAGGAAATCAGGAAATACGGTTTAGCAAACTCAATCAATCTCTTTGTCAGGGATGTTGATTTTCTGCTTCAAAATAAAGAGAGTGGCAGCGGCCATGATTTAATGTGGGACATCGCCTGCTCCGCGCCACATCGCTTTGCCGCTTGTTATGACCAGCGATTTTTGGTCATCATAGATGAATTTCAAAAT
>Ga0233403_10001386_pt1 | contig 11352 bp, 6 predicted proteins | sample Na_oxic_1_MG_FD_179866 | JGI IMG/M metagenome (GOLD analysis project Ga0233403, IMG submission 179866) | Seawater microbial communities from Saanich Inlet, British Columbia, Canada - Na_oxic_1_MG | ecosystem: Environmental > Aquatic > Marine > Inlet | place: Canada: British Columbia | collected...
AATGGCTCAATAGTGATTTTGGGCATGGTTTACTCCTTAAAAATAAAGATATTGTGTAGGGTGGATAAAGCAGCGCGTATCCACCAAGGGCGCATTCCCATTTTCATTGTCATCAACAAGATTATTTTCCTCGTTCCTCGTTCCCAAACTCTGTTTGGGAATGCCTGCCCCGACGCTCTGCGTCGAATTTCGGCTCCCCCAAACCTACCAGCACGGTAATGGCGAAACTTGAATTACCTTCATTATCAATTAGTTGCTTTTATTTTTCAAAATTATATTGACTTATAAAATTTTTTAGTCCAAATTAACAACATAGCACTAGAGTGGAAAGGCTGACAATGGGATAATGAAATATAGTTGAAGTCAGTAATTACTAACAATACCTTCGCCAATATCAAAATTTGTTGTTTCGGGAATGAGGTACGATTTCCCGAAACCTATATAGCATAAGAGTTTCGGGAAATCCGCTTCGCGCAATGAACGAAACAAATATCCAAATATCCAATTGGCGATGGTATTGTACTAATTAATAGTATAACTAACGGCTTTGTTATACCCATTACCCAAAAAGCTATTCCCATTGAATGACTCCCAGTGCCTTAGTAATACAACTTAACTTTATGACAGGAATGAAATAACCATGAAAAATAGTGTGTTAATAATTGCTCAGATTGTTGCGGCATTGGTATTTGCTGCGGTTCCTTTGGTTTATGCAAAAACCGACTGTACTCAAGTGACTCAAATTCCGCAAGTGGAGTGTGAGGCTTTGGTTGATTTGTATCACAGCACTGATGGGCCTAATTGGTCGAACAATGGTGGCTGGAATGAAACGAATGAGCCTTGTTATTGGTTTGGAGTTAGGAAGTGCGAGGGTGGACATGTAACGGAGCTTAAATTATATGATGAAAGTAGTAGGCTACTTCGTGGTGCTATTCCTGAATCCATTGGCAATTTAAGCAATCTACACTATCTCTTTCTGGGTAACAACCAACTGACAAGCTTGCCGAAGTCCATTGGCAATTTAAGCAATCTACAGTATCTCTTTCTGGGTAACAACCAACTGACAAGCTTGCCTGAGTCCATTGGCAATTTAAGCAGTTTAAAGGAACTCCATCTGTTGGGCAACCAACTGACAAGCTTGCCGGAATCCATTGGCAATTTAAGCAGTTTAGAGAAACTTCATCTGTTGGGCAACCAACTGACAAGCTTGCCAGAGTCCATTGGCAATTTAAGCAATCTACAGCATCTCTCTATGGATAGCAAACTGACAAGCTTGCCTGAATCCATTGGTAATTTAGGCAGTTTATCTTTTCTCGATCTGTCTAACAACCAACTTTGTTATTTGCCATTTTCAATCATCAATCTAAAGGCACTTACCAATCTTAATGTCGGTAATAACCACCTTATGATTTCTGATCCAGATTTGAGCAATTGGTTGAATCAATATGACAGTGATTGGATAGTCCAGCAAACACCGGTGAGGTGTGGTGCTCTTCAACCGGATATCACCAGCCACGATTTTGGGCAATTGGCTAACAATCAACAAGCAAACCAACTCTTTACTATTACTAATACAAGTAATGAAACTTCCGTTCACATTAATACAGTAACCTTCACCGACAATCAAACCGCAGAATTTACCCAATCCACTGACGTGGACCACCAATGCACCGGTAAAACCCTTGCACCCGGCGAAGTTTGCTATGAATACATCAGCTTCATTTCAAACAGTGAAGGCGAGAAACAAGCGCAATTGGTATTCAACTCTGATGATCCGGTTATACCTGAATTCAATATTGGTTTGTCAGCCGGTGAGCTCAATGTGGAACAAGTCGATAGAGCCTGTCTTGTTGAAACGCCAACCTTACAAACTATCAATAGTGGAGATTGGAGTGATAACGTTTGGAGTGATATGAATGGTAATCCGGTTAGCTACCTTCCGGGTAAAAATGATGTTATCTTGATTAATCAAGGACATACTATTATTGGTTTACCGAAAATTGAAATTAGTGCTCTGTGTAATCGCGGAGAATTACGCAGTGTTGTCGGTGAACCCTTAGAAATCATTGCCAGCAATGGTATATCTAATCATGGCAGTATTATAGGCGAACATTATAAGAATAGACCGAAACAATATTTTTCGGTTGAGTGTGGTACGCCGGGCAGTGATGTTATCCTCAAAGCCGGTACTCGTTTTAAACATGAAGAATATGAAGACTGGTGGTGGGTTGGCTACGGTAAACCTATCTATAACAATGGTACAATTAGAGCTGGCAATGGTGGTACCAGTAAATCTTGTGGTGGTAATGGTGGTAATATTTTAGTTTTAGGTCGTAATATTACCAATGACTACAACGGTGTCATATTCGCCGGAAGTGGTGGTGCTGCCTATATTCCTCGCCCAGGATATGGTGGCATGATTCAAATATGGAGTAAACTCGGTGGCCCGGGTAATCTAGTCAACCGTGGTCAAATCAACGCCGGCAACAGTGGTAATAAAGCTATTCCTGCGGATGGCCGGTTATGGTTGGTCTCGTCTCCCTATGTCGATTTAGGTTCTTACCGAATCAAAGCTGACAAAGTCACAATCCGTGCCAATAATATCCTTACTGATGAAGGTATTGAACTAACTGACATCATTCAAGCTAATGAGATCATTACCGAACCGGGGCAAGGAGAAGTTTTGTTGACCGGCCCTAGCGTTCTCATCGGTATACCTAATGCCACGACTACTTTGACCTTCATCCTGACTAACAACGGGCCAACAGCCGATGTGTATGACTTGACAATCAGCGGTACGAATTGGGATTTAGGTAATACCCTCCCCAATTCTATCAGCCTAGAAGGGTTAAGTAATATTGAATTTGATGTGCATGTAACTATCCCAGCAGATGCAACTGGAAAATTAGGCATTATCAAAGCGGTGGCAACCTCTCAAACAGCCGGAAATACCGTTAGCTCAATAGCTGAAATCCTTGTGTCTGAAGTACCAGCAGAAGTAGTGGAGCCGGAAAAACCAGTGGTAGATGAAGTTGAGACTCCTGATACCGTAAAACCTTCCGGATGCTTGTTAGTGGACGAAAATTTGAAAATCCTTGAAGACAAAAATCTCTTTAATGCCATCTTAGAAGGTTCCATGACTAATACCGGTTGGATATCGAATTTGACTATCACTCCAGAAGGTCATCTAACCGGCGGAATTGTCACCGGCTATATTGTAAATGAAGGTTTGATGGAAGACTTTGAATTTTGTGGAATGTCAATTATCGGTGGTACACTGGGAGGTACTATTACTAATTCCAGTCCGCAAGGTTATATCCAAGATATACATTTAGCCCCGAATACACATCTCATTGGTGGCCAATTGCATGGTGAAATTACCGGTGATGAAAAATCACCAGCCCTCGTAGAAGCTACTAAAATAGATGGAAAGGTTGTACTCACCAATCTTATCATTGGAGCCGGTACAGACTTGGCAGAAGGTGTCACAATAGGCAAAGGAGTTCGCTTTGCTAATGCTACCTTAATTCCAGCCGGGCTAGATTTTACCGAAGCCTTATCAAGTAATGGAACACTAGATTTGAATATTGATATTGTCACTGATGTTCCTAGTTTGCTTGAACAAATCAATCAATTACCAGATATGTTGGCGAATAGTTGGCAATTAAAGCAAGATGCGGAAACCGGCGAATATTATGTTATGGCTAGTGATGTTCGGGTTGTAGTCATTCCATTACAAGTGCGACAGGCTCCGCACGGTAGTGACGTTCACCTGACGATTCACCCGGACGGTGTGCATGTGACTTTGGTAACTGCCCAAGAGCGGGAAATCCACGTTGAGATTCAAGTCAATACCAGTCCATAAATGCGAACTGGAGTGGTGCAAGGTACGCCTTGCACTCCGGTTGGGAATGCCTGCCCCAACGCTCTGCGTCCTCGTTCCCAAACTCTGTTTCACTGCCATTAAGTTAAGCTTTGGAATCCAAACCTTTAGATTTGGAAGTGTTTGATATTTAAGCTAAATAATCCAAATTCTGATTGTTTGGACTCCAATAAATATTCCTTAACTTAATGGCATTGAACCTGATGTTGGGAACGAGGAAAAATTTATTCCTCGTTCCCAAACTCGGTTTGGGAATGCCTGCCCCGACGCTCTGCGTCGAATAAAATGCCAAAAATACTCTAAGCTTCTTACGAAATCAAGGGAGTTATAGACTGAACATCCAAATTTTGGGCGCGGTGGCGCAACGCATGATCCATCAATACTAATGCTAACATTGCTTCCGCTATCGGCGTGGCACGAATTCCTACACAAGGATCATGGCGCCCAGTTGTTATTACTTCTGTCGCTTGCCCGTCAATAGTAATACTGCGTCCCGGTATTCGTATACTCGAAGTCGGTTTCAAAACAATCGTGGCGATAATATCTTGTCCCGTCGAAATACCACCTAAAATTCCGCCAGCGTGATTACTTAAAAAACCTTGCGGTGTCATTTCATCACGATGCTCGGTGCCTTTTTGCCACACACAATCAAATCCGTCTCCAATTTCTACTCCTTTCACAGCGTTGATACCCATCAATGCGTGGGCAATATCCGCATCCAATTTATCAAAAACCGGTTCCCCCAAACCTACCGGCACGGAGTTAGCGACTACTTTGATAATGGCTCCACTGGAATTACCTTCATTACGCAACATGTCCATATAGGTTTCTAATTCAGACACTATTTGAGCATCCGGGCAAAAAAATGGGTTATCACTAACAGTATCCCAATTAAAATTAGCCGGATTTATCTTCAACTTTCCCAATTGTGCTAGATAGCCACGTACTTGGGTACCATAGCGAACTTTAAGATATTTTTTTGCTATAGCACCAGCCGCGACACGAACCGCCGTTTCACGAGCCGAAGCTCGCCCACCACCACGATAATCACGAATCCCATATTTTTGTTGATAAGTATAATCGGCATGTCCGGGACGAAATTGCTGTTTAATTGTCGTGTAATCTTTGGAACGTTGATCAGTATTTTCAATTTGGAGCCCAATTGGACAGCCGGTAGTTTTGCCTTCAAAAACGCCGGAGAGAATTTTAACTTTATCATCCTCACGGCGTTGGGTAGTATGTCGAGAAGTGCCGGGCTTGCGACGATTTAAATCAATTTGTAAATCTGCCTCAATCAATTCCAAACCGGGCGGGCAGCCATCCACAATACCACCGATAGCAGAGCCATGACTTTCACCATAAGTGGTGACAGTAAAGAGTTTTCCGAAAGTGTTTCCTGACATTTTGTAATTGTAAATTATAAAAAGTTAATTTGTAGCTATGCTCAGAAATTAAAAAGCTTTCCAACTGAATCCGGCATCATTTTGAACCGTCATTAAATATTCCCCGGATGCTAAAGCCAATAAACCTTGCCGACTCGCATATTCAACTAGGCTTTTATCCAAATATAACGACGCGATACAACCCCTTATTTGATGAGATTGGTATTCGGGAAAATATTCTCTAACAAGAGCCAATTTCTCCAAAAAAGCTTTCACTTTTTCAGGACTAAATTGGCTTTTGGTTTCATTGAAAAGGACATAATTTTCACAATCAGCCATCGCATCTATTTCTAACATCGATCCTTTTTGACTGGGATGACGGCGGCGAACCCGCACATTAATTAAAACATCAACATCCGCCGGGCAATTGACAATTTCTCGGAAGACTCGCGGTAAACTGGGAGCCACCAAATCTTCAACGATAGTACCCAAGCGATGCGAAATTTGGCCCAGTTCCTTGCGACTATCCGCGATTTTTTTCCGTAATTCCTTAAATCCTTGCTCAGTTCTCTGTTGGCTCTTTTCAAGGTTATGTTGGCTGTCCGCAAGGCTTTTCCGTAATTCCACAAATCCTTGCTCAGTTCTCTGTTGGCTCTTTTCAAGGTTATGTTGGCTGTCCGCAAGGCTTTTCCGTAACTCCTTTAGTTCTTGATCATGTTCCTGATGTTTTTCTTCCATTGACATCCGCCATCTTTGGCTTTCTTTTATGCCTTTCTGGTTCTCAATGGAATACTGAATTAACCAGTCTTCGAGTCGGGTTAAGTTCTCGTGGCTGTCTTTGCCATAGCGATCCATTTTTCGGCCCAATCGGATCATCTGTTTCTCAACTTCAGTTACCCGTTGTTCTAAAACAATTTCACTCATAGTTCAAATACCTCAATATGGTCAGAAGGTTTCTTAATTAAAATCGGAGAACCAATTAAACCACTCTGCAATGGTAATTACCAAAATGGTTAATATCTTATCTGGTAAATAAATTTCATAATCTGGCACACTTTCGGTGTGCAAGATTTGAAGATTTTATCAGAACTCCATGATAAAGTATAAATGAATTAAGAACCTTTAGGGAAACACAATGAAAATTAAAAAGCTTTCCAACTGAATCCGGCATCATTTTGAACCGTCATTAAATATTCCCCGGATGCTAAAGCCAATAAACCTTGCCGACTCGCATATTCAACTAGGCTTTTATCCAAATATAACGACGCGATACAACCCCTTATTTGATGAGATTGGTATTCGGGAAAATATTCTCTAACAAGAGCCAATTTCTCCAAAAAAGCTTTCACTTTTTCAGGACTAAATTGGCTTTTGGTTTCATTGAAAAGGACATAATTTTCACAATCAGCCATCGCATCTATTTCTAACATCGATCCTTTTTGACTGGGATGACGGCGGCGAACCCGCACATTAATTAAAACATCAACATCCGCCGGGCAATTGACAATTTCTCGGAAGACTCGCGGTAAACTGGGAGCCACCAAATCTTCAACGATAGTACCCAAGCGATGCGAAATTTGGCCCAGTTCCTTGCGACTATCCGCGATTTTTTTCCGTAATTCCTTAAATCCTTGGTCATTTCTCTGTTGGCTATCCGCAAGGTCTTTCCGTAATTCTTGGAATCCTTGCTCAGTTCTCTGTTGGCTATCCGCAAGGCTTTTCCGTAATTCCACAAATCCTTGCTCAGTTCTCTGTTGGCTCTTTTCAAGGTTATGTTGGCTGTCCGCAAGGCTTTTCCGTAACTCCTTTAGTTCTTGATCATGTTCCTGATGTTTTTCTTCCATTGACATCCGCCATCTTTGGCTTTCTTTTATGCCTTTCTGGTTCTCAATGGAATACTGAATTAACCAGTCTTCGAGTCGGGTTAAGTTCTCGTGGCTGTCTTTGCCATAGCCATCCATTTTTCGGCCTAATCGGATAATCTTTTTTTCAACTTCAGTTACCCGTTGTTCTAAAACAATTTCACTCATAGTTCAAATACCTCAATATGGTCAGAAGGTTTCTTAATTAAAAGAACCAATTAAACCACTCTGCAATGGTAATTACCAAAATGGTTAATATCTTATCTGGTAAATAAACTTCATAATCTGGCACACTTTCGGTGTGCCAGACTCGAATATTTTATCAGAACTCCATGATAAAGTATAACTCAATGTTCAATTTTTGGAACCTTTACTATAAAACGGAAAGCGATTGTATATAAGACAATTGATTATGTTGGTTTTGAAGCTGAAATAATCGACAATAACTACAAGGATTGTATTTTAGAAAGGATTTAAACTTTTGATGATGGCAATCTAATCCTTTTTTATATATAATTTTTGTAGTTATTTATGTCCCAAAGCTAAAGCTTTGGACTCCAATAATCAATAATAGTAACCAGCCGGATTCTTTCTTTATTTTTAAAAAGGGCTTACGCTGTGGATTGCCCCTACAACAATAGACATTATACCGATTTAACTTAATTTCTCAGGAGTGCAAGGCGTACCTTGCACGAGCACTCCTGAATTTCGAACATTATTTAAATCGGTATAATGTCTATTGTAATCCTTTCTAAAATACAATCTTTGTAGTTCTTGTAGTTATCATCTAAAAAAATATTGTGAATAAAAATCAAGTATTTATTCGGAATTGTCTCTTCTTACTTTTGGCTATTTTATTGGTATTAATAAGTAATAATGGTTTAACGGCAACTCAGCAACAAGCCAAGCAGATGACGCTTTATGAGGCTATCGCATTGGCATTGCGTTATAATCGCACTGTGGAAAGCGCATACCTTGGGCGCATCATAGAAAAATTTAATTTAAAAGTGGCGCAGGATGATTTTTATCCCCATTTATCTGTGTCTGCCTCAATTTATCAAGCTCATACGAATAGAAAAGATACCCTGACAACAAATATTGGCTCAGAGTTATCCCTGAAAATTCCAACCGGTGGAGAATTTGAACTGGCTTGGAAACAATCTGTGATTGAGCCTTGGAATATACCTGCTGATGGTGCCACTAGCGATTTAACCTTATCTTTTAGACAACCGTTGTTGAAAGGTGGCGGGGTTGATGTCAATATGGCAAGCCAAGTAATAGCGATGCGCCAAGAGCAAACTAATATACAGAATTTAAAAGAAACTCTTATAAGAACGATTACCGATGTTATCCACACTTATCGAAATTTTCTGCTTGCCAAGCGTAGCCTTGAAATTTCCCGGCTTTCTGTAGAGCGTTCCCAAAATTTCTTGCAAAGATTTAAAGCTCTTATAGAAGCAGGGCGAGAAGCACAAGTTGATATAATTCAAACCGAGACTAGTTTGGCAAATCAAGAATTGAGTTACTATAGAAATGAAAATGCTTTGGATAATGCACGTATCAGTTTGCTAAGGCTGTTGGATATTGATCGGCATAGTTTGATTGAACCGGTTGAATTATTGGAAGTCAAAGAGGTTTATTTGGACGCGGAACAACTCCAACAAATTGCTTATGATAATCAACCCGCCTATCTCAAAGCTTTGTTAGCCCACGAAAATGCTAATACCAATTTGTTGTTGGCTAGAAATAATAAGCTTTGGGAATTGGACATCATAACTCATTATAATATAACCGGTACGAGCGATTCTTGGCTTGAAGCCCAAAAACAGGCTGGATATTTAGACAGGGGTGATTATTCGGTAGGACTATCTTTGCGAATTCCATTTGGCGATTTGAAATTGAAGCAAAGTGTACTTGCGGCAAAGGTAGCACGAGAGCAATCCCAAATAAACCTTCAAGAATTAAAGGAAAATATCAAAATTGATATCCAAGATGCAGTGCGCGATATTGACATAAAATGGGAGGAAGTAAGATTAGCCCAACGAGTCCGTGAGTTGTCAAAAAAACAGCTTGAAGCTGAGTTGGAAAAGTTCAAAGTTGGCCGTTCTAGTAATTTTAGAATCGTGTCTTTTCAGGGTGAATTGGTTGGTGCCGAAAACGGTGAAGTAGGAGCGAAAATTAATTACCTTAATGCCATTACTGATTTAGACGTGCTATTAGGTATTAGCCTCGAACGCCGGGGAATAAATATTAAAAACGTGCGAAATGTGCAATTGCCATGACTACTACAACTCATGATCCGGTTACTGCTGATGATAGCATTGATGATTTGGATAGGACTGAAATAATAGATTTGCCCACTTTGTTATCACAACATCAAGCGCAAATTGCGGGGAGCATAGGGGCAGAACATTATCAAAAAATTCAGGCTCTATCCCAAACTTTGCAAAATGAATATCATCAATTGCAAATTGCTTATCATCTTTGCTGTGATGATAAGTGCCGGTTAGAAAATAATTTAAAGAAAATTAAGCGACGGCGCAAATTCATAGTGCTTGGATTGCTAATAGTAGGGTTAAGTGTTAGTTGGCATTTTTGGGCAGAAGAATTGACGGCGTATGTGCAACAAACCGAGTTGGTTACAACGGCAGCCGAGAAAAAACCAACCGATGACAACATCGTCGTTGTTGAACAAAAAGCTTTTCAAACTAAATTGCCCCTAACCGGAAAAATTGAGCCACTCGAACAAATCGAAGTTACTAGCCGTTTAGAAGGCACAGTAAAAGAAAAATTCTTTCAATATGGGGAATTTGTTAGCAAAGGCACTCTGCTTTTGGTGATTGACACGACTCAAGAACAAGCTAAATATCGTGAGGCAAAGGCTAAGTATCTTGAGGAGTTGAAAAAAGTAAAAAAATTGCGAGATTGGGACAACAATCCTGAAGTTGCAAAAGTTCGGCATGACTTAACTAAAAATCAATATGTCTTGGAAACCATAAAGCGTAAAATGAAGGAAACCCGGCGGTTGCTTAAAAAAGGTATTGTGCCAGCTTTGGAATTAGAAAATTTGAAGAACGATTACCGCAATGCCAAGCTAGATTACCAATCTACCAAAGAACAATTGCAAGAGGTTTTAGAAAAAGGCAGCCGAGACAATTTACAGATAGCAGAATTGCAAATGGAAAATGCCCGTTTCGACATGCAAGAATTTGAAAAGCGTATCAAAAATGCGCGGGTGATAAATCCTATTGATGGGGTGGTATTATTGCCGGTTGCTGAAGAAAAAAATTATAAACGTAAAGAAATCCAGCGTGGCAGTTTAGTGAAAGCCGATCAAGTATTGTTTAGGATTGCCAATATGGAAGGCTTTACTATCAAAGCAAAAGTAGACGAAATCAATATTCTAAAGCTGAAGGTAGGACAAAAGGCTATTATCACCGGTGATGCTTTTCCAGAATTTTCGTTAGAAGGAATCCTAGCTCGTATTTCATCGCAAGCCGAAGAGGAAAATATGGACGAAAATGCCTCCAATTTTCCGGTAACCATTGCTGTGTCCAAATTTACCACCAAGCAAAAAAGCCGCTTAAGACTTGGTATGTCTACCAATATAGAAGTGATATTACAGGAAAATAAAAAGGCTCTGGTGATACCACTTGCTGCTGTTGCTATGGAAAACGGTAAAGCTTGGGTATCTAAATTGGATAAGAAAAGTGGTGAGCCTAAAAAGGTGCCAGTTAAAACTGGCGCAACTACGATAGACGAAGTAGAAATTCTTGAAGGGCTGGCAGTGGGAGATAAGCTTGTCTCTGGGGTGCTACCGGCTGATGATTAATTGTCTTTGAAAATTTCTGATTGTAACGGATTTGGGGGGCGAACACATAGGTTCGCCCCTACAAATACCAAATTTTGTAGGGGTTGACCTATGTGTCAACCCTTATTAATGAACGAAACCCACCGTAATTCTTTGTGACCCCAAAATCCGTTACAATCAGGAAAGTTTCTAACCACAAAGGGGTAAAACATAAATAGCCATAGGTGAAACCTATGGAACCCTTTGGAAAAATTGTCACCATGCTAAAACTACGCAATATTTACAAATCTTACAAAATAGGTGCTACCAACATACTAGTACTGAAAGGAATTAATTTTGATGTCAAACCCGGTGATATGTTAGCAATTACCGGCACTTCTGGCAGTGGTAAGTCAACTTTGATGAATATAATTG
>Ga0233403_10001388_pt1 | contig 11344 bp, 10 predicted proteins | sample Na_oxic_1_MG_FD_179866 | JGI IMG/M metagenome (GOLD analysis project Ga0233403, IMG submission 179866) | Seawater microbial communities from Saanich Inlet, British Columbia, Canada - Na_oxic_1_MG | ecosystem: Environmental > Aquatic > Marine > Inlet | place: Canada: British Columbia | collected...
GAAGTTCTTTCAATGCGGTTTCATATACGTCTTTCTTAAAGTAAACCACTTCAGTTAAAGGGTACCAATAATCTACCCATAGCCAGTGGTCAAATTCCGGATTATCAGTGCTATTGAGATGAACACTATCATCATCACTTAAAAAACGTAACATATACCAGACTTGCTTTTGACCTATACATAAAGGTCGTTGGTAATGGCGTATAAAGTTATGAGGCAAGCGATAACGCAACCATTCCCGAGTTGCTCCCAAAACCTGTACTTGGTTGGTTGTCAAACCCAACTCTTCATATAGTTCCCGGAATAATGCTCGCTTTGGTGTTTCGTGGGTTTTGATACCGCCTTGTGGGAATTGCCAAGCCTCTTGCCCCACACGTTTTGCCCACAACACTTGCCTCCCTTGATTTATCAAAATCATGCCGACATTAATTCTATAACCATCCGTATCAATCATTGGACAAATCCTCGTTTGAATGGAAATTTATTGAACACTATTTAAGTCTTTGTCTATTTTAATAGATTGTGTTACAAGTACAAGTATTATTCAAAAAAATTCGGCTAATTTGGGGATGGAGAAGGATGAATTTCGATGGAGAAGAATTTTGATGGAGAAGAATGGAAGAACACAAAAAACCAAAAGGGTAATCAGGATTACCCCTTTAACGCCCTACTACAAATCGGTGTAGCAATTTTGTTTTGGTAGTACCTTGAAATAAATTTCAAAGTGGTATCAAAACCCACATTTCAGGACTACCTTTTTTAATTAGCGGGTAGCTGCGGTAATTGTTGCATTAACTCACCAAGCATCGGTTCAAGTCCCAACATATTTATAACCATCCCTATACCTATTGATAATACAGCGAGTATGATTGCTATAACAATAAAAGCTGGGATAGAAGCGAGCATCCACTTAATCATAAAAACAACCATGGAGAAAAATGGCATTTTTATATCAGTAATAACAACTTTTTGAATTTCGTTGTCCATTTTTTACATACCTTTGATGAATCGAAGTAATTATTGTCCAATTAAAAAACTGCTAACTTGTTCCATTAAAAAACTGCTAACTGCTAGTTGAATTAAGTATCCTATACCCCCAAGGACGATTAGTGCTGGAATAGAAGCGAGTATCCACTTACAAATAAATATAACCATTGACCAAAACGGCATTTTTATATTAATAATGCGAAGCGTGTCGCCGTCGAGAATAAGTGTATTATCCTTTTTCTCAACCAGTGAAAACATTTCCGTTGCATCATCCTCATCTTTAGAGACGGGCTCAGCTTGAGTGCCAATTACATTACTATCCTCATCTTTAGAGACGGGATCAGTTTGAGTACCAATGACATTACTATCCTCATCTTTAGAAACGGGCTCAACTTGAGTACCAATTACATTACCATCCGGATCGACAATTTGACATGGTACCCCAATTTTTTCTAAACCATGTTTGTACTTTGAAGCATACGTCTCTGTCAGATTTTTTCTAATAACAGTAGGCTTTTTTAATAACTTTGGTATTTTTTTAAGGTCGATATCAAAAACAATTGCCAATTTTTCATGGGTTATTTCGACATCATATCTTTCCGCGATTTTCCCAAGCAGAATAATTTTATAAGTTTTTTTTGCCATCAGATGTCTCGAATGAAAATTCTTCCCTTGGATCGATTCGATCCTTGGTTATACTCACAAAGTTAGTTTATAATAATTGCTAAAATATTGTTATGTAACTAATTAATTTTACATACATTTTAATTATTGATTCGCATACCAAGTAATAAGATACTATTCCTTTAATAATACCTTCGCCAAAAGTTTAGTACAACGAATATCTTTCTCACCAAATTAAATTATGGGTAAATTGTTGTTATTTAAAGGGGTTTAAATTCGTTCATTTCTTAATTCGTTGTACTAAATAAATATAGGTTATATATGATTGGCGAACATATTGTTTAAAGAGCATGGTATTTAGAAACCAAGTTTTTTCAAAAAACTTGGTTTCTCACCTCGAATAAATATTCGTTCCTAATTGACTCGTGGTGCCAACTCGCCACTCGCATAGCGTTGAGTCATAATTTCTAAAGAAACAGACTTGATTTTAGATGCCATACCCGCACAACCAAAAGCTTCATAACGGGCTTTGCAAATACTCATCATGCCCTTGGTTGCCTCTTGGAGGTATTTACGCGGATCAAAAACCGAGGGATGATCATACACAAATTTACGGATTGAACCAGTAGAAGCCATCCGTAAATCGGTGTCAATATTGACCTTATGTACACCATGCTTAATGCCCTCGACGATTTCCTCAACTGGCACACCATAAGTTTGCCCCATATCGCCACCATATTTATTAATGATTGCCAACCAATCTTGTGGCACCGAAGAGGAGCCGTGCATAACTAAATGAGTATCGGGAATGCGGGCATGAATTTCTTTTATCCGATCAATCGCCAAAATATCCCCGGTTGGTGGACGGGTAAATTTGTAAGCACCGTGACTAGTACCAATAGCAATGGCAAGCGCATCAACGCCAGTTTGCTTCACGAAATCGGCGGCTTGTTCTGGATCAGTTAATAACTGATTTTTATCTAATTTACCTTCGGCACCATGACCATCTTCTTCACCCATTTCTCCGGTTTCCAAAGAACCCAAGCAACCCAATTCCCCCTCAACAGACACCCCGCCGGCATGAGCCATCTCTACTACTTGTTTAGTTACCTTAACATTATACTCATACTCTGAAGGCGTTTTCATGTCTGACAATAAAGAGCCATCCATCATAACAGATGTAAAGCCACTTTGAATGGAACGTAGACACACAGCTGGTTCACTACCATGATCTTGGTGCATAACAACCGGGATATGGGGGTAGGCTTCTACCGCCGCTGCGACTAAATGACGCAGAAACGTTTCACCAGCATAAGCACGCGCCCCGGCTGAGCCTTGCATAATCACCGGGCTATCAGTTTCGTCAGCGGCTTGCATAATCGCACGGATTTGTTCCATATTGTTAACATTAAACGCCGGCAGTCCATAATCATTTTCAGCGGCGTGATCAAGCAATTGACGCATAGAAATCAGCATAATTTTTCCTCGTTTTAATTTAATTGTGAATTGTAAATTGTGGATTGTAAATTGTGAAAAAGAAACCAAAGATCGAATCGATCCAAAGCGAAGAATTTATGAAAAAATTTCGGATGGGGTTAACTGTGGTGTGGGGGTAAATTTGCGCCCAAATTGGATCAAAAGTTCACCTATTTTTGTACTCTTGATGGTTAAAGAAATCCGATTTTTTCAAAAAATCGGATTTCTAGCATTAGCCTAAAAATATTTTTGTACTTATTAAAGAAATCCGATTTCTTGAAAAAATCGGATTTCTACATTCACAATTCACAATTCACAATTCCATTCCCCGTTCCTCAAGAATAGCAACAGCCGGTAGCTTTTTTCCTTCCAAAAATTCCAAGAAAGCGCCACCACCGGTTGAAATATACGAAACCTTATCAGCAATGCCATATTTATCCACCGCTGCCAATGTATCTCCGCCACCCGCAATCGAAAATGCGCTACTTTCTGCAATCGCTTCAGATAACGCTTTGGTGCCAGCACCAAATTGTTCATATTCAAATACACCTACCGGGCCATTCCAAACAATCGTCCCGGCGGTTTTAAGAATCTCCGCAAATTTTGCTGATGTTTGAGGGCCAACATCGAAAATCATTTCATTACTAGCCACATCATTCACCGCTTTCAAAATTGCCGGCGCATCGGCTTGTTCAAAGGGATTAGCTGTGCCAACTACGACATCACTTGGTATTGGGATATTACCGCCCCGTGATTGTGCGGCCGCAATGAGTCTTTTAGATTCATCAATTAAATCAGCTTCATACAGTGATTTTCCGACATTGTGATCGATGGCGGCAATAAAAGTATTAGCAATACCACCACCGACGATCAACTGGTCTACCACTTTAGATAGAGACTCAAGCACAGTCAATTTAGTCGATACTTTAGAGCCGCCAACAATTGCAACCATTGGACGAGCCGGATTATCTAAGGCTTTGCCCAATGCCTCCAACTCCGTTGCTAACAATGGCCCAGCACAAGCTATTGGTGCATACTTGGCAACACCATGCGTCGATGCCTGGGCACGGTGCGCGGTACCAAAGGCATCCATCACGTAAACATCACATAACGCCGCCATTTTCTTGGACAACTCATCGTCATTCTCCTTCTCACCTCTATTGAAGCGCACATTTTCACACAACACCACTTCACCGGTGGCAACACTCACACCGTCTAACCAATCCCTACTCAGTTTCACTGGCTGGCCTAATAATTTTGCCAAATGCTCAGCTATTTCCGCCATAGAAGCCTTTGGATCAAAGTCACCCTCTTGAGGACGGCCTAGATGAGACATCAACATTACTTTAGCACCAGCATCAACAGCATGTTTGATAGTAGGTAAAGAGGCTCGGATCCGCACATCGCTGGCAACTTTCCCATTTTTAAGTGGCACATTCAAATCCTCCCGAATAAGAACAAGCTTACCTTTGATGTCTAAATCAGTCATTTTGATGATGGACACGTCAATACTCTATTTGTGGTTATTAATGTGCGGGTTATTTGATTTTAGCTTCTTTGTATTCCACATGCTTGCGTACTACCGGATCGTATTTCTTTAACACCAACTTATCAGGTGTTTTACGTTTATTCTTAGTGGTAGTATAAAAATGTCCCGTCTTGGCCGACGAAACTAGTTTAATTTTTTCACGCATAAAAGTTACTCCTAGCAGTTATTAAAAGTTGAATGTGTTTACCTCAAATCCTCAAAAACTAAAAAAATCGGGCAGAAATAAATTTATTTTTTATTAAAGAAATCCGATTTTTGAAAAAATCGGATTTCTAGCTTCATCCGGGTGAAAAATAAACCGCAAAACCGCCTCAAATTTAACCCCCCAGTTTTTGAGTGTTGGACGGGGTTTGCAACCCCGTCCGAAACGTTTCATGGTGTTTTGGGGAAATTAAAAAAAAGCTCAATCTAATTAAATTAGTTTTCAATCGGTTGTATGCGACTACCAACTAGGTAATTGGATCACCAAAATCCCTATTTTCTTCTCACCTTCATAAATGGAGGTTCCGACAAATTGGGCATTGTCCTCATAAGAAGGAAAATAGGGGCTATTTTTACCGGTTTTGATTTCGCCTTTGCCAGCATCTTTCAAATCCTTAAACATGGTTCCCAAACTACTATTGGCATAAGGCCCACCGTCAAGGCGAGTGGCAAAATCAATTTCCTTGAAAACGGAATACACAATACGACCAGAAAGATCAATGAGAAAAAGATCGTAAAATCCATTTCTATCATGAGCAAATTTCTCAAGCATCTCATGATGTTTTACATGTAGCTTGGTCCAGTTGGACTTATCCTTAGCATCCAAAAAATGGTTTTTTTCACCAATTTTTGCGGTGTTTTTGTAAATGTAATGATACTGAAGGGCAATTGCATCATCATCTATTGATTTTGCAACTGTCAAATCAGGAGTCTTGCCTACAGTGCTCTTGTACTCTTTCGCAAAATCCCCGTCATAAAGTGAAAACACATCTTTTTTCAGATCATCTACAGATTCCAAACCGTTCTCGGCTCGAAATTTGCCAAATGCCTCAGAAAATGCCTTCATAGCAGCAATGACTTCAGCCTTTTGGCTAAAAGCTTTTACGATGGCATCAAGGTCTTTATCCGCCCAAACCGGTTGTGCTAACAAACCTAAAGTTCCGATAACCAGTAGGCTTAAAACAAATTTTTTCATACAATCAATCTCCGTTAATGACAAAAACGTTTTGGACGGGGTTGCAAACCCCGTCCAGCATAAATGTCCAGCATAAATATTTTGGCTTCGCCAAAACAATTTAACCTCGAATATTAAAATTTCTCACCCCAAAGTACCACGAATTTTTTAAACACATTTTCCACGATTCGTGGTGTTTTATTTAATTCGTTGTACTCATCTATAGACGTAAAAAATAAATAATGTTTGGCTCCAAACATTTTTGGACCCACCCAACTATTTTTTGGCCGCAACTGCTTTAACGATTTTTTCTAGGTTATCAACCACTAACTTCATTTGGGCAAATACATCATTGGGTCTCACACGCCCCGGGAGCCCATGTTGACCACGCGGTAAACTGATTTTAAGATGGACTTTAATTCTAACCATCTCAGCTAGTAACATGTTGGTGAGATCATAAATATCTGACGACCTTATACGCACTAGGGTTATTTGGGGCACACTAGCAGCAGTCATTCCAGGAAGCCTATTTTCCAAATCACTTATCTTATATAGGGCTAAAAGTGCCTGTTGACCAATATCCTTAAGTCTCTTGCGCTCATTTACCTCTTTTGCCTCCAGTTGAAGATCCCCCACGTTGAGATTAGTTGCAATCAAGCGCAATTCATCCTGTAGATATTGGATATTACGATAGACATCTTTGGGTTTGATAGGCGGTATTAAGCCATCCAACATGTAAGAAGCAAACCACAAGTTTTCATAAACATGAGCGTACATCTTAGCTCCAACAAGTTTCGCGGCTTTAATTCCTTCTGTTATAACCAGTTGCTTCTTTATCCTTTGCAATTCTAGCAAGATTCTTTTCACCAACTCATGTACATCTGTGGCATTAATCTCTTTCAGCGGTATTTCACCTACTTCTGTCGGGTTCATACCCAATTTGCTTTGTGCTTTAGCAGTCTTTTCTAAAACCTCTAGCCCTTTACTATAGACTTGAATTGCGGATTTGTCTCGCTGCGGTTCCGGTTCATTCGCTTCCTCGTCTACTCCAATAGCTTCTCGTAAAACCTCAATTTCTGAGACGATATCTTCTGTGACTTGAAAGATATGGCTGGGAGTTACCGATTCGTCGCATATCGCGGTTATCGGTATACATAGCAGTGCCGGCAATAACACAGCATAAATTAATGATGAGAATTTGACTATCGTTTTTGGCATTATCACTCCTTCAGTTAAGGTTATTTTGTGAGAAAACAAATTTGAAATAACCGTTGCTAATTATGATTTGTTAATTGTGAATGAATCAGAAGTTCACGATTATAACATAAGCAAAAAAAATGTGGTTAAGGAACGTGCATAAAATAACTTAGGAAACGTATGGGTTTACGCTGTGGATTACCCCTTTGAGATTATTAGGGGCATGCCGATTTGGTTGCCCTAGTTGTTTTATGCGCGTTCCTAAATAATTAACCAATAGTTGGTAAAATAAAATGTACTGCCTCAACCTGAGTGTCTACCCCAATCCCCCCACATTTTTCAATTGCTAATTGTGCAAATTTATGATTAATAATTTGTGATATTATTATATTTATTCTGTGACAAATAAATGATGAAAAAGCAAACAGAAATTTTAATTTAATTAAATAATTTAATTAATAGATATTAATATAAATTTATTTACGTAATTAATAAATTATAATTGTCAATAAATATGCTTAATGCCAAAAATTTTTCATAAACCTATCCCACTATTCATTTTTTTTGAAATAACGAATTACATAAATATCTAAGGTCATAATAAACTAAAGAAAATGATATTGGAACCTAGTTTAAGGATTACTTTTAAATCAATAACTTACAAAAAGTGGGATAGGTTCATAGGTACTGGGGTCATTAGATGGATAACAAATTTGGCTCATTACCGATTGGTAATTCATAGATATTATGCTCTCTTGTTCAATGGTTCGGACACTTTTTGATGATATAAAGTTTAGGTAGCGGGGCGATTTGATTTTTTAGAAGGGTAAATATAAATGCAAGTTAGCCTTGATTTAATTGGCTCTCAATAAAATTAAGCACTTAGAAAACCCCATTCGATGACCAAAAAAACTGTCCAAACCCATGTTGTTGCATTAGTAAGCCCTAGTGAATAATATACCATCAATTTGGTTAAACTGGTAATAAGTTATTTTTAAATGACTTTACTTGTTCCAAGTAAATCATTGATTTTAAGCTATCCCATTTAATGAGCCCAGTGTCAATTGGAAGGGTGAGGAAAAATTATTTCCAAAAAATTGGGAAAAAAACTTATAATATCATATATCATATGTTGGTATAAAACTAGACCATGTTAATATTGATGCTTCTCACAGCTTGCCGTAATACATAAGACATCATCAGGATCCGGTCCTATTTTACTGTGATACCGATATATTAATAACATGATAACTGAACTATGATTGATGAAGCACTAACATTCTTGAAAAATCGCCTGAACAACTATTTAAGCCCGGATGAATCTCAACCGGATAAAGTTGTTTTCCTTGAGGGGCAAAAGATTTACAACAACTTAAAAGCAAAAGGTTAAACGATGATTTTAAATACAGTAATAAATAAAATAGTAGATTATGCTGGCAGTTTTTTTGATAAACGTCTAGAAAATAGAGGTGAAGAAATAGTGAAAAAGATGATTGAAAAAGAGACAGCTATTCTGAATCAGTTGTCTTCTAATTGAGCCGAGTTAGTAGGGTCGATTTTTTAACAATAATTCAGTCACTTCAGGAAGCTCTTAGAAAAGAAAGTGCTTCGCGCTGTCAAAAGGCGGTTGGGGGACGACATATTTTGGCCATCCAAGACACATCCGAGATAAATTATGAATCACACAGAGGCAAATTGATCTGTTCTGATCCAGAATTAGGGCGGCAAAAACATCGGTTTTTTTATTCATCCAGTGTTGGTGTTGGATAAATCAACAGCTTGTCAAAAGCACTAGAAGTCGTTTGACTTTAATAGTTTACGTTGGCGAATAGAATAACTTTTTCGGACGAAAGAAAAGCAAAGGTTTAGATATAGAAAGTAGTCAATTAGAAACGGGAGCAGGTTTAAGAAAGCTGGTACTAATGGCTTTAAATGCGGCTAATTATGCAATTAGTAGGAGAACGAGATGGGGAAACGGGTCAATCATTCGATACCGTTTTTGGTGAAGAAGAACTGGAATGTTTAAAAGAAGTTGGGAAAGAATATGAAGGTAAAACTAAGCTTGTCTCCAAATCCATTTGAAGAGTGTTCATTGGCATGGGCTTTATTGCTAATAGGAAGAATAGGTGGCTGGAAAGGTTACCGCAAAGCCGGTCCAGCCGGCCCTATTACAATGAAAAGAGGATTGCAAATATTTTGTTTGGGCATTTCCCCACCAGATCATTCATCCCTTCAATCTGAGATTAGGAAAACCACAAATACTATTTGCTTTACAAAACGGTATTTGTAAATCTCTACAATTGATAAGGTATGTTAAAATACTAAATTTTCCGAAATGGAACATTACCTAAAAAAGAGGATAAAACAATGTTTGAAACCAAGATATGGCCGGTCGAAGAGATGGTCCACGAAGATGAGTTTACGGATCGGGTGGAACTCTTGAGGAAATTAGACCAATGGGTCAAGGCTATCGAACACATGGGTTCGTGGAGTATGGCACTCATTGCACCAAGGCGGATAGGGAAAACGGTCTTATTGGATCGGCTGGTGAATACAGTTTTTTTTAAACCAGAGTATCAGGTGGCCCCATTTTATTTCAAAATGACGCGAGAAAAAATGACCTTAAAACACTTTCTTTTGAAATACGCCACCACATTTTTTAGACAATATCTTGCCTATTGTGAACAGGATGCTGAGTTGTTTAATAAAAATATAGAGTTGGAAGAGTTATTGGCCTATCAAACGACCCATAAGGCCGGGATCATGGCACAGGAGTATATTCAGCGGTTTTTGAAACGCTATCATCGCCACGGTAATGAAGATGCACGGCTTCATTGGGAAGGCTTTATCTGTGAGCCGGAACGACTGGCATCACATTCAGGTACCAGAGTCGCTGTGATTATTGATGAATTTCAGGATATGAAATTCTATATCTACGACATGTCACAAGAACTTTTTTCCGACATGGATTCTAAAGGTCGCCTGAATGGTCCGGGGGCCATCAATCTCCCCGCCACTTATGACCGCCAGGCCCAGAGCCGTAAAGCACCCATGCTGGTTTCCGGCTCTGCTGTGACGCTAATTTTCAGAACCGTCATGGGTGGACCATTAGGCGGACGATTTGACTTCATGTATATAAAACCCCTGTCTATTCCTGATGGTGCGACACTTTTACACAACACGCTGAAATATTATGCGCCTAGCTCGGTGATTACCCCGGAACTGGCCCTTTATGCCAGTGCCCAGGTGGGCGGACACCCTTATTACCTGTATTGCCTTGCAACCTCTCAGTATGAAGGCAAGGGCTTTGGGGATGAGAAAGCCATTGATCGGCTCATCCGTTATGAGATTGAAAACGGTAAAATCTATGGTTTCTGGCTGACTCATTTTAGAGACAACCGAAAATATCTCAATGCCGATGATGATTTAGAGTTGGGTAAAAAAATCATCTATTATTTCACCCAATACAACAATCAACCGGTAGACGTTAAGGCCATTGCCAAAAGGCTTAAGGTTCCCAAACCCGCTGTCGAGGATAAGATTGAACGACTGTATCAGGCTGATTTGGTGTATAGGAGTGCCGAAAAATTTTATACCTTTAATGATATCTGTCTGATGCGGTTTATTAAGTTTGTGTATGAACAAGACTTGGAAGGGGTTGATGAAATTGATTTGAGCCAACAGAATCTGATGAATACCCTGAAAGGTAAATTCCTAGAAATGGTGGTGGAGGTGTCCATGATGAAGTTTAACCATGAGCATTTGCCAGGCTCTTGGTTTGGTCAAACCAGTGAAGTCGAAGTCCCATTATTCCAATTTGTGAAAACCATGACCGTGAAAGGAGCCAAAACGCCAGCTTATCAGATTGATGTGTTTGGCAAAGAACAACGGCAGAATAAAGTTTGGCTTTGTGAATGTAAATATACCAAAACCACCATGGACCTTAAACAAGTCAAGAAGCTAGAAAGTGCAGCACAGGTGTTGATTAAGACGCATGAGGAAGAGGGCACAGCCGTCCCTGATATCCACCTGTGGCTGGTTTCTACCGGTGGTTTCAGAAAAGAGGTACTCACCTATATCAACGCCCGGACAGATATTTACGCTTCAGATTATGAGGGAATTAATGGCCTCTTTAAAGCATTTGGTGGTAATTATTCCATTCCTCAATTTGCCGGGAATTGATTAATTTAATAATGGGGCGCATTCCCATTTGGTACTCCCTAATTAGCCAATAGCTGGTAAGGTAAAATAAAATGTACTGCCTCGTCCAACCTGAGTGTCTACCCCAACGATCCCCCCACATTTTTCAATTGCTAATTGTGCAATGGATAACCTTAAACCATAGCCTTGATCGA
>Ga0233403_10001389_pt1 | contig 11339 bp, 10 predicted proteins | sample Na_oxic_1_MG_FD_179866 | JGI IMG/M metagenome (GOLD analysis project Ga0233403, IMG submission 179866) | Seawater microbial communities from Saanich Inlet, British Columbia, Canada - Na_oxic_1_MG | ecosystem: Environmental > Aquatic > Marine > Inlet | place: Canada: British Columbia | collected...
TCTGGTTCGTTCCGCGTCACCTAATTCAAACGATACCAATAGTATTTAATACCATTAAATACCATTAAATACTATTAAAACAGTGAATAAATATAATACCTTCGCCAAATGATAAAAATCAGAAATTTTTCGTTTCTATCAATTTTTAATTGATTGATTTTGTTAGAAATAAAAACCCTTTTTAATTGATTTTGTTAGAAAAAAAAACCTTTTCAAAAATTGCTCAAATTTTAAAATTGGCGAAGGTATTAATTTATCCAAAAAAAGTTTTTTTAAACCGAATACATCGCTGATGTTTTGAAAACCCCGCTTGGTTTGCAGCTTATCGAACAGTACATCAATTCAGTTTCATATTTGATAAATTGAATTAATTATTTAAAATTAAGGAAATCATATTTTATGTCTGATGTTCGGATGTATAGCACACACTTTTGCCCTTATTGTATGAAGGCAGAACGTTTACTTAATCAAAAAGGGGTGCAAGTACAAAAGATTTTAATAGATACAAATCCCCAAGAAATGGAAAAAATGATTGAAATCACGGGGCGGCGCACCGTGCCGCAGATTTTTATTGGAGATCGACATGTGGGTGGTTATGATGATCTGGTGGAACTTGATATTGATGGAAAGCTTGAACCCTTGTTATGTCAGTGAGCAATTATTCAATATATTTAGAGGTATCAAATTATATTAATTTTAATCTTAAATCTTAATCTTATTTTATTTCTCTCATTTGAGACCATGATGTTAGAACATTATATAGTTCAATACATTGTAACCACTTAAATAAAGAAAAAGCGATGTGGCTTGATTCAGAATAAATGTCTTGCTAGAATCTCAACTGTTGTAATATGGATATAAAGTGTGGTAAATAAGTTACACTATGAAATAGAATATTGATGGTAATACCATTCGTTAATCTTTTGCCTGAAAAACGACTTGATAATAATCAACTTGAAACTTAAATGTTGTAAAATTGATACATGGTGTTTACTTAAATAAAGAGTGCTAATTGAAGTTGGCCTCGACAATACCTAAAAGCGGGACTATCGCATTAAATAGTTGTCCAGAAAAGTTTTCCAGCTATAAACCATGCTCGGTTTTCAAAATGCCAAAGGGTTTGGGCCAAAATTTATCTGGGGTATAGGGGGCATTTCCAAAAAATGGCCGTTATTTTTAATAACCGATTGATTTATAAACGATTATCTATTGATCTTTCATTAGAGTTGTTGCAAAATAAGACGTGAAATTAGAGAATTTTATTGTTAAATCAATCACTTAATGTTAAAATCGCATTGATTAAAATTTATTTAATTTCAAATAGTAAGTTATTTAGCAACAGCTCTATTGAAGAATGAAGCTTGTAAAATCAATCATTTTAATCATTGACAAGTTTTTACCAAGAAAATGGGAATGCACCCGAACTATAGCGTTTTAGCCTAATGCTCATCAAGTTGAGTTTTTCAAGTTTTTACATGTCCGTTTAATTATCACAATAAGGAAACATAATTTATGTTTGATTGCTCCGGTCGTAAAATCTTTATAGGGGTAGTCACGGGTACTCTGCTGTCAACAGCAGCGTTTTCTGTTTTGGCTGCCGACGATAAAGTCACTTCTCATCTTCTTGATTCTCAGGGAAATCCTGTATTAACAACACGGGAGGGCGAGTGTGTTGAAACGCCAAATACACCTAACCAGCCAAGTAAATTGTTTAAAATTTGCGGCGATGTTATTGATAGAGATAAAGACGGCATTGACGATGACGAAGATGAATGTCCTGATAACACCCCGGAAGAGATTTCCCGAGGGGTAGATCAAGATGCTCCCAATAAGGGCTGCCCTATAGATAGAGATAAGGACGGTGTTCCTGATTATCGAGAAAATTGCCCAAATGACACGCCGATAGAAATTTCCAAAGGTGTCTATGATGATGCGAGGCCACTTGGCAGAGCAATCAATATTCCCCCACAGGCCAGTGGCGATATAATCGGATGTCCAGTGGATATGGATCAAGACGGTGTGCCTGATTATAGAGACGATTGTCCGAATACACCGTTTGGTCTTGAAGTTGACGAACGAGGATGTCGCATTGTTCAGCCGCCGGAACGGATCACTCTCTCGGGTGATGTGACTTTTGCTTTTAACAAAGATACATTGACAGATGAAGCCGAGGACATCCTCAGACGACTTGCCGATGACGCCAAAGATAAAGGTCGCATTGACCATGTAACAGTCGAAGGTTATACAGATGTTGTGGGTACTGAAGAATACAATCTGGATTTATCCCAGAGACGGGCAGATAGAGTGTCTAAATTCCTTGAAGATGAAGGTATCCCGAATATTGGAGCAGAAGGTAAAGGCGAAAGCGATCGATATCCCACTCACAAAGAAAACCGTCGTGTTGAAATCGGTATCTATAGGTGGCAAAAAAAAGCAAGCTATTAAATATACTGTTCACCTTGTCATTTTATAAAACTCAAAAGAAGAGTTTAGATATCCGATTTAATGCAAATCGGATTTCTCATGCCTCAAAATGGTAGCGATTTTCAAGTACGTAATTTATAATCATAATATGAAATGGGATAGGAATAGCTATATTTGAGGAAATTGTTGCGATGCTCCAAAAAAGGGGCATCGCTTTTTTTTTGGGCTTTTTCAGGGAAAGCGAAATAATTGTTAACGGCTTACTATCGCTATAGCTGTTCAGATAAATATTTTGGCCTAAAGACCTGTCAGGTTTTGGAAACCTGACAGGTCTGATCGCTTTGATTTTTCTGAAAGCCTATACCTTATTGGAAATAGTGAATTGAACTTAAAAATTTCTTATTAAACAATAAGTTATAAATATTTACCGATTCAGTTGAATAACTGATTTAAGTCTTTGAAATTGACTTTAGCTAGTAAAATCCGCTTTAGAAATCTTATGTTATACCATTCCTAATTGGCGAAGGTATAATTAAATCTAACTAAATAGAGGAAATGATTTGAAACTCATTGTAACTGGGGGTGCTGGTTTTATTGGTTCAGCCGTTATTCGTTATCTCATCAATGAAACGGATGTGACGGTTCTGAATGTTGATAAACTCACGTATGCAGGCAATCTTGATTCTTTGTCTGTCATCAAAAATAACCCCCGTTATCATTTTGCCCAAGTTGATATTTGTGATGCGCCAGCATTACAACAAGTATTTGCCCAGTTTATGCCTGATGCCATTATGCACTTAGCGGCGGAATCGCATGTTGATCGTTCCATAGATGGTCCCGCTGAGTTCATTAATACTAATATTGTGGGGACTTATACCCTACTTGAAGCGGTGCGGCATTATTGGCAAAATCTTGAGGACATTGCAAAAGCACGGTTTCGCTTTCATCATGTTTCAACAGATGAAGTTTATGGGAGTTTAGAAAAAACAGGATTATTTACAGAATCAACACCTTATCAACCCAATTCACCCTATTCTGCTAGTAAGGCAGCTTCGGATCATTTAGTACGAGCGTGGCATCATACCTTTAAGTTACCTACTGTTACCACAAATTGCTCCAATAATTATGGCCCTTATCAATTTCCAGAAAAGCTTATTCCCTTAATAATTCTTAATGCTTTGGAAGGAAAACCACTACCCGTTTATGGCAAAGGTGAAAATGTACGCGATTGGTTGTATGTTGATGATCATGCCCGTGCGCTCTGTTTAGTCTTAGAACGGGGTCAAGTTGACGAAACTTATAATATTGGTGGACACAATGAAAAAACCAATTTAGAAGTGGTGCAAACATTGTGTACAACTCTTGATGAACTACTACCCACATCGCCCCATAAACCTCATAGTCAATTAATCACTTTTGTCACTGATCGTCCCGGACATGATTTGCGTTATGCCATTGATGCGAGTAAAATTCAAAACACGCTCGGTTGGAAACCTATTGAAACATTTGACACGGGTTTGCATAAAACGGTGCAATGGTATTTAGACAATCGTCCTTGGTGGCAACGAGTATCTGATGGTAGTTATCGGGGAGAGCGATTAGGCGTGTTATAAAATTTTTAATTGTGGAGCCTCTTGCAAAACTCACTTTTTCGCTGATTTGACGAAAAATGAAATAATGCAAGCATTTGTTTTTATTAACTTTAATTTCCCACTGTTCTGAAAAAATGGCTTTTCTAGAGTTTTGCAAGAACCTCTATTATTAGAGTCTTTTTATCAACCTAGCTTTGAACTCCAAGGCATGAAAAATATAAATTATTGAATATTAAATATATTTTTTTGTACGTCAAACGGATGACTGAATAATTGATCATTTGTTTTTCTAGTTTTCCTTAATCCATTGATTTATAAAGCTTTATAGAAATTACGTTTCATAGGTTTCAAATGAAGCCAATTTTTTTTAATGAATAAAAACAATCCGTTAGCATAATCCCGAACAATGACGATTTGTCAGCCCTGTTTTTATTAAAAACTAGAACATCGGGTGATCAACTGAATTGATAATTGAAAAATGAAAGGTATTATTTTAGCGGGTGGTTCTGGTACACGTTTGCACCCTGTCACTCAAGCTGTTTCTAAGCAACTATTGCCCATTTATGATAAACCCATGGTGTATTACCCGTTAACGACTTTAATGTTGGCGGATATTCAAGATATTTTACTGATTTCGACTCCTCAAGATACGCCACGTTTTGAACAATTATTAGGTAATGGCAATCAATGGGGTATTAATATCAGTTATGCCATACAGCCTTCACCTGATGGTTTAGCACAAGCTTTTATTATTGGTGAATCATTTATTGGGACATCAGCCTGTGCGTTGGTACTTGGCGATAATATTTTTTATGGGCATGATTTCCAAAAGCAGGTACTTTTAGCCGCGACTTTAACAGGTGGTGCTACTGTGTTTGCTTATCCTGTACATGATCCAGAACGTTATGGGGTTGTTGAATTTGATAAAGCAGGTAAAGCCATCAGTCTCGAAGAAAAACCTAAACAGCCAAAATCTCGTTATGCTGTGACAGGTTTATATTTTTATGACAATAATGTCGTGGATATTGCTAAGCACATTAAACCCTCCGCCCGGGGTGAATTGGAAATCACCGATGTGAATAAGATTTATTTGCAACGTAATACCTTGTCAGTAGAAAAAATGGGGCGCGGTATGGCTTGGTTGGATACAGGTACCCATGAAGCCCTGTTGGAAGCTTCTTTATTTGTGGAAACAATTGAAAAGAGACAGGGACTTAAAATTGCTTGCCCCGAAGAAATCGCTTGGCGAAAGGGTTATATCAATGATGAACAGTTGGCAAATTTAGCTAATGCATTGATAAAAAATAATTACGGTAAATATCTCAAATCCATTTTAGTGCAAGAAGTCTAATGAAAGTCACAACAACAGCTATTCCGGGCGTTTTATTGATAACGCCCAAAGTATTTGGAGATTCACGCGGCTTTTTTTTGGAAACATGGAACCAAGCTCGTTATGCTGAGGCAGGTATAGCGGGACCCTTTGTACAAGATAACCATTCCCACTCTGCTAAAGGCGTATTACGTGGATTGCATTTTCAAAAAAAATTTTCACAAGGTAAGTTAGTTTCTGTCACTCGCGGCACCGTATTTGACGTAGCTGTGGACATTCGCAAAGATTCACCGTCGTTTGGGCAATGGGTGGGGGTGACTTTATCGGCTGACGATCATCAACAATTTTATGTTCCGCCCCATTTAGCACATGGATTTTGCGTCTTGTCAGAAACCGCTGATTTTCACTATAAATGTACGGACCATTACTACCATCCAGAAGATGAAGGCTGTATTCGTTGGGATGATCCTGATTTAGACATTCGATGGCCTATCGCTAAACCTGAACTATCAGCTAAAGATGCCAATGCATCTTATTTGAAGGACTTGTAATGTCAAGGAATACTCCTTAAAGTGGTAAGGGTCGTGCATAAAAATACTGCCTAAAAAATGGCTATTGATTTAATTTTTCTTTTATTAATCAATAATTTAATTCTGTTACAACGCACTATAGTTTGCCAGATAAATATTATAGCCGGAGTCTATTCGAGGTTTCTGTTTTTCTCCGAAAAACAGAAACCTCGAATGCTTTAGCTTGGTTCTGCCAAACTAAAGTTTGGACTCCTTTTTATGAAAGTCTATATACCCTAAATTGATAACTCAATGGTTCGGACAGTTTTAAAAAATTGTTGTTATTACAGCATTTTATATTTTTTGCCTAAAATTAAAAAAAGCTTAAATTTCAATGGGTTATCATTTTAAGTGGGTCTGATTTTTAAAAACTGTCCGAACCATTGATAACTGAAATAACTGAAAATGGAGAAGTTGATGTTTTACAAATACTTACGACTCTGTATTCTTAGCGCGCTGCTGGGAAATGCTGGGTCGCTCATGGCAGGTGAAGTCCATGAATTTACTTTAGACAATGGCCTGAAATTAATCGTTAAAGAAGATCACCGTGCGCCTGTTGTTGTTAACCAAGTATGGTACAAAGTGGGGGGCAGCTATGAGTCAACGGGTAAAACAGGACTGTCGCACATGTTGGAACACATGATGTTCAAGGGGACTGAAAAATACTCCCCGGGAGAATTTTCCCGCATCATGTCGGTCAATGGTGCGAGTGAAAATGCTTTTACAGGTAACGATTACACGGCCTATTTTCAGACGTTGGAAAAAAGCCGATTACCCCTCAGCTTTGAAATGGAAGCTGATCGGATGCGCAATTTAGTCTTGAGCGAAGAAGAATTTGCCAAAGAAAGACAAGTTGTTACAGAAGAGCGTCGTATAAGAATTGAAGATAGGCCTATTAGCCAACTTTATGAGCATTTCATGGCAACTGCTTATCAAACTAACCCTTATCAAAATCCCATCATCGGATGGATGAATGATATTGAAAATTATACCGTCGCTGATTTACAGGCATGGTATCAACGTTGGTACGCCCCCAATAATGCGGTGATGGTAGTGGTTGGCGATGTCGAACCCCAATCCGTGTTTGCTTTGGCTAAACAATATTTTGGGTCATTTAAACCCAGTCAGATTGTTTCTCCATTATCACGTCCTGAAATTGAGCAACTGGGGATTAAACGCATAACGGTTAAATTGCCAGCGAAAATCCCTTATTTTATCATGGGCTATAAAGTGCCTGTCTTGAATTCTCTTGCTGAAAAGAATCATGGGGAAATCTATGCATTAGATGTTTTGTCCTACATATTGGATGGCGGCGATAGTGCCCGTTTATCTAAACATTTAGTGCGTGGTTCACAAATCGCAGTGAGTGCAAGCGCAGGTTATGATCCATTTAGTCGCCTCACTGATCTCTTTACATTCAGCGGAGTACCAACAGATGCACATACAGTGGCTGAATTGGAGGAAGCTTTGCTGGAGCAAATTAAGCAGCTACAAATGACGCTGGTAGAAAAAGCGGAATTGGAACGAATAAAAAACCAAATACGCGCTTCTCAAGTGTATGAATTGGATTCATTGTTTTATCAAGCGATGAAAATAGGTATGTTGGAAACCGTTGGATTGGATTGGCGGTTATTTGATAAGTATTTGGATAACATCAAGGCTGTGACAGCGGAGCAAGTACAAGAAGTTGCTCGTAAGTATTTAATAGACAAGAATTTAACGGTTGCCGTTTTGGAACCACAACCTTTAGGGAAAGACGAAAAATAAATTTTTCGCTATAGCCTTTCAGAAAATAGGAGTCCAAACTTTAGTTTGGCAGAACCAAGCTAAAGCTGGCAGACTCCGACCAAAATATTTATCTGACAAACTATAGGAGTCTGTCTGACTTGTTGAGTTAAGTATAAGTCATGATTTTTAGGTTGGACGGGGTTTGCAACTGGGGTGTTCAATTTGCACCCAAATGCCCAATTATTTTTCACCCTCATTCTCATTTTAGGCGGAAGGAGTACAAGATTTATCTTGTGCCATTACTCTCAGGAGTACAAGATTTATCTTGTGCCGCGATCAAACAAGATAAATCTTGTATTCCTTTGAAACTCTATTTAAAAAGGAACCATTTTTAACATGACATTTCAAAAATCTCCAAAAACTTCCCTTTTTTTAGCGGGAAAACTTAGTTTTTTGCTACTCTTATTTGGTATGCTACTCTGTCGCACTGCCTTTGCAATGTCCCCCATTCAACATTGGCAAACAGATAACGGGGTGCAGGTTTATTTTGTCCCCGCTCCCGATTTGCCAATGGTTGATGTCGAAGTTGTCTTTGATGCAGGTAGTGCCCGTGATGGTGATAAACCGGGTATTGCCGCGCTAACCAATGGTTTACTCCGTGAAGGGGCGGGTGGATACTCAGCAGATCAGATTGCCGAGACCTTTGACAATTTAGGTGCTGAGATCGGTATTTTGGCAGATCGCGATATGGCAACTGTTAGCTTACGCAGTCTGACAGAATCTCAATTACTGCAACCTGCCTTAAAAATGCTGGCTTTGTTACTGGTGCAACCTGATTTTGACGAAGCACCGCTTGAACGTGTTAGGCAACAGACGTTGGTTGGTTTAAAATATCAACAACAATCACCTAGTGCCATTGCAGACGAAGCATTTCATCGCGCCGTTTTTGGCACGCACCCTTATGCCACATCATCTGATGGTACACCTGAAAGTGTGGTCGCATTAAGCCGCGACGATCTCAAGGCATTTCATGCGCGTTATTATGTGGCTAAAAACGCGATGGTGGCAATAGTCGGGGCTTTAGATAGAAAAAGGGCAATCGAACTGACAAATCAGATTGTCGGTGAACTTCCCTCAGGTGAAAAACCATCCACTTTGCCGCCCGTTGCTGCCTTGAGCGAAGCTCAAACGATACATATAGAACATCCCTCAACACAAACTCATATCTTAATGGGTCAACCGGGTATGGTACGGGGTGATTCTGATTATTTTTCCCTGTATGTGGGCAATTATATTTTGGGCGGCAGTGGTTTAGTATCGCTTTTATCAGAAGAAGTGCGTGAAAAACGTGGTCTTGCTTATAGCGTTTACAGTTATTTTTCACCATGGCGGGTTGCAGGACCATTTCTAGCAAACTTAGAAACTCGCAATGATCAAACGGCTCAAGCACTCAAAGTTATGCAAGATGTATTGCGCGACTTTATTGAAAAAGGTCCTACCACCGATCAATTAAAAACAGCTAAACTGGGTATTACGGGGAGATTTCCATTACGCATCGCCGAAAATAACGACATTATTGGCTATTTATCACTGATTGGCTTTTATGCTTTACCGCTATATTATTTGCACAACTTCAACAAAAACGTCGAAGCGGTGACATTAGAAATGATTAAGGATGCTTTTAAGCGGAGATTACACTTAGATAAATTCGTGACGGTTACTGTTGGGGAAAAGAAAAAGTAATCCCTTTGCCAAAATTCATGCGGGAACAGGTTTGCAAGCTGTTCCCGAACGTTGAAGCTCAAAGCCGTTTCAATAAAAGGTTGCGAACGGGGTTACAAACCCCGTCCAGCCCAATTCACAATTTTTCTGTTATTTTTCTTAAGTAAGTGCCATTAGCCCTTATGCCATTTCTTGATTTGAATCAATCACATTCAAAAAGTTTCCACCCGCGCTGGAAATAATAACCCGATCCTAATCCTATCCTTTCCTAATCCTATCCTTAAGATAACAATTTTATTAACATTTATTAACATGTTGACAAATGAAGTTAACATTTTAACAGATATGAACTAGGGAGTATCAGCCCTTTATCGAATCGCCTAATGAAAGCTTTTCGTTACTTATTTTAGAATAAGTTAAATTGTTGTTCTAAAATAGAAGAAGTATGTATCGAATTGACTTTTTTTCTACGTTTAAAGTGACTTTTCTGGTGAGTTTTTTTATTAAGAAAACGAATCCGTTTAGTTGGGTGTAACAATTCACCTATCGATTTCCCAACAACAGAAACTAATTCTTCAAACGAAAAACTGGAATCTGTCTTTCTCAGAATGTTGTACGCACCATTGGCATCAGCATTTAGAAGCGTTCCATCACTAGATTTGTATAAGCCACGCTTGATTCGTTTACCACTGAAAGTATGCTTCTTTTTAGCTTTAGGATTGTATCGTGATAGCATTTTATCATTATCAACAAAACGTAGCAAAACTTGTGTAACTCTCGTTTGTCACTACTAATTCAATTCCGTGTGACCCAAGTTTATAGCCTAATTTATCTACAAACTGGCCGAGAGACAAGTTGACGAAGTTCTGATTAGTTCTTTTGCCCAAATTGAGGTGGTCAAGTGATTTAGCCACATCACCAACAATTACCTTTGAAATACCATTGTCAACGCATGTTTTTACCACAACATGACTTGCTCTGTGCATATAATCATTAACAACAGCATTTCGCCAAACGTTAAGACTTTGAAGCTTCTTTGACCATTTTTTACCCCGCCCAATTTCAAGTTTACTTTGCATTGATGCCTTACGCTTATTGTAATAAGCATTGACCGATTTGATTCGTCTACCATCAATAATAAAAGGTTTGATAACGCTATTGGTTACACAGGTTGCCAAATTATTTAGACCCAAATCAATTGACATCACCTTATCATTTGGTTGAACCTGTTTAAAATGATTAGGGTTTTCCTCATAAACAAAAACAGCATGAAAAGACTGTTGTTTGGGAATAATTTCTATTTGCTTTATTTTTTCTCCTATCAATTGCTTCGGCAACTTGATTTCTAAATCTTTTTCTAGTGTAACAATGTCATTCTTTATTGAAAAAGCTTGCTAATCATAAACCAGATTAGAATAAAGTTTTTGTTTAAAATGAGGGGGTCTTGGTTTACCGAAGTATTTCTTTGGATTATTTTTAAAATCCTGACTGGCCTTAAAAAAAGACTTAAAGTTCTTGTCAACACGCCTCAAAGTTTGTTGAGCCACCTTAGCTTTAAGAAACCGGTAATTAGTTTCACCCTCAAGGTTTTCAACTGAGCGAAATAGCCTTGTCCATCTGTGGATAGGAAAAGTATTTCCCAGTGGCGTAAAAAGCTTCTCGTAAAGTCCATAACGACTGGTTGTAAAGATTCTTAGCATAATGAGTCAGTTCTTTAAGTCGTTTAAACTGTGACTTTTTTAAGCCTCGAATCTTAATTTTTACTGCTCGAATAATACACCTCCAAAAAAGTTTTTGGGTTTTAATACACAAAACTATTAACATGTTAACATTTATCAATATTTTTATGTACTATACCTCAATCCCTTAGGAATGTAGGATAAGCTGCCGACCCCTTCTATCCCTAGTTGCCTACTAAGTTACCATTTGGAAGACTATATCTTTTAATTATTGAAAATTAAAGTATAATTATCT
>Ga0233403_10001390_pt1 | contig 11331 bp, 5 predicted proteins | sample Na_oxic_1_MG_FD_179866 | JGI IMG/M metagenome (GOLD analysis project Ga0233403, IMG submission 179866) | Seawater microbial communities from Saanich Inlet, British Columbia, Canada - Na_oxic_1_MG | ecosystem: Environmental > Aquatic > Marine > Inlet | place: Canada: British Columbia | collected...
GTATGATTTTAATGCAAAAATTTATTTTGGATTCTGCCTCTTAACATAAGAATTTCAATCCAGAATTACTACCATTCACCATTCACCATTCAGCATTCAGCATTCAGCATTCAGCATTCAGCATTCACCATTCCTCATTCAAAGCTGATTCTTTTGAGTTTTTTATACAAATACGCTAAAGTATTTGTTGAAAATTTTCGTTAACAAATATTTTTATTATTTAAAATGAATCATTTAAACTCAAACGCTGTCAATCCTTATCTGACCGGCAATATTGTGATTGACAATCCTATTGTCATGGGACGAAATGGAATATTGCACGATGTGATGCAAATTGTGCGTGATTCTGAAAAAAATGCCCAGGTTTTATATGGACAACGCGGAATTGGCAAAACGTCAGTGTTGCAATATTTGACCAACCAAATCCCCACCCAAGGGAATGATAAAGCCATTTATTTTGATTTACACCACAAAACCACCTGGTCCCTAGCTCAAGTGATTAATGCACTGGCCAAAGATATCGCTGATGCCCTCAATCAAACCGAACCTGATTTAGGTGAACAGCCAGAAATCACATTCTTTGAAACATGGTTACCCAATCTATTACAAACGTTGGCAGAAAATACGGCCCTCGTATTATTAATTGATGAATTTGAAGTGCAGGCTGAATTGGAACCAGAACAAGCTGGAGCCGTTTTTTATCCTTATTTGCGTCAATTACTTTATCTCAATCCCCAACAGCTTAATTTTGTGTTAACCAGTGGTCGTCAGGTTGACGATCTTGACCTATTGGCAGTTTCTTTATTTAGAGATCGACCACCCATTAGGCATTTATCACTATTAAATTATGAAGAAACTAAAAATTTAGTGCGTTTATCTGAAGCCAACCAGAACCTCAATTGGCCAGACGAAGCCGTAGATTGTGTTTGGCGATATACACACGGGCATCCGTTTCTGACTCAACAAATTTGCTACCATGTGTTTGCACAACGGAATGAAAATCGCGCCCAAACAATGCCTATTGCGACGGAGGCTGATGTCGAAAATGTGGTTTTTGATGTGTTGGATGCCAGTCGCAGATTAATGGAGTGGTTATGGGATAGTTTGCCACCGGCTGCACGAGTGGTTGCTTCCGCTATAGCAGAAATGGGCCCTGGGCCAAAAACTGAGCCAGCCTTAGAAAAATGGCTCTATGACAGTGGCATTCGGGTAGTGATTCGAGAGTTGCAAGAAGCCCCTCGCTGGTTGCAAGATTGGGATTGGTTGGCTGCGAATGAATATTGCTATCGGGTCGAATTAGTGCGTCGTTGGATTACCGAAAATAAGCCATTACGACGAACCCAAACGGAATTGGATCGTATTGATCCAGTAGCCGATAAGTTATTTCAAACCGCCTTTAGTGCCCATCAAGAAGGACAATTAGATTCAGCCGCGCAACAGTTACAAGAAGCTATTGCATTAAATCCTAATCATATTGCCGCTCACCAATTGCTGGCTGATATTCTGCTGGCTCAAAATCAGGCCGAAAAAGCGCGGCAATTATTAGAAGCGGTTTATCATTATCAACCCGTGGTTGCCCGTTCCCGCTTGATACAAGCATTATTAAAAATAGCTCAACAGAGTCAACCTGAAGAACAGCAACTGAAATTGTATGAACAAGTCTTAGCTTTGGAGCCTCATCAGCCAGAAGCGACGACGAAACAGCGAGAAATATGGCAACAACGTGGTGAAGCCGCACTAGCAACAGAAGATTTTAAAACGGCCCTTCAAGTTTATCATAAGCTAGGTACTCACAAAACTATTGCGGAAATAGAACAGAAAATCTGTGATCGTTATTTTGAGTTAATCAAACAGACTAATACTTCAACACCGAAAAAAAGTTATCTTCCTCTATTATTATTGGTATTGATATTGGTTTTGGGGGGATCGCTGGTTTGGACTCAACCGCTTAAATGGGACTTTCTGCAACCTTTGGAAGCCATCACTCAGATGTCGGCACACTCCTTTGAAAAGATAGCGCATCTGGAAACTGCGTTGGCACAAGCTCACCAAAAAAATACCCAAAGAGAAGCAACATTGGTACAGCAGGAAAAAACGCTGGCACAAGCTAATGATAAAATAGCACTTCTGGAAAAAACTGCTGAGCAAACGCATAGAAAACAGACTACACTTGCAAAACAACTTGAACAAGCTACTCAGCAAATGGTCCAATTTAAAAAAGAACAGGTACGGCTTACCCAAAAAACCGAATGGGGCCGTTTCCTGTTTCAACTGGAAAAAGGCGATCAGCTTGTGATCATCAGTTCATTGAATCAGCGGCCATTGGCTAAGAAAAAATTTGAGAAATTGAAAGCGAGATATCCCGAACTGTTTTATCCTCAACTGGATTCTCCGTTAAATCCACCTAAAGAGAATATTTATCAACTGGGCAACTATTGGGCTATTTTCGTCAGTGGCTTTTATTCTTATCATTCCGCTGCAATGCTAAAAAATAAAGTGCTTGAATTAGAATTGATTGATGATGCTTTTATTATCAAAAATCCTTTTCGAGAGCCGTAGGGACCAAACTTGGTCGCCATGTTTTAAAAAAATGGCCGGTTTTATGCCATGATAGTGCTAGGAAAGTAGTGATTTTAGAATCCAAACTTTAGTTTGGGTTTGATTCTTAAAACATCTAATCACTACTTTCCTAGCACTACTTTAGAATTAGCAAAGCTTCGCTTTGAACGCCATCATTACCTATAAAAATTATTAGGGTACAGTGACTTACCCTTCCACAATTCTAATTTCTTCTTCAGTGAGGCCGTAGAGTTTATAGACTAATTGGTCGATTTCAGCTTCTAATTTGCTGGTATCGGCTTTCTGGTTGTTTTTTTTGGCAGCTAGGATTTGGTTGACTTTTTTGATAAAAGGTTGTTGTTGTTCAATTGATACCTTTTTAATAGGTATTTGGGATAATGGCTTTTGGTATAGTTCGAGCATTTCTCCCTTTCTTTTACCTTTATAATAAAGCCATAAGTAATAAATTTTAGAGTTTAAAACTGCTAAAATATATTTTAGTTCCATTTTTATATCTTTTTGAGTGATATAATAAACATCCGCACTTGCATACCAAGACACTTCATTATACCCAAAAGTGTTATGATAGCTACGTTGTGGAACAACAATTTTGTGAGTTTCAAAATTTATGTTCTTTCTCGCTGCAAATATAACCCACCATTTGCCAGATTTTAAAGCAGCTTGCATTTCACCACGATCTTGGCTTCTTGCTTTTATGGCATCTTCATATTTTAACAAGTGATGATATACAAATGGGTATCTTTCAATGTCTAAATCCCTTGTTACATATATCAGATATTCCTCAGTATTAAGGTTTGTATAATATTTATGAATGTCTGAATTCTTAAACCAAGGTTTTAAAATATCTGTGTCTTTTTTTAAACTTTCATATCCAACATGATTAATTACATAAACACCTTGATTTTTTACAAAGTTTGAATGAGGGAATTTATTTATGTGCTTCTGAGTAATTTTATCAATACCTGACAAAATACCTTGATTGACATAACATAAATCCCCTAGTAATTTACCTTGTTTTTTAATGTTTTCCAAAATTATTTGTAAAGTATCTTCATTGGTAGCTGAATTGCCAATTAATCTTATTTGACAATCATTTTCTTCATATAGATTTTTTTGAAGAACTTTATAATATTCAGTTTTTTCATCATTTCCAGATAATATATCTTCAAGAACTTTAACATTGACCGAACCTACTCTTTGAGTCACACAGTTTTCTGCTATAATATTTTCATTATAACCTTTACTTAAAATGGTGATCATATTGTGTTGACCAAGTGCAGATTCAAATATCTTCAACTCGTTCAAATTTAAAAATTTATGAATTGTGGCTCGCTTTTTTAAAGCTTTTCTTAGTTTTTCTGCACTTGTTGCGGTCGGAAAGTAATTAGTTGTGATAAAAACAACTTGAGAACCAATTTTAGATAAATCTAATGCTAAATGAAAGAAAAAATAAAATAAGTCCATTTTTCTTTGATAAACTTCACCCATTGAACTTTGTTTTACTTCTCTAAAAATTTCTTTATTACTTTTTTCTCCAACATAAGGTGGATTCCCAATAACAACATCAAACCCCACAAAATCTCCAGCCTCATTCAAAACTTCCGGAAACTCAAACCGCCACTCAAAAGCATTCCGATAAATCTTATTACTCCTAATATCCTCAACCTCAGCCACCAATAAAGCAATATCTTTTTCCAACTGCTTTTGTGATTTTGCTTTGGATTTTTCCTCTTTTGCAGATTCAGGAAACAACGAATCATGACCCAACAAACCATCTAACTCATTACGCAATTTATTCAAACGCACCAACTTAGGATTATTCTGTGCAATCTCGGTATGCAAATTATCTTTAATATCTGCAATTAACCGCACCATATCATGCTTCTGTTCCTTACTCTCCGCATTCCGATAAGTAGCAACCGCCTCCCGATAACCCTCAATCGACCACTTACTCCGCCGTAAAATCGCGCTCAAATCAACATCCAACTCAAACCGACTGATCAAAGAATTACCACATTTAATATTAATATCAATATTCGGCAACGTCTCCAACTCACCATCAGCCTTATAAAAAGCATGTTTCAACAACTCAATCCACAACCGCAACCGACAAATCTTTACCGAATTAACATTAATATCCACCCCAAACAAACAATTCTCAATAATAGTTTGCTTTTCATGGAACAAGGCCTCCTGCACTCGTTGACTCTCAAGACTTTGCGGATTATATTCAAATAATTCACCATCCTCATCCTTTACAATCAACTCATCATTTACCACCTTAACCTGATACTCCTTCAACCGTCGCCCAGCCCGATCCTGCAAAATCCGCAAATCATGCTTAATCGCCACAATCTCATTCAACGCCGACACCAAAAAATGTCCTGAGCCTACCGCCGGATCACAAATCTTCAAAGCATTAATAATTGCATTCGCTTCTTGACGGTCCTCAATCCTATCATATAAATCATCAATATCCTTACAATCCCAAGCTTTACGCTCATTAAACTTCTGCACTACCGCCCGTCGAATTGTTTCCCGGCACATATACATGGTAATGAAACCGGGCGTAAAAAACGAACCATCCTTATAACCATTTATTTTTTCAAAGATTAACCCCAAAACTGACGCATTGATCAGCGATTTATTCTCTTCCTGTATCTTACCTGCACCCTCACTCGCAAAATCATAAGCATTTAAAAATTCAAACAAATATTCCAACGTATCCAATTCACCAGTCCGCTTCTTACCGCTACTATCCTTCAAAACCGTAGCCGTAAAAATAGCTAGCTTTTTATTAGCCAACTGACTAATGAACAAAGTATTATGCTCAATTTCCGCCGGCTCAAACAAAGAGCTATTCAGATACGGAACTTTAGCAAATTTTACCGCCTTATCACGGTCATCAACCTTACGAGCCAATACCTGAAAAAACAAACTATTTAAATCGTGGAAATTTTTAATCTGGCCAAGATTAAGAAACGCATAAGATGTATCTGCATGATAACTAATCAATTGAGCTTCCAGCAATTTAAGAAACAAAATCCGATTTATCCAAATAATCACCAATTCCAACCCGATATTAAACAACCGTTCCGTTTCAGTAATTCCAAACTGTTCAGGCTCTGCTAACCGTTCCAATTTTTCAGAATTACGCAACTCAACCATGATATTTTCCATTAACGAACCGCTATTGTTGTTCGGTTGAATTAATTTCTTGCCTCCTTTTTTGACTTCTTGTAAACCAATAATATGCAACAGTTCTGCATAAAAATTCTTATCTAAACTATTGCTATCATTAACAAAAGGTAGTTTCAGTAGATGTTCTGGAGACAATAATTTAAACAGATAAATAAGCTCACTATTCTCTTTGGTTAAATCATAGGTCCGAAGATCAAAATAAGTAAATTCTACCGGTGCAAGCGCAATCGCCGGTTTAGCAATTTCGGTATAAAAAAAATCCGTCGTAGTTCCAGCCAATCGTCCGGCATCAAATTCAATAAATTGCTTGCTCAAACTTTGGACAAATTCCTTTTCAAACCAATTGGCATCAAAAATAAACCATTCATTAACATTAGTAATAATTAAATGTTTGATTTCCAAATTATTTGCACTGATTCGTTCTCGCAGATAATACAGCACCAGCTCTTGCAAAGCTTTTTTATTAATATCATCTTGTTGCAACATTTCCGTTTTGTTAGTCGGTCTTTTAAGCTCAATAATTACCCCAACCGTACTATTTGGCTTTTTATCATTATGAATCACCAAATCATTACGACCTTTAGTATTAATAAAATGATTCGGTTCATAATAAGTTTTCTGCAAAAAATTAGCGACCAGATTCTTATGAAACTCTTCCGATTCTTGCTCATTAATATGTTCAAGCAATTGGGTTAATTGCAATTTAAACTTATCAATGTCAGATCGATTGGACTTAATTTTTAAAAATGCTTCGTTGAGAGCTTGTTTTGGTATCATAGATTTTTTTGTATTGGAGTTCAAAATGACGATGCAGAGCGTTGAGAAAAGCATTCTCAACCTTTGGTTTGGAACGAGAATGCCGTTGTTTTCTCATTGTTACCTTGGATTGAACCATGCCAAAATCCGGGTAGTTTAAGCTAAAAAAGCCCCTTGGTGGTAAAACACCAAGGGGCTTTTTTATTGATAAACAGAGAAACACATCATAAATTTCTCTTGAACGTATTTTTAACCATTCAACTTAAACTTTACCTTCGCGTTTAAGTTCGTCATACCACAGCACATTGTGATGTTTGATAAAGTCAACGCTGATATTGCCCGATTTCATGGCTTCTAAGCATTCTGGCTCTTCAACAAGTGCAAAGTAAATATGGGCGATTACCCCAGTGACGACTAAGAAAACGCAACTCACATGTGCGACTAAAGACCAGCGGAAAATTGCACCATATAAGGGATTTTCGGAAAAGTTGAGAAATTGTGGTCCAAAAAACAAGTATAATCCAGTAAAAGCGAGGATGATGGAACAAATGATAAGCATCGTTCCCAATAACCGTTGAGCCCCATTATAGCGTCCCTGCGGTGCTATAGGCACATTTTTCATTAGCCCAAATAACTGGAGCAAGTTGATGCTCATTGATTTCGTATCCCTTATGGCAGATGACGGTGTCAGCACCAACACGTTTTTAAGAAAAGGCCAAACGATGTTGGTGAAATTGAAGAGGATAAATAGCACAAAAACGCCTATCCAAATCATAGCCAAAATGGAATGGATTAATACCAGGTTATCATTGCCACCAAAAAGTCCTTGCATAAATTCAGGCCAAAAAGCCGGTACCACTCGAACCAGTTCACCTGAAATAATGCCAAAACCGGTGAGAAGCAACAGTAAGCGAATACCGGCATTGAACCAATGCATATAAATACTTTTCTTTTCCCGCACCGGGATCATTTGGGATGTATTGGTATCACTCATGATTATTTCTCCTCCTTATTTTCGGATGTGCAGACTTCATTGCGCCGGCCAATCAACTTAAAGAGGCCAGCTCCTAAAAAGGTTAGCAACATACCACCGATGGCAATTGTTCCAATCGGGTTAACGATTTCCATGACTTTACCAGGGAGATGGTGCTCATGCAGTTTCGGCATGATTTCATCTGGGAGGGCTTCACCATTAGTATAATAATAGTGATTAGGTCCAATATTCACTTCATCAGTGGTCAATTTGACCCATTCTTTCTCTTTCAACAGTTTAGCCACTTCAGATTCGGAATCATTCATATCACCGAAAATCAGAGCTCGACCCACGCAAGTTTGGACGCAAGCTGGCTCCAACCCTTGATCAACACGCGGTTGACAGAAAGTACATTTGCTGATGGTATTCGTTTCTGGATTAAGCCACCGCGCATCATAAGGACAGGCTGGTACACAGAGTTCACAACCGGAGCAAATAGCATCGTCTTGCAAGACCATACCATCTTCGCGTTTATAGGCAGCACCAGAGGGACAAGCTTCAATACAAGGCGCATCATCGCAATGTTGACAACGGCCCGGAAACAGCATCACCCGAGGTGATCCATCTTCTTTCACAAATTCAGCTTGTTTAACCCAGTCACGGGAGTAACCCATTGGGGTTTCCCATTCCGCACGACAAGCAACCACACAGGCTTTACAGTCGATACAACGCAATGTATCGGCAAGCATAACGTATTTTTTGGTCATTTTTTATTCCTCCTTATACCTTTTCAACCTTGACAAGAGACAGACCCATGCTCATAGAACCGACATGGGGGTCTACTGCATAAGAAGCCAAATTGGAGTCTGCTACACCTTGGCCATTTGCTGTGGTCATGCGTTTATCCCAGTGGCCAAAACCATGGACCATGAAAATAGTATCTTTGCGAATTCTGGGCGTGACTTTCGCCTTAATTTCTCCCGAACGGCCTTTACGATCACTGACTTTAACGAGATCGCCTTCATTAATCCCTCGTTTAGCCGCCGGTTCTGGATGAATCCACAACACGTTTTCTCGCATCAAATCAGCCGTCCAGATATTATCTTGAGTACGGGCGTGCGTGTGAAAGCCGATGCGCCCAAATGTCATGTGAAATTCGTCTTCCTTGGGACGAACTTGTTCCACGTAATCCAAGGCTTTATCATATCCCATCTGTTTGAGCATGCCCGGAATCAATTCAGCTTTGGTACTGCCACCTGGCGTTTTAATTTTCAACTTACCACCATGGTCAAGTGGAAAATTCTTGACTGGATCAGCCGGGACTTTGAGAATCCCCACTTTTTCAATTTCAGCCAGAGATGAACCGGCTTTCTTCAGTCGATCATCCAATAATTCTTTAATAGACTCATGTGGGAAATAAGCACCCAATTCCATGCGCTTAGCGAGTTGCTTACAGATTGTCCACGCATCACGAGTGTCATGCAGTGGTTTCATCGCGGGCATTCGCACTGCAACATAGCCTTCCCGGGCCCCCCCGACTTGTAAATCATCATAGCGTTCAAGGTAGCTGGCTTCGGGCAAGAGAATATCGGCATACATATTCATCTCATTAGGAATCACGTCACTTGCGACATAAAAATCAACTGTTTCAAGGGCTTTACGAATGATATCGTAATTCGTGCTGTTCAGAAAACCATTACCACCGGCTGTCATCAAGGCCCGAATCGGATAAGGCTTTTGTTCAGCCATTGCGCGCCACATTTCATTAGTTAGACCATATTGCGCGTTAGCAATTGGCCAACGTCCTATAACCCCAGCACCGTCAGCACGATGGTATTTACCGTCTTCGTCCTGAATATGTTCGAGTGGAACCTCGGGTTGCTCGTAATTAAAATCACCCCCGCTGTCAACACGATGAGCAGTAGCATGTTCAAATTCAGGCAAATCGATTTCGGGTACTTTGTATTTTTGAGGGGTAAAAACGCCACCCTTACGACCCCAAACGCCAAACAAGGTATTCAGAATGGTAATTGACATCCCGGTCCCGAAATCATTAGACGTTCTAGTCAGCCGACGTGGGGCATAAACAAATACTGACGGTGCTTTGGCGGCCATTTCCTTCGCAAGTCGGATAATATCTTTGGCTGGCACTTCGGTGATAGGTTCGGCCCATTCAGGCGTGTATTTTTGTACCCGTTGTTTGAGTTCGTCAAAGCCGACAACGTATTCAGCGACGAATTTTTTATCATACAATTCTTCGTTGATCACCACATTGATCATGGCTAGCAAGAAAGCATGGTCGGTCAATGGACGAATCGCATAATATTCATCAGCCTTAGAAGCGGTAATGCTATAGCGTGGATCGAAATAGACGACTTTCGCCCCATTGGCAACGCCATTCACCCAGCCCAAGGTTTCGCCATTATGCAAAGATTCGGTGACATTACGTCCCATCATCAGGAAGTATTTACAATTTTCCAAATCGAGGGTTTCGTTACCAGTCAGGTTGCGTCCCATTATCATCATATTAGATAAGCCGCGGGGTCCACAACAGAGACCAAAAACGGGACTGGTGGTATTGGGCGTACCGAAAGCATGAGCGAGGCGATGATAAGGTTTTTCCCAACTACCATGACCAATCAAAGCGAGGGCTTGAGGGCCATATTTCTTTTTAACTTTGAGTAGTTCGTCGGCGGTTGTTTGTAGGGCTTCATCCCAAGAGATTTTTTCCCATTTATTTTCGCCGCGTTTACTACCCTCAGCACGTTTCATCGGATATTTGAGCCGATTCGGGGCATACGCGACCATTAAGCCAGCGTTACCCTTTCCACAGACAACCCCCCAGTTATTAGGATGTTCTGGGTTGCCATCAATTTTTACCGCACGACCATCACGAGAGCGTATTTTAAGACCACACCGCCAATAACACATGTCACAAAAACCGAAAACCTCTGTAGTTGGTTTCAATTTTTCATGGTCATGAGGTGCATTGACTCTAGCCAATGCTTGGCTAGGCAGTCCAGCAATCGTTAATGCCGATCCGGCTACCGAGGCACCTAAAAATGCACGGCGACTCGGATCAAAGTTTTTATCGTGACTCATGAGGCATCTCCTCTTATTTGACAGTAATAATTTTTCGCTAATTAGGGAATAGCGAATTGGGAATGGGTAATGGGTAATGGGTAATGGGTAATTGGTAATTGGACTTAAATTTTGTCATTTTTTGCTGTGCGAGAAATCTTTTGGAAATATTTCAGATTTATCGCTACATTCGTAACTAAAAGTAATGGAACAAAATAACGTTCAACGACAAAATTTAAGTCCAATTACCAATTACCCATTACCAATTACCCATTACCCATTACCAAAATTACCAATTCGCCATTATTTATTGTAATTGTTCTTGATCCCAAGTTAGGAATTTTTCCAGAAAATCAGTCGCTAGCCGATAATAAGTCATTGGATTTGCGGCCTGTATAGCAGCAATAAACTGTGGTACCCATTTGGCTAAATGTTGTTCTAACAGTCGGTTTTGAGTTTCCAAAGTCTCATCTTGACTGGCCAAATAGGCCATAAATTCTAGTTCTGAGACGATATGGTCAGGAAGCAAACCGGCGTTATCTGCGACCTCAATGCCATGTTGGGCCATCATTTCTTTGACTTCCATCGTTGTTTTTCCTAATAAGCATTGGTCACTTTCCAACCAATAAGAACCAAAGGGTTGAGCCGGCACGCTACGTGCGTCAAGTATAAACAAGCGACTATACTCAATTTCCTTGGTTTTTTCATACACCATTTCTGCTTCCAACGCATTGAGGGTA
>Ga0233403_10001391_pt1 | contig 11330 bp, 8 predicted proteins | sample Na_oxic_1_MG_FD_179866 | JGI IMG/M metagenome (GOLD analysis project Ga0233403, IMG submission 179866) | Seawater microbial communities from Saanich Inlet, British Columbia, Canada - Na_oxic_1_MG | ecosystem: Environmental > Aquatic > Marine > Inlet | place: Canada: British Columbia | collected...
TGGAATGAAATAAGGGCGAATGGCAGTGGAATAACTAGTACCACGCGCCGGAAATGAATCCGATTATTCGGTTCTAATTGTTAATTGTTAATTGTTAATTAAATTAAAATGGGGTATATTTTGCCACGGAAAAACACGGAAAAACACGGAAAAATTCATTCCGTGCTGTGTTTTTCCGTGGCATTATAAATTAACTATTAATAATTATTATCCGATAAATTAACGACGTGTGGTACTAGGTTCGCCCCTACATCAAATCGTATAATGTAAGTGAATGCCCTTTTGAAATTAACCCTTGTCGTTATTCTTTTAACTATTTCCCAAAAGGCACGCTTCTGTTACGAGTCAAGTCAACTTTGAAGGTACTGGGATTTTCAATTTCTTCACGAGTACATTGCCTCAACTGTGCTTCAACATAACCGCCCGGCAAAATCACCATAAAGGCATTCATATCCACAGTAGGAGAATCAATATTAACTTCACCATCTAAACCCAATCTTGATGAAGCACTGATCAAACTGTCCGCTGATTTGATAAATTGTTTAGCCGCAATGCGAATATTGCCGCCATGCCCTTCATCCGCTTGGGCTTTCATTTGCCCCTTGTTCAACACAATAAATTGGGGATTTTCAATCGTGATATTGCCACCATCACCAGTGCCCCCTTTAACGCTGGTACTCATTTCACCTTGTTGCAAATATAATAAATCAGGTGTGGTGATGGTGATATTACCACCTGCCGCGTTTTCAGACTCAGAATTAATGCTTCCGAAATGGCTTAGGTTTATCGTCTTAGCAGAAATGGAAATCTGACCCGCATTACCCGCATTACTAAAAGGGTCGTGGCTGTGGGTTGAAATAGTGCCACCATTGTTTATGTTCAAGTGATTACCCTGTATCAATATATTTCCTCCTTGACCTGTAGCCAAAGTATCACTGTTAATACTGCTTGGAATACCATGCAACTCGTCCATTCCTTCGATCAAAATCTGGCCGGTAGCTGTAATGTCTAATAGGCCACCCTTGCCACTTCCAACAAATATCTGCTCCCCTGCTTGAACACCACTACCGCTGCTTATCTGGGCACCGTTACTCAGTGTTAAGTCTTTTACCTGAATAATGAGTTCGCCAGCATCACCCTCTCTGAAAGTGCTTACCGAAAGGTTACCCCCCTCATCCATAATCAAGGTAGGAACCGTGAGCTTAATTTGTCCGCCCGCATCTGTTCCTGCTGTTTGACTACCAATAAAGCTATGAAGATTTTCAATAACTATAAATGGTGCGCTTCCGACCGGAAAGGGTACAAAATAAGAAGCCGGATAATGACCCGCAATGTAAAGCGTATCCTCAACGACAATATTAATGCTGCCACTTTGCCCGTTAAAGTTATTACTGAGAATGACTGCACCATCCGTTAAATCTATCTTAGTGGCTTGGATAATGATGTCGCCAGCCTTGCTTTTTATCCCATTACTACTCACAGAAATATTGCCGGTTTTCATCCTCAAATGGTTAGTGGAAATCGTGATTTTTCCACCCTGACCGCTACCAAACTGGTCAAGAGCCACTTTACTGGGATAATCTATAAAAACCAGACCATTTAAAACAAAGTCACCAGTACGCTGACCTAATATCGATAAAGAATCGGTCGCATTAAGGCTAATTTCACCCCCTTTTCCAGTGCTAAATGAATTACTCACAATCATGCCACCTTCTGTTATCAACATTTGGGCCGTGTCAACTTTAATATTTCCTGAAGAACCAACACCTAAGCTACTGACATCAATGATACTGCCTGTGATCTCAAGCAGAGGAGTCGTAATAATCGTGTCACCCGCATGACCACTACCCATTGTCGTCTTTGAGATAGCAACCAAATCGCCACTCATCGTGACCGATTCTTTCAATTTCATATCGATACCTTTGCCATCAATCTCTGCCAGCGTATTGGCTTGAAGAGAAGAATCTTGCATCAATAACTGTCCGCCACGAATAAAGATTTCTCCCGCACCGACACCATCTACATTGAGATGAGTTTGATCGGATAAAGTGATAATCCCTTGTTTTTCAGATGCCGTGATTGAGTAGTTCAAGGTATCGACTTCTCCCGCTTCAGCGACACTTGCCAGATTGAATCGTCCACTTGGCACAAACAATTGTCCCCTTTTGATATTGATATCCCCGCTAACGAGTGAGAAGGTTTTGCCGGGTGAGAGAGATAATTGGCTACCTTCAATAGATAAGGAATTTGGAGAATTGGACAGAAATCCGAAAGCCTCAATTGGAGCGACTGTCAATAAACTTTCAGAAGGCTGACGCGCATCAAATCGCCCCCCATCACTTAAACGGAGATAATCAGCAGTGCTGGCATGAAAACTCCCTTGCAGATCCAATTGTGCATTGGGGCCAAACATAATACCATTGGGGTTGAGGAAATACATATCAGCGTTGGGGATGGTTGAGCGAATCAGTCCGTCGATATTTGAAGGATTACCACCCGTGACGCGACTAATCACATTTTGAACAGTGTTTGAGCCAGAAAACGTAGCACTTTCAAAGCGTTGTAGGTTGAAGTCTTGAAAGCTATGGAAAAGATTACCACCCAATTGACGGCCCAAATCCGCTCCAATTTGATAATCAGGGCCCAGTAAATTAGCGCGGGAGCCCAGGGTGCCGTCAGTGGTGATTTGTGCATTGGGAGATAAGCTGATTGCTAATAAAAATATGAGCAAGAAATATTGTCGTTTCATTGCGATTTTTCTTGTGCTAATGTGAGATAAAAGTTAAATTTTGAAGGCCCGATTTTCAAACTTCGGTCAATTTTTGTTCCAAATTTATTTTGCGTCGGTTAATTGGAGCTACATTTATATTTAATCACCTATTGATTTCAAATCATCCAGTGGTCTGAACACTTTTCCACGTTTAACCTGAAAATGACTCCATCCCGTGAATTATTCAATTCATTCAACATTCAATTCATTCATCATTAAATCAATGCGGGTTTGTGCATCGTTATAATCAGGTTGTTGATAAACATGTCTTTGATTTTCAAAGCTTTCTATGAGATTTTGAATGGGATTAGACATCATTGAATTAACGATAAAGGGTTAGAACAAAGAATTGCCCCTACAAACCATTGGATGGGATAGGGGCAATCGTCTAAAATAATAAGACTTCACAAGATTGAGTTTCTGCATAAACCGCCATAATCTTTTTTAATTCATGCAAAACTCGATTCTGCTGTGTGCGATTTAAGTGTTGAGTCGCTTCTGTCATTTGTTCTTGTTCAAGCAGTTCGATAACTTGATTAACGCTTCGGCAACCTTGTTGACAAATTTCTTCTAAGCATAAATCAATCAGTTTGTCGTTTGTGAGCAGTTGTTCTTCTCATTTTGCGATGACTCGTAGGCCCAAACTATCCGTTGGGTGGGTAACGTGTTGCCCACCATTCCCTTACTGAAGCCATTACCAGTCACCATTTTTTTCCACAATCTCAATTTCTTCCATTGTTAAGTCGTACAAGCGATAAACGACTTGATCAATTTGTTTATCAGTTGCCTCAATTCGGCGTTCGAGGATTTTCATTGTATGAGGATCGTTGTTAGCCGCCCGTTGTTTGTTGAGTGCGAGCATTTGTTTTACCAATTGTACCATTTGATGACTTGAATCATCAGATAATGGTGGAAATGGCATTCGTAAAATATCCTTAATAGTCACCTGAGGAAAATCATTTTTAGTCGCTTGAGTCACCTGTTTCAAATAGAAGAAAGATATGAATCGACTATTCAAAATACCAAGAAGAACACGGATATCAATCTTTTCATCGTTCATTTTGATGATATAAAGATTTTTGTTAGTGATGAAGGTTTTATTGACAATAACGGCCATTAAGCGTTGACGACGATTGACTAGTCGCCTTAGTAATATTCTTTCTTCTTTAAACCAACTCACTTCTTTGGGTTTTTCCTTCATCTGACTACCAAACGGAGCCCATTGATCGGCAATGACATGAATTTGATAGCGGTAAACGTTACCTTCAAAATATTTGTAATATTGCGCTGATAACGGTTTATCTGTCAACAAAGCGTGATCAAATAAAACTCCCCGCTTCATGACAGCAATGTTTTTAATAACCTGATGACATGTTATATTATTGATACGTTGTATAAGGGTAATCGTATCCTGAACCAAAACCAGCTTTTTGTCTTTGTGAAGTCTCCAGTCTTGTTGTAAAACAGATTGATACTGTCCATCTAATTGGATTTGAGTCAATCTTTCACGTTTCCCAAAAACATAAGTTTTGGCAGTATGATCATTGCTTGGCCTTTTATTGGACAAAACTATGATAACCGTATCCACATAAGCACTGACAAAAACATCAAAAGGAAGTCGAACCAGATTATCAATTTGTTTATCTAATATATAAGAACGCAAGATCATATAACGAGGGCCACCTGTCCAAGCTGATGGCACAATAAAAGACAGTTTTCCGTTTTCTTTTAAAAGGTTAAAACCTTTTTCTAAAAAGCAAGTGTAAACGTCTTTAACACCCTTAAATACCTGATATTTTTGACAAAAATAGCTATTTTCACCGCTCTGAAACCAAGCATTATAAGGCGGATTCCCAATCACGGCATCAAACCCCCCGGCTTGCATCACGTGGGAAAATTCACTTTCCCAATCAAAGACATTGATGCGATACTGCGTTTCTTCATCTATCAGGGCTAATTGTTGCCCTTGATAAAAATCCTGCCCAATCAATGAATTACCACATTTGATGTTATTGTTGATATCGGGCAAAACCCGCTTTTTTAAAAAAGAGAGTTGTGAAATGACACTGTTTTCATCTTCTAAGACTTTTAATAACAAAGACAGCTTAGTCACTTCCACCGCTTGGGGATCGATATCAACACCGTAAATATTGTTTAATAAAATACGTTTGCGTTCAGAAAGGGTTAATTTCCAAATGCCACCAATGGCTTGATAAAGGCGCGGTTTTTTGCATTTCATCCATTTCTTGCGTTCGAGCAAATATTGTTCCAGATGCCAATCCAGCAAGAATTGATACGCGCCTAATAAAAATGAACCTGAACCACAAGCGGGATCTAAAATTTTCAAGCGACTGGTTGATTGTTTGCCATTACCCAGTAGTTTGTTCGACAAACCATTGGCTTGAATTTTCGCACTATCCAAAATCTTGCCAACGCTTTGTTTCACAATATAATCAACGATATAACGGGGCGTGTAATAAACGCCACCGGCTTTTTTGACTTCAGGCTTTTCCTCAATAACGACTTGATTTTGGGTGGTAATACGAATGATTTTACCCAAAAACCGTTCATAAACTTGTCCTAAAATATCGGCTGGCAAGACTGAAAATTCATAAGGGCTAATCGGATAATACAGATTCTGAATGAGATTTTTTAAGACATCATCACCGATTTTTAAACTGGGAGTTAATGTATCTGGCGCTTCGCGCCCTTTTTTCTCCCGAAAATGAAACAGGCCAGAATTATAACGTTCATCAGCTTGATTGAATAATTCAAACAAATGTTTATAAATCTGAGAGCCGTTAGTCAGGCCCAATAAACGCCCAGATTCTTCAATCCCCCGATCTTCAGCAATCCGTAAAAATATAATTCTATCAATGGTTTGCTGAACAACAAAATTCAGTTGACGCTGGGTTAAGCTGGCATTGTGATTAAGAATATGGTGCGCTAATTTTTCGCGCCAAGTTTCCATTTCATTCAAAAAAGCGGTATCCACTTCGATAGCGCCTTTTTTGTTCGCAGCCTCTGCGGCATAGTGATCAAATTTTCCTTGCCAAACAGCGTCAATCGAAAACCGTTCAACTAATTTATCCCACTGTTCAAGATAATCGGTATATTTGAGATACCACACGCGCCCAATGCTGGGATCATCATCCTTTTCGGGTTTCAGGCGGCAATCATAAACGGCCAATTCGGCAAAATTGGTGAGAATACTCAGCGATAATTTGGCATTCCAACCATACCGGCGAATTTGATAAGCGGCTTCAGAATCGTTGGAGAGAGAAATTGACGGCTTTTTTGCTTCTACAAAAAATTTTCGCACACCAGCAACACGTTTCGCGCCAAAAGTTTTGCGCGCAAAACTTTTGGCGCGAAAACTATAATCGGGCCGTTTATAAGGTGCGTTGTCAATTTTGAGCCGATCTTCGTAAACCACTTGTCGATAAGATTCTGGCAGCTTTTGTTTATTCTCAACATCCCAACCTAATGCGGTAAAAAAAGGATTGATAAAATCAATGCGGGTTTGCGCTTCGTTATAATCAGTTTGTTGATAAACCTGTCTTTGATTTTCAAAGCTTTCTATAAGATTTTGAATGGAAGTAGACATCATTGATTAACGATAAAGGGTTAGGGCAAAGGATTGCCCCTACAAACCATTGGATGGGATAGGGGCAATCTGGGGGGCGCATTTCCAAAAAAAGGTCATTATCAATCTGCACTAACGCAAAATAACATGCATTCCAAGCAAATAACATGCATTCCAAGCAAAATAAATTTTGCGGTTCTCTTGGAGTGCAAAATTTATTTTGCTTCGGTGTAATTATAAAATGATTAGACTTCACAAGTTTGAGTTTTTGCATAAACCGCCATAATATTTTTTAATTCATGCAAAACTCGATTCTGCTGTGTGCGATTTAAGTGTTGAGTCGCTTCAGTCATTTGTTGTTGTTCAAGCTGTTCGATAACTTGATTGACGCTTCGGCAACCTTGTTGACAAATCTCTTCTAAGCATAAATCAATCTGTTTGTCATTTGTGATCATTTGAGCTTCTCATTCCGCGATGACTCGTAGGGTGGGATCGCTGTCGACATTGAATTAAATATAGAACCCAAAATCTATAGAACCCAAAATCTATCCGACAGCGATCCCACCATTCCAATCAATAAACAATACCTTGAAAGGTTATCGCATTTTTCTTTTGCATGAAATACATCAATTGTAGGAGCAAGAGATGAGGATGGTGGGATCGCTGTCGGTAAAATCTGGGTTTTATCTTCAGTTCAATAGCGACAGCGATCCCACCCTACGACTAGGGTGTTGACTGAGAGGTGTTTTTGATAGCTATTTTTCATGCTCTTTTAGGAACCCCAGGTTCCACCTGGGGCTATTCACATTCAACCCCTTCGGGGTTGTTTAACCCAATTTTTGAGGCTTTTGACAAACACAAAATCAGCATGAAAAATATCGGCTAAAAAAAGCTCTCTGTCAACACCCTACCCTACGACATACCTATTATTGATCTGTGAAAATCATGATTTCCAAACGATATCAAGTTCTTTGGCGGCCTTAACCTCATTTAAACGGCGTACAGGTAGAGTATAAGGGGCCTTTTTCAGGGTTTCTGGATTCTCTTTGGCTTCTTCTTGAATTTCACAAAAGGCTTCGACAAAGCGATCTAATGTTTGCTTGTCTTCCGTTTCGGTTGGTTCAATGAGCAAACATTCGGGTACCAGTAGCGGAAAATAGGTTGTGGGGGCATGATAGCCTTTGTCAAGCAAGCGTTTGGCAAAATCCATCGCGGTAACGCCGTCTTGTTTGGCTTGCCGTTTTAGCGTGACGATAAATTCATGGCTGGCACGTCGTTTAGGAAAGGCCATATCAAATCCGGCTTGCGTTAAACGGGCTTGCAAGTAATTCGCGTTTAAGCTGGAAAATTCGGCTATCCTTGACATGCCTTCACGTCCAATTAATCGGGCATAAACATAGGTGCGTAATGCGACTCCAATATTGCCGGGATGCGCTAATAAGCGCCCTATGCTTTGTGGATAATCTGATTCGTCTAACCATTGATATTGGTTGCCATCGTACCCCACGATGGGCATCGGTAAAAAGGGTAATAATCGATCATTGACTCCGACTGGCCCAGCCCCAGGCCCGCCGCCGCCATGTGGTGTTGAAAAGGTTTTATGCAAATTGATATGGATGACATCAAACCCCATATCGCCAGGGCGTACTTTGCCTAGAATGGCGTTCAGATTCGCGCCATCATAATATAATAAGCCACCCACTTCGTGAATCACTGAAGCGATTTCTTGAATATTGTGTTCAAACACACCCAATGTAGAAGGATTAGTCAACATAATCCCTGCTGTTTGTGGGCCAACGGCAGCTCGTAATGCGGTAATATCAACATCGCCGTCAGTATTAGTGGGTATTTCCCGCACTTTAAAACCACACATCACCGCAGAAGCCGGATTCGTACCGTGTGCCGCATCGGGTACCAGCATTTCAGTACGTTGCGTATCGCCTCGTGCGTCATGGTAAGCGCGTATCATGGCAACCCCTGCAAATTCGCCTTGGGCCCCAGCGGCAGGTACTAAAGAAAAGCCTTTCATCCCGGTCACTTCTTTGAGCGTTTCTTGCAATTCATACAAACAACTCATGAGGCCTTGACTTTGTGATTCTAGGGCCGCTGGGTGATGAGATAAAAATCCGGGTAGCATGGCCAAGGTATTACAGGCCCGCGGATTGTATTTCATCGTGCAGGAGCCTAGCGGATAAAAATGCGTGTCAATAGAAAAGTTTTTCTGAGACAAGCTGGTGTAGTGACGAACAACCTGCATTTCTGAGACTTCTGGCAGTGATGGGCGTTTTTTACGCCGTAATTGTTCAGGAATGTCAGTGATGTCGGGGCAAATTGCCGGATATTGTGAAGTTGTGGAACGGCCGGGACTGCTGTGTTCAAAAATTAACATAAAATGCCTCCAAATGGTGAATAAAAAATTTTTGCAAACTAAAGGCATACTGCTTTCGTTCCAACTTTAGTTTGCGAATTTGTGTATAGGGATTGGATCGTTGTTAGCTGCCCTAAAAGCTACTTGAGCTTTAAACCTAAATAAAGGTGTCAAACAAATCTTATTTTGAGCCAAGTTATTTAGAGCTTGCAACACCTAAAATTAACACAGGGATATCAATATCAGATACGCCACGATGCTCTAAATCCCATACAAATTGCTCAAAATATGACACGCCAGTAGACATTTCAGTAGCAAACTCTTTAACGGGTACAATTTCAATACCCACATCAATGACAGATTCATTATGAAATATTGTCATTTTAGCGCACACGTTATAAACCATAAAGGCATATTTTCCAAATTGGACTTCAATACCCACTTTTCCTTTGACAAAATCCATCTCACGGAAAGCTTTTTTGGTGGTTGCCGAAGTCGTATAATTTGAAACGTAGTATTGAGTTGGATAGTGACAATATATTTTGTGACTTTTCCATCCCAATTCAGTAAAGCCATTTTTAAATAGTTCATTCAAGTGGCTAGGGCTATATAGCAAATTTCCAGACTTCGTCTTTTCTTTGCTTCGTTTGATTTTACATGATTCACTATCCACTTGATTAATGACTTGCATGACTTGTGCGAGTTCATTTGGATAAGCGGATTCAAAAACTTCTTGGCCTCCATTGAAAGAGTATATACCAGCAACAATCATGTCATATTTTTTCCATTTAAGTTAAAAAGTAAGTCTTGTTTATTATCATCCTGCCATTCATCAGGTACTTGTGCCACTTTTTCTTTTCCAGTCGGTTGATGTATCGGTTTACCCAAGGGCCTAAAACGAAGTGTACCCTTAAAATAATCTTCCAATCTGTCATGGGCAATCTCAACATACTGCGCTTCTTTTTCACTACCAATAGCGCGTCGGTTATGTTTGATAGCCGCAATCAAAGAAGTGCCTACACCGGCATAAGGATCAAATACCCAATCATTTTCATTGCTGAGTGCCAGTACACACCGTTCAACCAATTCAATGGGATATTGACAGCTATGAAGCGTTTTTTCAGGATGATTTGATTTCACATTGGGTATTTCCCAAAAAGCGTTTTCCCAATCTTCAGTCACGAATTCCCATACATCAGAGGGGTTTTTTCCCAAAGGATTACCAGAAAGTTTTCCCTTATTCACACCTTTGTAATGACGTTTCCCTGGATATTTTGAGGGAACACGAACAGAATCCAGATTGAAGGTATACTCGTCACTTTTGGTGAACCATAAAAGGGTTTCATATCTGCCAGAAAACCGTTTTGAAGTGTGTAAACCATGACCAAAATGCCAAATCATTCTATTACGCAATTTCAGATTAAGTTGTTTAAACAGATCATAATACAAGATATCCAGTGGGTAAACTTCCCCATTTTCGACAAAATTACCGACTTGCCAGCAAATACTCCCCCTATCAGATAATACGCGATAAAGTTGAGTAATGATTTTGCTTTGCGTCGATAAATAGTCTTCTATTGCAATGCGTTTCTCATATTCCTTACCTAAATTATAAGGCGGTGAAGTGACAATGAGAGAGATTGATTTATCTGGAATAGTCGCAAGTAAGTCATTGGCATATCCATGATATAAGACTATATCAGCATTTGAATTAAAACGACTTTCAATTTTTTGAGTCAAGTTCATTTTTTATAGCGTTATCAATTCTCAAGTGTTGAACTGTGATTTTTATGAGTTCCTGATGATAAGTGATTATCTAATGAATTATGATATCATTATTTGCATTTTAGGAATATCCAAAAAATAAATTATCCGTTTTGTAGGGTGGTTTTTGTTGCCCACCATTCCCTTACAGAAGCCATTACCAGTCACCCTTTTTTTCCACAATATCAATCTCTTGTGTTGTTAAGTCATACAAGCGATAAACTAATTGATCAATTTGTTTATCAGTTGCCGCAATCCGGCGTTCAATGATTTTTTGTGTATGAGGATCATTGTTAGCAGCACGTTGTTTGTTGAGTGTGAGCATTTGTTCAACCCATTGTACCATTTGATCATGACTCGCTTTGTCAGTTGGGTTGTCGAAGTCGATAGTGCGGATGGGAAGGTGGCGAATAAAACGTGATTCATAACTGTAATATCCCCCACGCATTTGGGTAGCCGTTTGACGAATAAACCATTCCAACAATTTACTATTAAGCAATCCAAGCATATATTGGAATGAATATTCGGGTAAAAAAATGAGGCCATATCCGCCCGCAACGCCACCTGTAAAGAATATTTTCCCCGTTTCATCTAATGAAAATGAAGAGTGTGCTGCAATATCAGGCGTAAAAATTTTTGATAACGAAATAACATCTAATGCTTGACTACGGCTATAAGCATACCATCTCACGCCTTGCATTTTTCCGCGTTCCCGATTTTGGAGATACGTCTTATTATCTAATAGGTATGTCCAAGTAAGCGGATATCTTTCTTTCAAAATCTCTTTTGAAATGAGTTCAGTACGACTATTTTTTTGCAACGCATAAGGAAAAAGAATGAGT
>Ga0233403_10001392_pt1 | contig 11325 bp, 9 predicted proteins | sample Na_oxic_1_MG_FD_179866 | JGI IMG/M metagenome (GOLD analysis project Ga0233403, IMG submission 179866) | Seawater microbial communities from Saanich Inlet, British Columbia, Canada - Na_oxic_1_MG | ecosystem: Environmental > Aquatic > Marine > Inlet | place: Canada: British Columbia | collected...
TATGTGTGTATGTAATGCAGTGTGGCCCTCGGGGCCTTGTGCCACTGGAATTGTTCAGGTCAGATAATTTTAAACGACTACGTCCTACAATAAAATTGCTCTGCAAATAATTTTTCAATGTGGATTTTTATTGTGGTACGAATTTTTTTGACCAGGTCAAAATTTTTTCTGATTTACTGGCCACTGTTTTTTGTTATATATTTTTTTTTGTCCTTGTCATATTTTTATTTTTGGTGTGCATGCTGTACTTATGTGTGTCATTAGGTGGATAGGCAGTGCTCTCTTTCTAGTCTTTGTCTCTCTCTCTACAGAGTCTCAGTGAAGATAAAGAGAGAATGACATAGTAAGGGAGTGGAAGGGAGGCAGGAAGGGAGGGAATGAGAGACGCAACTGGGAGAGACTGAATGAATAGAAATGAATCGGGTACAAAAAAATATCAAACTCTTACGTGTGTTGAGACAAATTAGAACTCAATTTTCATATGTGGTTAGCTCTCGTGTACTATGTATAATGACGCTAGGTAGAGTGCATCCGCATCAAAAGTGGCAAGGATACTCTTACTTTCTTGAATTCGGAAGTGGCAAGGATACCCCTATTTTTTGATATTTTTTTCACCTTGTCAATTTTTTTTCAGTTTTGGCGGGATTGGTTAGTCTTACAGTATTTTTCGTACACGTCATCACGATCGATGCAGTATTGATGGATGCACTAATCAAGTAGCTAATGGAGGAGTGTGTATTAAGCACGGAGCAAATAAGATACAGTGCAGCTCTGTTGGATGCAGTAATCGAGTTGTTAATCGAGGTGTGTGCGTTAGGCATGGGGCAAAAGTCAAACTTTGCAGCAGTGACGGATGCCTAAATCAAGCTAAGAAAGGAGGAGTCTGTCGTAAGCATTTTGTTGATCCGGCTGAGGCATCTTCCGATTTTGGTTCCTAATTCGTTTCATGTTGGGATGACGCTACATCAACTCTTTTCCTCTGCGTACAACCGCTGCTTCTAGGGTTCAAGGTGCTAGTAGCAATCCTCCTATTGTGATTTTCTGTCAATTTTAGTAAGCGAGAAATTTTAGAATTAATTCATCGTACAATGGTGTCTTCAATTGTGTTTCAGTTAAGTCTTGGCCTGTATCGTGTTCGTTTCATGTATGCAATTACTTGTGGCACTGTTCTCAATATCTGATTTGTACTGTTTAGTGTCGCATCATTTTCGCTGCCTTCATCGTCCATAAATTTTAGTATTATCAGTTCTTCATACAGTTCGGGATATACACCTTTCATTCTTTTCATGTATTGCGGTAGTATAGTTCTCGCCTTCGACAATGAGCCATCTGACTGCTGTATAATCTTCTCTATTATTCTGTTACCAAATCGATTCTCTGCCAGTCTGTATCGCTGTCGTAACTCCGTTTCCAGCTTCCCACTTACGTCGGTTGATGTGAGGTCGTCGTCTTTTGAGTTCATTATTAGCATGTATTTTCATTCATTGTTTTCAGTGTGGTTGCTTTCTTTTTGTTCTCTCCTCCACAATTCTTATTGCATGTGATGGTGGTGTCGTTGGTATCAGTAATCAGTACACCCCAACGTTGTTATGTCAATAATGGGATCAGTGCGGGTACTTGAGAATTCGGCGATCATTTTCGTGCAATATCGCCCATTTCAATCGCTTCCATTCACTTTTTGTGTACTGCTACAATAGCTCTTGGCTTCAACCTTGCCAGCTGACACAATCATCTCACTCTTTGTAAGGTTGAATTGATGGTAAATTGGACCACAACTATCAGACATCGTGTCAGAGCTGAGGAGGCTATCTCGGTCGACCTATTGTGCTCAATCTTGCGTCTTTTGTGTGTCGACGGCATATCTGTCGACGTGTTTACATCTGTTGATCAGGTTGGCTGCCGGTGTCGTACCCATTGCGCAAGGTCGTCTTTCTTCTATCACTTTTTTGATTCTGGCGGTGTTGTAGTGTCAAGTCCTTTGTCTAGGAAATGGCACAGCAGGCATTGCTTTTTGCTTGACTCCAACTTCTGGCGGCTCTGGGATGTTATTGCGTCGAGCGGCTGGGTTTCAGTGTCACTGTCTTCTTTTCAATCTGCCTATGATTGTGTCCATGACCAGGACGACCTTTTCATTCTGTTGCTTCCATCTTCAGATTACTTGAATACATTGGGTCTGACTGGAGATGAACTGTCTTCGTATTCTTTTGGTTACGACCTTTTTCGGGACGTTCTGGATTTATTCAAGCATTTCTTATTTGTTGGTCGCTGGGGTTTTGGTTCTGAATTCGGCTCGATTGATGCAACCTTATCACAGTACATCGACTATCATATCAGGTTGTTAGAGTTGATGGTTTGTCGGCATGCTCAGACTTGTGACATTCTTGAAGTTGTGCTTGAAATTAATTTGTGGGGCGTTTGTCACTCATGCGTATTACCATATTTTATGTCAGCTGTATCTGACGATTCAATTGATTCAATACAGGACTCAGCTATGATATTGGTGTTGCGGTCTGCATTCAACATATCAGATACTGCACGCTATTGTACAAATATCATTAAATATTTTTGATTACGTTTGGTGTTGTGTTGACTTCTCATGGTTACGATACCTTGCTTTCCTCACTTGGCGTGCCTTATTGTAATCTCATGGTACCTCAAGTTCTTAATAAGGTCGAGAACTTCATGTAGCTCTGGCCTCTTATGAGATCGATATTTCACTGCATCTGTGGCATTTAATTCCCTATCACAACCAGCACATTCCAATGTTGTATCTTCAACCTCCATGTAGCAGTCTCGACAATACCATGGATACTTACTCGTGTCTCTTCGAATAGAATTAGAATGCGCTTCTCTCATCGCATCGTTCACTTCGTTTATCTCATATTCATAGATGGGTATCATCTTCAGGTGCTTCTGACATCTTGGGCAAGGCATTTTCATGCAATTCACTCCTACATCACACTCTTTACAAACCCAATAGTTCATTCCAGCTAATAAGGCGCTACGCATTTCTTGATCTTGTGTCAATCTATATCCATCCACTCTGTATCTATTGGTCTCAGTCAAACTGCTGTATTGCTCAACGAACAAGGCCAACGGTCTTTCTTTTGTCTTTGTTGTGGTCACTTCTATAACACGTTGATGGTCTGAAGTCAATGGATGGGGTATTATTCTCACTCCTTGCGCTTGGTCATTTTCGTCTATCACAATCCCTTCGTTTGCGGTAATGTACAAATCGTATGCAGTATCATTGACTTTCATCCATGTCTGCAAATGCTTCAGCTGCTCCAGACTATCCAAGCCATCGCATTTGAAATGAGTCACCTCCTTGTCGTTTATTGCTTTCTTGAGTTTGAGAGCACTTGCTTCTAATGCCTTTGGGCATTCACGTGCATTGTTAAAGCTCATCAATTGAGCTTTCACAAAGTCTAGCATTTGGGTGTCAGGTCTGTTGTCTTCGTTGATGTCATCTATTGTGTTGTGGAACCTGTGTGCAAGTGATGTCGTAACGATGTATTAGTTGTCATTTCAGTTAGGGCAGTGTTTGTATAGTAGCATGACGTTCTACTTATCATATCTACTTACTTGTTGATTTCGTCATTGTCATTGTCATTGTTTGATTCATCGTTCTCTCTGACGGGCGTACCTTTCAGTAATGCATTGAGTTGATGGAAGTTGTTTGGGTTATCTAGTATATGTTGCACAAGACTTGTTAGCATTTCCTTTTTGTTCTCGTCGTTAACGATGCTGGTCGCTGTAGCACGTGAACTCTCTGTTTTGGCTGTTGTGATCGTTTCATTTTCTTGGTCATCCTCGTTTTGTTGTTTCGTCGACTCACTCACCGACTCCGAGTCATTGGATTCATTCGTGTGTACAGATTCGCTACTACTATCATCTGAATCTGACCAGTCATCATGCTTTTTCGCAACTACCTTCCCTGTCATCTTCGCTTGTTTCTTTCCACCTTTATCAGGCGTTCCACCATTTTTTCGTTTCTTTGGTGAACTGCTGTATTCTCTTCCCTTGACTTCGGCCTCACTCTTCCTCATCATTCTTAAATTGGCTCCAGCATTATTTGGATCCACAGCAGAGCTGTCTTTGGGGATAAAAAGATTGTCGACAACGGCACTCAGCGTTGAAAAGTGAGGCGATTGCTTGTGGACCCATACCTCCGGTTTGTCTATTGCTGTCACGGGTTCGCCATCCACACTAACACCTAACGCGTTTCTCCCTTTCTTAGAGTATCGTGTGAATTTGGTATTGCTTCCATACATCCAGAGACCGTTTCGTTGGAGGTCATCGACTTGCACTATCTTCGTATCCTTGTATTCTTGTCTCATTTCATGTATCTTGTTTGCTTTATCTAAGACATATATCAAGAGCACAACAAGTAATCTGTCGTCTACATTCTGTTGCGTGTAACTTTCAGCTCTTCCCTCGAATAAGTGTTGCCATCCGCGAGAAGACCCCATTATTTCACCAATCTTCTTTCTGTAATCACCATCACCAAAACCCCATACGGCCTGTCTCATTCCTGCGTAGCTTCCGTTGTCAAGAAAGTATTCCCTAATGCCGTCAACATCTGGGAAGTGATCCCTTGTAACGTTGTCTCGGAGAGATGGATTGTATCCATACTTATCTAATATTTCCAGCATCATATCAACGATACCGTGGAATACACTTGTCCAAAGGTATGAACTGTCTAATTCAGTTTTCAGTCTCGGTTCGACTGTCCACAGGATTGTGTCTTTAGCAATGTCTGTGAGGGCCGATAATAAGCCATAGATCAATCCTATGTCAGTGAATAAATTGAGGGCGATTGTGTGTGTGAGAATTATTTTCACGCGGCCAAAAATATAATCACGAAGTTGTACTTACTCAATCCATTCCAATGCTGTTTCTGGCTTAGTTGGTCTTTCCCAAGAGAGTCGAAAACACGCAGTATCTTGTCTAGCTTTCCGTAAATACTTCCAGCTGTGTAAAAGGCCTGAATCATCACAAACGCGCATGTACCGCGTTGATGGTCTTTGCCGATGTCTTTGAATTTTGTAAACTTCTTTGATTCGCTAGGATTCAGTAGCTCATTTTCAACAATCATTCTCACTCTCTCATCTACCACATCGGCTGATGTCTCTCCGCATATTGTTGAACAATATTCCAGTAGCGGATAACACATCATGAGCTGATTCATCTCAACCAGATCTTTTCTGTGCTTCTTTCCTGAATTTAATTGTTTCATTGACTCGGCAGGGAATGGGAACTTGATCTTGACAGTTCCGGCTTTTACACGTAACTTTGTGTCGGTCAAACCACAATCGGAAGTCACATTGAAGAATGTTTCTGCAAATTCTTTCTTCGTTTTGGCGGTGGTCGTCGTCATTGAGAGGTATCCTGTCACAGCCGTCTTCTTGTTCCTCAACTTCAATGTATCACCATATGTCTGAACATCATCTCCCCAGTACAGCGCTTCTCCATCTGGTGTTCGAGCGATGCATTGGTTCATCATCTTAGTCACTGGATCGAAGCCCGACTGTCTATTACTCCCAATTTTTGCTTTACAATATTGCAAAGAGCTTTCCCTACAATCAGCCAGCATTTGAGTTACCGGATAGTACTCATCATTCTCCTTTGTTGGAAAGGTGGCATTGAGATTGATCATCAACTCGTCAGTATTTGTCATCATCTTGCCTACACCCTCACTGATGCTTGTCGACCCTTCCTTCGTCAAGACGGAGTTGCTAATTGAAGATGGTTTCGATTTCAAATATTCTTTGGTTAGTCTCTCCTTCTCGTTAGGTTCATTTTCATCGATTGTACTCTTTGGGTGCACTTTTCTTTCAGCGGCTGTGAATAGGAATGTCATCATGCGGTTATTGCCTTCGATTGCTGACACCATGACCGTATTTACATTGTCGAGCGCTTTTTTGAATCGAAGAAAGCTCTGGAATTGATTAAGTTCACCACACTCTTCTGCGTTATGCTCGGACCACTCGAAGTTCTCAGTGAAGTCCAGCCTGTTCCAGTGTTTCACAAAGGATGACCTCCCCTCTGCGGTGAAGAGATTACATGAGAAGAGGCTTACAAAGTGACTCTCTGACAATTCCCTAAGGCCGATGAGGAGCTTCGTTTGTGCTGCGGGTGTAGCTACAACTCCTGTCGATTCTTTCGCATACGATTTTCCCATATCACTGACGACATTAATCAGTTCTATTTCCTGATGAACGTATTAGGAATTGAGAGATATATTTGAGTTAGTATTAGTATTGATGTATGATATGAATTATAGGTTGAGTCGAAATTATTTTCCCGTTGGCAAAATAATTCCATGTCAATTCATGTAACGTTACTTACTTTGTTTGTGTCACCGCTACGGTTCTCTGTCGGGACACTACCGTTGTTCGAAAAGAAAAGGTCAATGACTGTGCTGTCGAAGGTTTCAGCGCAATTCTTCTTGAATCCATTTGGATTGCCTGCCATGGAATTTTGGAGTTTCAAAGTTGTTTCGACATTCACTGCGTTGTCGTTGGTTTGCAACGACATGGGTCTCCCGTCGTCGCCTAAGACAAGAAAAGCCACGGCAGTTGAGGCATGCACCCTAAGACCTGACTTGGACCATACATTCGCACTATCATTAGCCACATCAGCTGCAGCTGTATCAGTAGCATCATTCGGATCAGATACGGTCTTGGACTCGGTGGACGATGCAATCTTAGCTGAAGGCGATCCAGTGTTGGAGCCGGCGCGGTTGATGGAAGTCGAAGTCGAATCCGAGGCGGCGATTTCGGCTGTTGCACCTTCATCACCGCTTCCTCCACCGCGGAGTGCAATCGGACCTGTTTGAGCGGCGGCCTTGACGCCGTTAATGTTGCTGATGATGCTGCTGCTGAATTTCATTTTCCTCTGTTGTGTACTCAGTATTGGAAAAAGTGAGCTTTTGTGCAGCTTTCTTTTTCTGAGTATTTACTGTGTCGCTTTGCACTCGGCATATTGTCAGCACTTTTACTTCCTGTTGCGCAGCGAGCGAGACAGCTGTTTTTGCATGATCTCAGTTTAGTGATGATTTGATAGGATGCATGCGTTGGAATTGAGTATTATGTTTGTGTGTGTAACTCTACAAGATTACTACGACAATTTTCAAGATCAAAACTGATTGCCGTTCAGATAAGCTATCTTGATTTAGAGCCGGACGGAGAGGCTATCTTTTGTTTTAGTGTATCTTCTTTCGATCTTTTTTGGGAAGATATCTTTACATCGGAAATAGTAGTATCTTTGCTCAAGTATTTTATGTCGTGCACGCTTTGCACTCGGCACTTTGTCAGCACTTTTACTTCCTGTTGCGCAGCGAGCGAGACAGCTGTTTTTGCATGATCTCAGTTTAGTGATGATTTGATAGGATGCATGCGTTGGAATTGAGTATTATGTTTGTGTGTGTAACTCTACAAGATTACTACGACAATTTTCAAGATCAAAACTGATTGCCGTTCAGATAAGCTATCTTGATTTAGAGCCGGACGGAGAGGCTATCTTTTGTTTTAGTGTATCTTCTTTCGATCTTTTTTGGGAAGATATCTTTACATCGGAAATAGTAGTATCTTTGCTCAAGTATCTTATGTCGTGCACTTCTCATCTTGTTTACTCCAGCATTGCATCACTTCTGTGATTGTTTTTCAGCAGCAACAACAACAACAACCAATACAATGAAAGTAGCTTCCAAAACTAACATTTCCACCGCGAACAGCTCCGGGAAGGGGTTTCGTAAAACGAAAGCGAAGACTTCGACTTCAATTCCAGCTGTCACTAGCATCGTTTGGCGCGACATTTCGCAATCTTCTCTCGAGACGATAGCTCGTCATAAGCTAGGCAAGACGAATCCACTTCCGTCAAGTACGGATGAAATCAATAAAATTGCTTTCAGTTGCTACTCTGCTAAAGAGCTTCCTTTCGTTCTCCAAGGTCTTGGGTTTTCAGGTTCAAGTTACCCTACTAAGAAGCCCGAACTTGTCAAGTTAGCTGTCGAAACTTTTCGTGCTGTTTCTCACTTAAAGAATGGTGCTGGCGATTCATCTTCCATGCCATCCAATGCTGGACTTTTTGTTTCAGCCACGCACACCACCGGAACCAAAGCTTCCGCCGAAGCCTTTGCAGGATCTGTTTCAGGCTCGAACACTGGACTTCTTGTTTCAGCCAAAGCTTCCGCCGCAGCCTCAGCAGGCTCTGTTTCAGGCTCGAACAATGCTACCGATACTGGTGATGTTGATTCCTTTGCGTTGAATCACTCTCCGTCTGCGTCACTTGTGTCTATATCTCCAACTGCTGCGACCAAGAAACACGACGCTACTGACGGTGTCATTGAGGTGAAGAGAAGCCAAGGTAATGAAGTTACTTCTAACACCGAGTAAGTATTCATCTTGTAATTAAGGTCATTGCTGGCATTTTGAAATTTTTTTCGCCCCGGTGAAATTTTTTCAATTCACTCATCTTCAACTATTGTGCCATTCACTTCACTAAATACTTAGATCTGTTACTACCATCGTGGAAGGTCTCCCCGGATGGACGAAGATTAGCATCTCTCGCAAGAATGGTGGTCGTTCTGATTCTTACTATCTTTCACCACCTACACTTGGGTCTACACAAGTAAAATTTAATTCACTGAAGAAGGCCAAGGAATATCATCTCAGATCAACTACGCAATCCAATGAAGAGAGTGATGCGTCAAGTATTGATTCGGACGATGTTTGCAGCGATGTTAACGCTGACGCTGCGTGCAGTAGCGACGATGAGGATGAGGATCAGCCAGTTATGCCCCCTTACTCACGTAGGGCTGGAAGAAAGGAACGGTCCATTTTTGACTCGAGCGAGAGCGAAAACGAAAGCATTGACGACAATGTCAAATCTGGCGCAGTTGCAACTACTCTTCCTGGCTACTCGTCTGATCTCAGTGACGAGTCTGAACCTGGTTATCTCGTGTACAGTTGTTCCCCTTCGAAGTCTAAAACTCCTCATCACTGTCACCTCACTTATAATCGTCGCTCAAAGGAATTTTACGACGAGAACTCTTTGGTAGAATTGAGTTCTGAAGTTGATGGTCAACTCCCAGTCAAGCATCTGATCCCTTGCATTGCTCAACTCTATGAACTCAACGAACTTCACAACATCAGGCTTACTACAGCCAAGGGACTTTTACGTGTTCTGAAAAAAGAGTTGAGGAAGCCTGTTGAGAAGACTGCTAGTGCAGTGGCGTTGACGCTGCATCAAAAGCATGCTTTGACTCAACTCATTGATGATTACAGTGGTGGGAAAGCTTTCGGATTGCGCACCACTCGCTTTCATGTCACGGTGCTATGCGCAATTTCAAAATTGCTCAACAAGTCTTTCATTCTTATTTCACCACCTCTGGATGGTGAAACATCAGTTGGCGTTTTACACGTTAGCCCTTGTCAGTTCCATGATTTCGTACACAAACGTGGACCTGATTATTTTCCATCAAATGAAGAAGACGATTTATTGGAGATTTTGTGTACGAGTCATGTTCATGAGACATATTTGAATAGGGAGGTCGTTGGTGACGCGTTCGTAATCCGCGCTGAAATGAACTTCGAGTTGAACAAGGTAGATGGATTTCATGCTGCTACAAAGCTTCTTCCCGAATTTGATCTAACTAATACTGATAGTGATGACGAGGTCACCGATTCTCCTCGTATGGATCGAAAGAAGTCATTGAAAAGTGTTAGCAGCGACGGCAAAGGCGAAGTGCAAGATCCCTACGTCACACCAAAAGCGAAGAAGCCCAAATACGAGTCGAAGACACAAGAAGAGAAATCTACCTCACACGGTAGTACAGTAATCAATCCTTACAAATCATCTACCGATTTGTTGTCAGGTAAGTCAACCTCGCTCTCTGTCGCGGATAAGAGTGATAATGGTCATCACGGAACCTCTGGTAGCAACGAATTGACGGTTGGTTGGGGTTCGTCACCACGTGCAATCGAGAAATTGAGTAAAAGCTTGAAGACCACTTCAGCTCATGCTTCTCAAAATAACAGCGGTGGTAAAGCTGTTCTTGAGGTCACTCACGGAGTAACTGATCGATCCACCGGTGAATTGGTCCATATGGCCATTTTTAGCTACCTTCCAAGCGAGTTGTGGTGGTTTAAGGGACCTCCTGTCAATACTGCGTTCGAGCTATTCTTCGCCGTCGCAGGACCTGCACCGTTGAAGCCTCCAGCATCTTGTTACAACACGTTTTCTGAGTCGTTCATTCGCAGTGCACGTCATGGCAAAAACTCTTATATGAGGAAAGGCCGTATTGTCGATGGTCAGCTTCCCTATCCTGTGAAGAAGGTCATTTTTGAGATTCGTAGTAATCCATCTGGATTTCCTTTGCAAGTCGTGGTTAAGAAATTCGAATCCAACCTAAGAAGCATGTGTAGCGACGGGAGTGTTCTAGCTGCTTATACGTTCGACCACCTCGAGTCGACTGCACCGGGACTTCTAACCGGTTTCCTCGATGGGAAGTTCAAAAAAAGTAGCGAGAAAAATGTTCCTTACGCTAGCGAACAGGAGCTCAAGGATTTCTTCAAACACGACATCGAACAAGCTTTCAAGCCCGGATTTGCTAGAGTTGAACTCAACATCAACTTTGACAAGTATTTTTGCGATTTCACCATTCAGCAGTTCCTAATCTCGCTTGGATACAATTCCTTCGAAGAGATGAAGGACGAAGATAGGTCGAACCTTTACAAATACGGTCGCTTTCCTGTTTGGCAGGAAATTAGCGAGGAAGGTATCAGTGGCAGCGTGTAATGGCACTATTTTATTGCTGGGGTTGTAATTGGGGCGAATCATTTGTGGACGAGTGGTGGGGTGGACCTATGATTTGCATTAGCTTACGCTGCTCCCGGGGGTTTCGTTTTTGTTTCTATTCATTCTTACTTGTGCGTTTTAAACAAGTAATCTCACGTTCTTACACTTATCACCAATTTATATGTTCAAAAGCTCGAAAGCACATCGTCGCGTATTTGAATGCATGGTTTCTTGCCAATACTAAACGCAATCAGAATGGTAAACATGGCATAAGTTCTCATGATGTCCAAGATCTCGCCAATGACATCATCGATCGAATCCAAGATGGGAACGAATCATTGTCGCTCGACTTCTCTCCTTCGGGGTCCAACGAAACTATCCCTGTAACAATAAAGGCTTCCGATGTGTTGTGGTTACAGAAGATGGATCCAGATCCACTGTCACCGCACACTAAACAGCAGTGCAAGAGATTGGTCACAAACACAATGAAGAACTTGCAGAAGTGCTCCCGTCCCGCACCTG
>Ga0233403_10001394_pt1 | contig 11320 bp, 7 predicted proteins | sample Na_oxic_1_MG_FD_179866 | JGI IMG/M metagenome (GOLD analysis project Ga0233403, IMG submission 179866) | Seawater microbial communities from Saanich Inlet, British Columbia, Canada - Na_oxic_1_MG | ecosystem: Environmental > Aquatic > Marine > Inlet | place: Canada: British Columbia | collected...
CATTCATTAAATCATAACGGCTTGCCACAGAATCAAATACTTGAGCGACACGCTGGGCTTTTTCTGGGGATGGAACTTGGGTAAAACCAAAATGGGTAGTTTGTTCAGAAGTCATAGTGTTATAAAATCGGTGGTAATTTAAAGGGTTGTAGGGCCACCGCGCAAGCCCGGCTAAAACTTTATACTTTTTAAGGTATTTGGTCTTATGGCATTTAAACGGGGATTGGTAAAAATTATTTATCTAAAAGTCTATAAACTTTTGGGGCTTGAATTTTAAACAATCTTAATTAGTTATTATGGTCATTGGGTACAAAAACCAACTGGAATCGGTACGAGAATAATCATTCCTGATTGTAACGGATTTTGGGGCGAACACATAGGTTCGCCCCTACAAGCACCAAAAATTGTAGGGGTTGACCTATGTGTCAACCCTTATCGGTGAATAGAAACCACCGTAATTCTTGTGACCCCAAAATTCGTTACAATCAGAAAACTCATCAAGTACTACAAAGACTGGTTTCATGTTATTTTTTCTATGCCGTATCGGTAGTGATTTCTTATTTCATGCTATTTAGTGTCCATCCGGAAACACTCCCAAAGCTAAAGCTTTGGATTCCAAGATACCCATTGTTTGGAGTCCAAAGCTTCAGCTTTGGGAATATTTTCGGTGTTTCCGGATGGACACTATTTAATATATAATCCGTCCATCCCCACAATCTCAGTTGTACTCCGGAGTTAAAAAACACTATGACTATATCCCAATCCTTAGCTTTCTATCAACAAATTGAAACGGCTGCCTTTGATGCGTTTGCAAAAGCACATTGGCATGATGCCGTTATGTTTTATCAACAAGCCATTAATCTTAATCAGCAAGATGCTTGGTTACATTATCGTTTAGCAAAATCATTATATGAATTAGATAATTTTGATAATGCTATGTTGGCTTGTCAACAAGCCATTAAATTTGATTCTAAATTGGCCAATGCTCATAAACTATTAGGTGATTTATTTTTAAAAAACCAAAAACGGTTTGAAGCCAAGCAAGCCTATCAAGAGGCACTTGCGCTTAATCCCGATTTAGCTCTTGAAATCATAGACGCTTATCAAGCATTCGCTGATGTGCTTGCCCGAGCCGAAAAATGGACTGAAGCGGAGCAGGTTTATCAATTCATTTTACAATTAGCCCCGGAAAATGCCACGGTTTTTACCAATATTGGTGATATTCTGAAGCAACAAAATCGCTGGGTAGAGGCGGCTAATGTTTATAAACAAGCGGCTCAATGTGACAATCCGCCATTGGATTTAATCCCAAAATTAGTAGATGCTTTGACAGTAATTGCTAAAGAAGCAGAAAAAGAGACAAAAATCCAACAAGCTGAACATCTTTACCAAACAAAGGTTTGCTCACTACTTGCTAAACATAAATGGTTAGAAGCCGCTAACGGCTGTCGAGAAATTATTGCCTTAAATCCAAAACATCTGCTGGCTCATTTTCGGTTAGGCAAAATTTTATCGAAGTTAAAACGAGTGGATGAGGCTTTAAGTGCTTATGACACGGTGCTAACGCTTAATCCCAAACCAAAATTATCTCGAAAACTCAGTGAAAGGTATAAAAAGATTGGGGATATTTTTAGTAAACAAGCACAGATAGATAAAGCACTTCACGTTTACCAAACGGCTCTTAAACTCAATCCCAAGTTATCTGCCAAAATCAGTCGAGCCTACCAAAAATTGGCTCATGGACTAGTGCAGCGGGAACAATGGCAACCAGCCGAACAGATTTATTATGAAGCCTTACAATTAACACCGAAGCAAATCGCCATTTTTATGGCACTGGGTGATTTATTTGCGAAACAGCAGCTTTGGGATTTTGCCATTGATGCTTATCGCAATGCTGAACAAAGTAAACCCTTACCGGTTAATTTGCATAATAAATTAGCAATTGCCTTATCTCAATTTTCTCAGCAAGTGCAGCAGGAGCAAGCCCGGTGGCAGAAAAAAGCACTTGAAGAACAGTCGGCTTGGCAAGCTGAAGAATTTAAGTTGCCCCCAATAGTTGGTGCCGGTAATGATTACAGTTTTATAGAGGCGCAGCGTGATACTTATTTGACAAGTGAACCTAAAATTAATTTGCCGGTTTCAGTAATTATTTCAGTCTCTAATCGTAAAAATATTTTAGCGAAAACTTTGGCAGCCCTCACGCACCAAACTTATCCATTGGATTTGCTAGAAGTTGTTATTGCCGATGATGGTAGCACGGATGATATAGAGGAAGTGATTGAAAAATATGGGCAATTTCTCAATATCCGCCACGCTTGGCAACCGGATAATGGTTATCAATTGGCGGCTATACGCAATATAGCCATTGCCGCGGCAACGCACGAGCATTTAATTTTTCTAGACTGCGAAATGCTGCCAACGCCCCAATTGGTTGAACAGTTTATGGCTTATTTACATGTCACGGATAAGGCTATTCTAATGGGTTGTCACCATTTTGTTAATACGGATGAACTCAGCGATGATGCAATACACCAAGATATTCGTATGACTTTAAATCTGCCAGTGACTGAAAAGGAAATTTCTAAACCTAATGATATATTTCCTTTTACGCAATTTCGAGCCAGCAACTGTGCCGTTACCAAAGCCTCTATAAATCAAGTGGGTTTATTTGATGAAGAGTTTCAGGCTTATGGTTATGAATCTGAAGAACTAGGTTATCGTTTCTATAATGGCGGTTATTATTTTATTCCCGTTCTTGAAGCCTTAGCTTTAAATCAAGATTCCCATCATGATGAAATTGAGCGTGTCGCTGAACAAACCCGTAAATTGATAGAACAAAAATGTCCAATTGCGGAATATAGAAGTCAGCAAAATCCTAATAGCGTATATGAAGTCCCTAAAGTTTCTGTCTATATCCCAGCCTACAATGCCGCGCTTTATATAAAAGAAGCCGTAGACAGTGCGTTAAATCAAAGCTATTCTGATTTGGAAATCTGTATTGTCGATGATGGCTCAACCGATAATACCTTACAAATATTAATGGATAATTACCAAGAAAATCCCAAAGTCAGTTGGATTAGACAAAAACATGGGGGCATTGGTAAAGCATCTAACCTAGCCGTGCGTATGTGTAAGGGCATGTACATTGGACAATTGGATGCGGATGATTTTTTAGAGCCCGATGCGGTTGCAACGATGGTTGATTATTTAGATAATCATGACGTGGCTTGTGTCTATGGACGTTATACTAAGATTGATAATGAGGGCAAAGTGATTGAGGAAAGTCCAAAGACACCGGCATTTTCCCGCGAAAAAATTATGCAAAGTATGATCGTTTCAGCTTTTCGTATGTTCCGTAAACGGGATTGGATGCGTAGCGAAGGTTTTGATGAAAGCTTGAGCAGTGCGGTTGATTATGATATGTTTATGAAGCTCAGTGAAATTGGTCATATCCACCCGATTGATAAAATCATGTATACTTATCGTCGGCATGATAATAACGTGTCCCTGCATGTCGTGCCAAAATCCCAAAAAGCTTTATTAGTTGTTAATAAAGCATTAACTCGATTAAAGCTTGCTCAAGATTGGGAAGCTTATATGCCGATTTTTAATTGAAGTAAAAACGCTATGGTGGATTAGCTGAGCATAATCCGCCTTAAATTTACGATACTCATATTTATAAGAAACCTTGTTCATGAAAATTGCTTACCTTATTATTGTTCATAATAATCCTAATCATTTTTATAGACTAATCAAAGCACTTTCATCTTCAAATTCAAATTTTTTCATTCATATAGATCAAAAGTCAAAATTGAGTGATTTTTCTAAAATAACTGGAAAGAACATTTACTTTTGCAAAGATCGGGTTCCGGTGTATTGGGGTGAATTTTCTTTAGTTCAAGCTACAATCAACCTGATTCGTCAAGCTCTTGAAAGTAATTGTTATTTTGATTATTATATACTGCTATCTGGTGTAGATTACCCTTTGAAAAGCAATCTTGATATCAACCAGTTTTTACAAACTCATAAAGGAAATGAATTTATAAACCGCGTTAAAATGCCTTGCCCAGAAGCTGGTAAACCAATATCTAGACTTATTTTCTACAAGCTTGAAACTGGGGATTATCGTCGTCAATTTGTGAATCATTGTAATGGCATCACCAAATGGAAGAGAGATTATAAAAAATATCTTGGAAAATTAGTTCCTTATGGTGGAAGTGCTTGGTGGGCATTAACCCCAACGGCTTGTCAATATATATTAGATTTTCTTGATAGAGAACCCAATATAGTGAACTATTTTGTGAATACACACATCCCTGAAGAAATGTTTTTTCAAACCATTTTAGAAAATTCTCAATTTAAAGAACGAATCAAGAGCACTCTGACTTATGTAGATTGGTCTAATGGTGGAACACATCCTCCTCTAATAACAGATAAACATCTTGAGCTGTTTGAATCAAATCATGGCTCTTGTAAAGAAAAACTGTTTGCTAGAAAATTTTCAGATGAAAGTTATGAACTCGTAGAAAGAATTGAGCGGATGAAAAGAGAAAAGGAGCTACAAACAATACTTGCGTGTCATCAATATAATACCACTCAAGAAATGAAACAAAAATTCAAAAATATGACTGTTAATAAGACAGCAAAAAATTCAATCAAATCACACGCAATTAGATTACGCAAAAAACATAAGCATTCGGAAAAACAACAAGATAAAATCCAAGTCCCCAGCCAAGCGAACTGGAAAGTGATAGCCGGAGAAACTATAGAAGGCTTTCCCAATTATTTGCGTTTACCACCTATTATTGGCAATGGAAATGACTATACTTTTATTGACATGCAATTACGTCAATTTATTGCTACCGGGCAACCTTATACACTGCCGGTTTCGATTATTATTCAGGTTTACAATCGCAAAGCCATACTAGCCAAAACCCTAGCTGCGCTGACACATCAAACTTATCCGGCTGAATTAATTGAAGTGATCGTAGCCGATGATGGCAGCAGTGACAGTGTCGAAGAGGTGATTGAAAAATACCAGCAACATTTGACACTTAAGCATGTTTATCAGGAAGATTTAGGTTATCGCTTAGCTGCCGTGCGTAATTTAGGCATCAACGCTGCGACGCATGATAGCATGATCATTTTAGATTGTGATATGTTGCCAATGCCTAATTTAGTTGAATCATTTATGCAATATTTGCATATCACCAATCAAGCCGTTTTGATAGGGCATAGACGTTTTGTTTGTACAGATGACATTAATGATGATGACATATTAAAAGATGTGACTGTTGCGACTTCACTACCAGATATAGTCACTGAAAATGTGATATTTGATAATGAACAAACGAAACCGACGTTTGACTGGCGACTGAATACTTATCAAAACACTCATTATTTAAAGGAAGCTATTTTTCCTAGCAATGTGTGTAGTGGTGGCAATGTAGCTTTTGCAAGAAATATCGTTAATAAGGCGGGTTATTTTGATGAAGATTTTCAGGCATGGGGTGGCGAAGATGGAGAATGGAGTTTTCGTATCTATAATGCTGGCTATTATTTTATACCGGTTTTACATGCTGTGGGTTTACACCAAGAGCCACCAGATGGCGAAAATGAAACGGATCGTTTAGTCGGGCGGGAAAAAAACAATAAAATTTTGGAAGAGAAGTGTCCAATTTTATATCGTCAATATCGGCCTCACAAACTATATAACATACCTAAAGTTTCAATTTATATTCCCGCCTACAACGCTGGAAAACATATTAAAGAAGCCATTGATAGTGCATTAGCTCAAACCTATACCGATGTTGAGGTTTGTATTGTCAATGATGGTTCAACAGATAACACCCTTCGAGTGATAGAAAACCACTACCCAAACAACCCGCGGGTTCGTTGGCTAACTCAGCAAAATGGTGGCATTGGTAAAGTCTCAAATGCCGCAGTTCGTCTTTGTCGTGGTATTTATATTGGGCAATTAGATGCAGATGATATATTAAAACCCCATGCTGTAGAAACAATGGTTGACTACTTAGATAACCATAATGTGGGTTGTGTCTATGGTAGTTGTGAAATGATAGATGCAAGCGGAAACTATATTCAAGACGGTTATAATTGGCCGGTTTTTTCCCGCGAGAAATTAATGTGTACTATGATCGTTCACCATTTTCGGATGTTTAGAAAACGAGATTGGCTCAGAACCACCGGTTTTAATGAACAGCTCAAAAATGCGGTTGATTATGATATGTATCTTAAACTCAGTGAGGTGTGTACAATCCATCATCTTGATAAAATCATGTATGCCTATCGCTGGCATGGTGAAAATACCTCTATTGTTCATAAAACCCAACAGTTTGAAAATCACGTACAAGTGATACGGTTGGCATTAGAGAGATTGGGGTTAGATAAAGACTGGGAAGTGTATTCACCTAATCAAGAGGATATTCGCAAAGTCGAATTTAGGAAGAAAAATAAGGTGGGTTAAATTGTGGAAAAATTAGAATGTTTTATAGGACTTTTTTGGGACGTTAATATATTCACGCTAGATAAAAATCAACATAAGCGATTTATTATCGAAAGAATTTTGAAATACGGTCGGCCTGAATCAATAAAATGGTTATTGGCGAATTATGCCGATCAAGAAATCATCGAAGTGGTCAAATTGTCCAAAAATATTGACAGAAAAACCGCCAATTATTGGGCCATTCATTATCACATTCCAAAAGAAGAAGTGCTATGTTTGAACCGGTCATATCTACAAAAGTGCTTTTATTGATGCAGCAATTGTCGTTATTTGATGAGATAAGAGAAAAATTTTATTTAGCGGGTGGTACAGCATTAGCTTTGCAATGTGGTCATCGCAAGAGTGAAGATTTTAATTTTTTGACCCAAGTCAATTTTGATGTCGAAAGGCTTTCTCAAACGATTTTATCGTTTGATGGTACAATTACTCATCAAGAACAGGGAACGCTTCATGTCATTGTAAATGAAGTAAAAATGTCGTTTCTTTATTATCCTTATTCACTTTTAAAACCTTTTACAAACTTTGCCGGGCTATCAATGGCGAGTATAGCCGATATCGCTTGCATGAAAACCGTAGCCATTTCTCAGAGAGGTGAGAAAAAAGATTTTTACGATATGTATAAAATATTGACTTTGATGACACCATTAGAGTTAAAAGTGCTCTTTTTAGAGAAATACTCATCAAAAAAAATCAATTGTTATCATATTTTAAAATCTTTTTTTTATTTTGAAGAAGCCGAAAATTTGCCTGATCCAATCACATTGGATGGTACAACATGGAAAGAAGTTAAAGATTTTTTTATTAATAAAGAGAAGATTTTAACAACAGAACTGTCCGATTAAATCATAACGACTGATTCGGTTATATTCTTTTACATTTTTGCGCCACGTCAAACCGGTAAAACCACCTTAAATATTTATGAAGGATACTATGTGGTATTTGATCATCGCGCCAAACCTGAAAGTGCTTAGGGAAGCAGAAATGATAGATGGACTGAAAATTGTCAGTTATACTATTCATGTGGTGCAAGAAAAACCTTCTAATCAATAGCAAACACCGAGAATTATGCAAACTATAACACTATTTACCATTCCGCAAGCTTTTGAGGAGGGTCAATATGACTTGATACAGTGGAATGCCATTAAAAGCTGGACTTTATTAAACCCGAAACCCGATATTTTTTTATTGGGTAATGCGCCCGGTATCGCCTCAATTGCTAATGAATTAGGTTTATACTACATACCAAATATCGATCAAAATTCTTCAATTAGTGACATAGCCAAGTGGTTGGATAGATTAATCAATAACACGATTCTTGTCTATGTCAATCCATGTGTTATTTTAACGGAGGGCCTTACCCAAACAATCCAAGAAATTTATAATACCCAAGATCATTTTTTTCTAACTGGACAATATAGAACAATCCAAACGAAAGAGGCAATAGACTTTAATGACAATCAATGGCAGCACCAATTGCGTGTGATGGCAGATAAGCGAGGTATGCCACAAAGACAATTACAAGATATCTATTTGGTATTTACTAAACAATTATTGAAACAACTATTTGTGCTTGATCATAATGTAGAATACACTTGGGAACAGCAATTATTTTATGCGGCGGTGCGAAAATATTATCCTATTATTGATGGCAGTCCAATCATTACAGCATTTCTACAAATTCCCAAGCATTATAAGTGGAAAGTGCTTGATGGACTAGTGATAAAACCAAGCGCAGAGAGAAATAAACCAACTTATGAAAAATATGAACAAATACTAACCCAACTACGATTACAGAATCAATCTCGGTTGCAAAAGATTGATGTGGTTTACCTTTGGGTAGATTCTAACGACTTAAATTGGCAAGCCCTAAAAGATAAATTCACCAAAGATAGAATCTGGCCTGCTGATTCTGTTAGTAGTAATCGTTTCGCCGATCATGATGAATTGCTTTACTCATTGCGTTCTTTAGAACAGTATGTGCCGTGGGTAAATCATATTTATATAGTCACTATGTTAGGACAATGTCCACCGTGGTTGAAACGCAGTCATCCCAAAATTACCCTAGTGGATCATACTGAAATTATTCCTCTAGAATATTTACCGACATTTAATTCAGAAGTCATACAATGCCATGTACATCGCATACCCAATCTAAGCGACAATTTCATATTGATGGATGATGATACGTTTTTTGGGAACAATGTGTCCATTGAAAACTTTATACTGGATAATGGAAAAATTAAGGTGTTTTTAGATGAACGAACCGTATATCAGGGTATTCCTCAGCCACATGATAGCATTTATAAAATAAGGATAAAATATTCTAATGCTCGACTGGACGATAAGTTTGGTAACACTAGAAGACCTAACGCTAGTCATTATATGAAAATTTTTAATAAAAATGTGTTAGAGCTTGCAGAAAAAATTTTTATAGAAGATTGGAAAAATACCTGTTCTCATAAATTTCGGCTAGAAACGACTATTTCAGTTTCACATATCGCTTCTTATACAAGTCTTTATCTGAATCAAGGTATAATAGAATCCAATGTAGATGGAATCTATGTTGGCTATGATGAAAACAATATCAAATACCTACATCGAATGCTGAGTAAGGTGAAACAAAGGCAACCAAAATTTTTCTGTCTCAATGAAGTATCTCCTATTTTTGATGATAACATAACAAAGACACTCTCCAACTTTTTGAAAACCTTGTTTCCTTCTAAATCGTTGTTTGAATATTGATTAGATAAAGACTGGGAAGTGTTTTCACCGGATAAAGAAAATATTCGCAATGTAGCAAGCGTAGGGTGGGTAGAGCGATAGCGAAACCCACCATTCTCCTTGGACATTGGGCTACAAAATCGGAATATTTGAAACGCACCGCCCAACGCCACGAAGTGTCGTTCCGGGCGGTTATCGTTCTGGATAACCAAGCGTTTTCGCTACCAATTTACGTCCATAGAAAGTGCCATTCAATATCTGGCGTAAGCAATTTGTTATTTTCAAAAGGGACTTGATATTGAAGTGTTGGCCTCAATTTAAGGTATATCCCATGTTTTTCCACCGTAGGTTTTGAAGACCGGCGTATGGTTAGGTAATTGATGTTGTAATACTACCCAACTATATAGTGTCCATCCGGAAACATCGATCAAAATTCCAAAGCTGAAGCTTTGGATTCCAAACAATAGGCATCTTGGAGTCCAAAGCTTTAGCTTTGGAAGAGTTTCCGGATGGACACTATATAAATAACTTAACTGACTAATGATGAGAGCAAACGTCGGGGGCTTATTCTAGCACCGTTCTTTGGACACGCACCATTATCGTAATTATTATTGTTAATTGAATTACAATCTTATTAATATTAGCTAAACATTAACAAACTATTCTTATAATTGATAATAAATAATTAGACCCTGACACAACGATAAAAAGCCGGCCCGTCAATCATCATGGCTCCGGTCACATTATTGACCACCTCAAAAATTTTTTTCAAAAGGGACTTGATATTGAAGTTTCGGCCTCCATTTATCTGACACCCCATATTTAGGGTTGTGAAAAAAACTGCTGTATTAAATGAAAATATCATACGTGTGGGACGGGATTTGTCAACTGGTTAAAAAATTGATTCGAGGTGAAAAGTAACGCAGTTGGTAAGCTCAAATGATTTAGTAATTTAGATCGCCGTGCCAAAACCAGAGCCTATTTTTAAACCCAATTCCGGCTCCGGCAAATTTTGCAATCTATCAATATATAAGTCTTAAGAGTGGACACCCTAGTGCCAACCGGTAAATGATAATAGCTGTTCAAAATAATTCGAGCCTGGCCCCTTTTCCGTCATGTTGGTTTTTGTTATCATTGAGTCAACTCCAACATGATGGTAGATTAACTTGTTGGACTTCCGAACAAAAGTCCAACCGACGGGCTACGCCTAATCCGGCGAACTAACAAAGTATCATGGCCAACAGAAAAAAAAGAACCAGAGAACACATTATTGCTGACCTTTGCACAAACTATGTGGAATATTTTATTATAGTCAATGGTTTTTCCGTTGAACGGGTCGAAAAAGATTATGGATATGATTTGATTATGTTCACGTATGATAAACATGGGGAAATTGAAAATGGACAAGTTTATCTTCAATTAAAAGCCACAGATAATATTTCAATAGTTGATAATACGATCACATTTTCAGCGTCAATCAAAGATTTAAACTTATGGATAAAAGAACCCATGCCAGTTTTTATCATTTTATATGATGCGAGCCAAAAAGTTGCGTTTTGGTTATACGTGCAAGCGTATTATGATGAACATAAACACGAAATGAATTTAAGACAAAAAACGATCACTTTACGCTTTGCCAAATCGGATATTTTAAACGAAAATACGATAGGCAAATTCAGAGACTATAAAATAAATATTCTCAAGCAATTCAATGGAAAGGCGCAACATCATGTCTAAGAGATTAACTTACGCCAAACTTAAACAAATCTTAATCAATTTAGGATTTACTGACATTTTCACCTACAAAAATAATCATGCAGTAGTGTTTAAAAATTCTGCCAATGATTCTATGATTGTTTTGCCAATATTGTCGGAACGCACTTTTGTGAGCCAAATGCACTTGTTGGCGATTAGACGAATTCTTATTGAAAACAATATGCTTGACAAAGATAAATTTAGTCGCTTAGTGAGTGCCTAGAAAATAGCAAGCTTATGGTGCTTATCCTAGCACCGTTCTTTGGACACGCACCATTATCGTAATTATTATTGTTAATTGAATTACAATCTTATTAATAT
>Ga0233403_10001396_pt1 | contig 11301 bp, 10 predicted proteins | sample Na_oxic_1_MG_FD_179866 | JGI IMG/M metagenome (GOLD analysis project Ga0233403, IMG submission 179866) | Seawater microbial communities from Saanich Inlet, British Columbia, Canada - Na_oxic_1_MG | ecosystem: Environmental > Aquatic > Marine > Inlet | place: Canada: British Columbia | collected...
AAAATCATTAATAGAGAAGCCGTGTGAGGTGAAAGTCTCACGCACGGTTTTGAAGACCAGTCCCTTATGGCGACATAAGGGGTTGAGTTTAACTTCCAGGATTCACAGGATTTCCAGGATTAAAACCAAACCAACCAGAAAGGGTTTTGACTTTGACTATGAATAGAGTACAACGAATTTGAAAACCAAACAACGAATCGTTTTAACACGCTTTTGATTTTATTCGTTGTTTGGTTTTCAGATTCAAAGTACTTTTTTGTCTGAATCAGAATTGACAGAATGAAAACCAAACCATGAAACGTGGCAGATGTAGTTAAGTTGGTGGGTTTGATGATTGATTATTTGGATGGAAAGGGAGCGTGGAACACACACTACACTTGCTTTGATTGAATTGGAGTCCAACTTTGCTTTTGTTTGGACTCCAAAACTTGTTTTTCTACTGTGCAGTAGCCTGTTTTGACTTGCATTCACTACAACGGGTAAGAACGGTGTCTAATATTTCATTACGCTTTTCCCTTGCTTGTATTACAAGCGCGAATGTATCTGCATTAAATTGATGAATAACAACTAAATTTTTGTTGACTGTTACTGTTCCCTTCGCTTTTTTTTCTTTTTTAATTACTCCTTCTAAATAGCCTTTCAAATTTTTAGCCTTTTGCTCAGTTTCGATAAAGAATGTAAGCTCACTATAACTATATACGTTATCATTTCCATAATAGCCTTCTATCTTCCACTTGAAGCATCTCTCGCCTTTATCTTGTACAGTCCCTTGATTTTGTACAATTAATTTATTAAAACTCTGCGGTTTCCCCTTAGCGACACATACATCTGGTTCAGGTTTTGTTTTACTATGTTCTTCCTCAGTTTCATTTGCCTCAGAAGGTTTTTCTGTAGGTGAATTTTCATCTCCCTTTTTATTATCTGTCGGTTTAGAGTTAGATTCTTCGTTCGAGACTTCAATCACCGATTTATTTTTTTCGGTTTCAGAATTGCTTATCTCGTTTGTAGGTGGTTGCAGAAATGTTTGCCAACTATTACAACCCTGAATACAAAAAAGGAAGGCAATCATCAGCATTAAGCGCGCAATTTGCATAAAAAATTATCCTTAATCAAATCTATTTTAAATCACAACGATATACTACTACTCTCTTCAGATACTTCAAGTATTTCCAATAAATGGACAAAAAAATGTAATTCAAATTAATTCATCTGATTGTCCAAGTTATTGGTAGCTTTTTTTCATAACTGACATGTTAAAGGAGAGGTTTCTACAACTAATTCCTTTTTGAGATAAGGAATTCCAGTATGCTTTTCTCTGTCGGAATAATCAATCCACATAGTTTTTGTAGTTTTGTCACTATACTCGGGTGAACAAAATTGTTTTTCAAACTTAACAACAATTTCCTTTTCCTTATACTCTACTCCTCCTTCCAAAATCTTAATTATAATCTTCTCAGGATTATAGGAAGGAGTCGTATTCTCAGTGATTTGCACAATACCACTGAATTCACTACCCAAAGAGGATTTGTGAACACGAGCCTTTTTATAAAAAGCTGACATACTGTCACTATACTTGTAGTCAACTAAATTTTTTCCTAACTGTAAGCTATTATGACAGTCAATGAGCCACTTTTCTTCACCTTCATCAAGAAGAACAATACGTCCGTCACATCCATAGTGATCACTTTGAGCATTAGCAATTAGTGAACCTATAGCTAGACGATAAGACTTTGTAGGATTAACAACGTAACCCACTTCTGCTATGGACGGACTACCATAATTTAATGCCCCGCTTTTTAAAATATCTTTAACCTGACGACTAGATAGCTTTGGGCTTAAAGATAACATGTTAAACACCACAGCCGCTAATGTCGGTGTCGCAAATGAAGTCGCTAATGCTGTACTTTCTAAATCAATTCCTTCCCTTTCACTGCTAGGACTGGTAGGAGAAATGTTATAATCTGCCAATACAGTAAAGAACTCAATTCCTTTTTTGCCAAGATATGGTCTTGTATGAGTATAATATTTGGAGTTACCAAAAGAAAAATCTTCTGTTATTTGTTTGTCTTTTGCTTTTTCTTCTTTTTCAGAAAAAGTTTTAAAACTAGACGCTGATACCAAAATGACATTTTGAAACGTTTCTTGGAATAATTCATACACCTTATCAAGAACATCATGGTTATCACGCAAAACATCGTCTTCATTAGGAAGAGCTATCAACAAAACATACTTATCTTGTGTTTGTTTTTTTAATAACTTTTCTTTATCTTCATCATCTACAAATATAGAATATTGTGTTTCTAACTTTCCTTCTGAATCTTCTTTATTAACCAAAACCAACTGAAACGATTCTTGGTTTTTTCCAAGAAAAAAAGTACGTATCTGGGTTAATTCTATTGGCTTAAAAAAATAAGATATAGATATTACCTTAGCACCCTCTTTGGTATTCTCTTTAGCCTCTTCATTATCTTCGTTTACTGCCTCAAATAACACATAGGGAAAACTTTTATCGGTTTTCTCAAACTCCGTTCCTTGCTTAAAATACTCAATACTTGTATTATTTGCTTTCCTCAAATACCCAACGTACAGTTTTCCATCCTTATCTTTTACCCCTTTTGTTACAGGACCAATCACAAAAAGATCATGTAGTCGAGAGTATTCGTCTTGTTGTTTACCAGTACCAGTACGGGATTCTTGTTCTAATCGCTGGTTATCACTGACATTTTCTTGATTAATAATCGCATAACCCTCCTCATCAATTTTGATAGAATCCTTAAACCCTTGGGCTTGTGATTCAAGAATCACAAGCTTTATAGGAGAATGAAGTTGTTGAGGAAAATAGCTTTGGTCCTTTAGTGCAGCAAAATCATTGAGTACCCGAAAAGAATCAAAATAGAAACTCGCTACCTCCCTTTCTGAAAAGGGTTGTTTTTTAGCATCTTTATCAGGAGAGCGATTCTTCAATAAAGCTATATTAATGGTATTTCTGAATTGCTCAAAATTGTTATAAAATTCTTTTATTAACGTCAAACCAACGGTTTTTCCCACATTCTTTCTAAACATATCCATTCTCTTCTGAGCTTCATCACTTTGATATGATGAATTATCAGAAGCCGTTAAACTTTGACCTCCTATTGGTTGTGGAACAGGAGTATTAGGAGTAGGAACAGTAGTAGAAGGGATTGTATTACAACCCCCAACCATTATCACAACAAATAACAGAAAAATAATGCTTATCTTCATTGTTCTATCCCTCTTTAGAATCATACTACATTTATTAACGTAGAATTCGTTCTATTACCCATATCGAATCACTACGTTTATTAATGTAGAGTTCATTTTTCAGGATTTCCTCATTAAATTCTTTGCTTTTAGCGGCACGTAGATATTTTGTATCAGCAGTCAGTTCGACTGATTTTCCAGGATGCAATGTGAAGGCACCTATTTTTATTTCCTTTGGTGAATTATTTACCAAAAATCTTTGACCACTTGACGTTGTGCTTGCCTGATCACCACTAGTTGTTTTTCCTTCTTTGTGAATTTGCATAACTACATAATAGTGGTTTGCATCTTCAGAAATGGGAGCCTGACAAGAGTAATTTTCCCCATTAAGAGGAACTGTGGAAACACATCCCATGGTACCAACAAATACTCCAAATAAAATGAATGCTTTCAATATGTACATGAAGTTATCCCTGCCTTTATATATATCCCGCCCGGATGATCATTATAATTTTCATAGCCAGAGCATCCTCTAGTGATCAGTGTATTAAAAAAATCACGTACCTTCTGCCATCCTTTAACTCTTACAAAATTCCCAACATCTATATCATATATTCCAAACTTCAAAGGCTCATTTGTAGAATTAGATATCTCCAAATCCACAAAGTGTGAAGGGTCATCCCCCGGCATTTGATCGCCCCAGGGCCGTGGTTTTTGTGGTGGTTGGTATGATGGAGTCTGAGCTTGAGTATTTCTAGAAATGTCGGGGATTAGTGTTTTTTTAGCACAGCCCATAAGGGCAAAGAAAAAACACACCACCAAACCTAAAATAATTGTTCTCATTATCAGTTTCACCTCTTTAATTTATTTAGATTAAGGCGATTTCTCAAAAAGAATCAATTCCAAAATAAATTTTGGACTCCTGCTACCGAGAAATGGAGTCAAAAATTTATTTTGGATAATGGGAAATGGTATATTTTTTTCTAACACTATAAAATTATTAGAACTTTGCCAATAAAAAAAATTAAACTATTTAATAAAGACACAACATTTCCTACATATCCTTTCCAAATCCAACGAATGCTTATAATAACTCAATTGACAAAAATTGCAAAAAAAAATGGCCATCGGGTCACACGATTGTTTTTTGAATAACTGATTAAATATGTCAGGGAATTGGTAAAAAAATATTATTAATCAAAGTATTATATTTTTTAAGTTCAAGAAAAATTTTTGAGAACAACAGAAATTTTGAATTAAAAATTAATGAATTTTTATAAAAAAGGAAAAAATGTTCCGATCTCACAAAGGTGGTAATACTGGAAAATGGGTGGGGAATAGGGAAATTAAGGAAAAATCCTTTATCCCAATATTGATATATTTAATAACTCATGTCATAATTTATAAAAAGAAGTTTTTGGATTTTTGTCATGTCGAGCGCGGCGAGAAATTTCTTTGAATAAAAACAGATTTCTCGTTACGCTCGAAATGACAAAATCACAATTTAAATTTGGACTGAATAATGAAATCTTCAAAAATCATATTAACTATAGTATTGCTAACATTATGGGTTTCTGGATTGTGTGCTGAAGAAATATTCCTTCAGCAATGCGAAGAATTTTTAACCTCAGAAAACAATGCTGTAGGGCAACAGAATCAATGTGCTGAAGACTCAACGTCAACACGGTGGCTTGCACTCAGTCAATGTACTGTAAAAGAACAAAACCATAGTCAGACATTCATTTCAAAATGGGTTGAATTTGGTCAATCTTTTTTTCGTTCTGAACTTGATCGTTTATTAACAGATGGGGAAAGGGCCTTCAAAGAAGCAGACTATTCTACCGCCTTAAAAATTTTTAAAGAGGGATTACACAAAGCACAAACTCAGGGTAAAAGAGATTATATTGCTGGATTTTTTAATGCTATTGCGGCAGTCCATAATGCTAAAGGAGAATATCAACAAGCAAAAACTCATTACAACCATGCTTTGAAAATAAACCCTACCGGTTCTTCTTTGACTGGCCTTGGTGCAGTGTACGATAACCTCGGGCAATACGAGGATGCTTTGAAGTATCACAAGCAAGCCTTGTCCTTTTATCGTAAAATCAAGAACCTGCGCGGAGAAGGTGGTACTCTTACAAATATTGGCTTGGTACACCTAAAACGAGGAGAATATCAACAAGCCGAGGAATATTTACAACAAGCTTTGAAAATTCAGTGTAATATTAAAGAAATACATGAGGTAGGAAAAAACCTTTCTAACATAGGCATGGTCTATAGAAATTTAGGACAGTATCAAAAGGCTTTTGAATATTTACAAAAAGCCTTGTCAGTGAGATGTCAAATTGGTGACCGAAGTGGTATTGGAGAAACCCTAACTAATATTGGAAATGTGTATGGAAATCGGGGCGAATATCAAAAAGCCCTAGATTACTACAAAAAAGCCCTAGCCATTAGTTGTGAGATTGGCAAAAAACGCAGCATAAGTACCGGCTTTAACAATCTCGGTGATGCCTATAATAACCTACGTCAATATCAAAAAGCTTTGAAATATTTTGAGTACGCTATTGACATAGATCGCAAAATCCATAATGAACAAGGAGAGGCTATTGACCTTATTAGTTTAGGTGAAGCGTATAGAAATCTTAAACAATACCACGATGCGAAAGTCCAATTTGAAAAGAGTGTCACCATTCTTAAAGATTTAGACTCAAGACATCTGTGGAAAGCACAAAGCGGTTTAGCTTTCGTTGAAACCAAACTCAACCAACCCGAATCAGCCATTCAATACTACGAGCAAGCACTTTATAATATTGAAAAACTTCGTGCTGGGATAACTCTCAAAGAACACAAAATTTCTTTCATGCGTCAAAAACTGCATGTCTATGATGAACTGATCGCGCTGTTGCAATCTTTACATTCCAAATATCCTCATAAACACTATGATCGTAAAGCCATAGAAATCTTTGAACGCAAACAAGGGCGACTGTTTTTAGAAGAAATGGGACAAAGTGGGGCACGACGGTTTACGGGTTTGCCGAATGACATTATCCAACAAGAACAAACATTAGCGCAGCAATGGCAACAAAAATCCCGTTCTCCAGAAGAATGGCAAGCATTAGAACAAGCACAAGCCAAGTTTGAAACCATGCTTGCTCAAAAACACCCCAAATACCATGCCCTGAAATATCCGCAACCAGTTGATTTAGCGACTTTGCAAAACCAAGTCTTACAGCAAGGCGAGATGGTGTTGGTGTATAACGTCATATCTGAATACGCGAATGTAGAAATAGAAAGCAAAACCATACTTTGGGTAATCGGCAAAAAGCAATTTAAAATGTTTACCTTACCGCTAGATGAAAACACGTTAGCGAAAGATGTCGCCCAATTCAGGGAGTTTATCGTCAGTGATGGCTGGGTGATTGGATTTGTTGAAGCCTGCAAAAAGCTGTCTCAAAAATTACTGCCTAAAGCAGCGCGTCAACTGTTAGTGGGGACGAAGACTTTATATATTGTGCCAACTGGGGTTTTGTATGGTGTGCCATTTGAAGCCTTATTAAATACCCCAATATCAGCAGAAAATACACCACGTTACCTCGTCCAAGATTATGCCATCGCCTATCTATCATCGGCATCACTATTGAAAACCTTGCGAGAGACAAAACGTCAAGAACAACCGCCAGAACCCTTATTGGCATTTGCAGACCCTGTCTATCAAGCTTGTCCACAGCAAAGTCTTCCCGCAGAAGAGGACAGCTTTATGGGTTTACGCACCAAATCCTATTTGAAAATCATGAAAGACGGTTGTTTTACCCGTTTAAAAGACACCGCCGATGAAGTACTTCAAATTGCAGATGTGCTGAAAGCCGATAAAAACAAAGCGATTTACTTAGGAGAAAAAGCCAGCCGTAGCACTGTGTTTGCCTTAAACGACCAACAACAATTAGACGACTATCGCTATATCATGTTCTCAGTGCATGGTATATTACCTGGCGAAGTCAACCAAATCACTCAACCGGCTTTGGTGCTATCCAACCCACTCACAGAAGGCTACCTGACAATGGCAGACGCATTCGCACTTAAACTCAACGCCGACTTTGTCAACTTATCCGCCTGTAACACCGGACGAGGTGAACTGATTAGAGGAGAAGGCATTCGTGGACTCACTCGCGCCTTTATGTATGCCGGCACCCCAGCCACAGCAGTCACATTATGGTCAGTGCGCGTTGATTCGGCTAAACATTTAAGTATTCAACTGTTTAAAAAACTCCAAGCCGGTCAAAAATTAGCCCACGCCTTGCGAGCCACCAAATTAGAAATGATTGAAAATGCCGGAAACGGCCCTGATTATAGCCATCCTCATCATTGGGCCGGATTTGTTATTTATGGTTTAGGACAATGACGGTTAATTTGGAGTTTGGGAACGAGAAATATTTTGTCTGAATCAGGATTTTCAGGATTCACAGGATTTTCAGGATTAAAACCAAACCAACCAGAAAGGGTTTTGATTTTGACTTTATCCTGGAAATCCTGTGAATCCTGAAAATCCTGATTCAGACAAATATAATCCTGGAAATCCTGTGAATCCTGGAAATCCTGATTCAGACCAAAAAAATCTTATTTTTTGATAACTGATAATTTATTATGAAACCATTACTTAAATGGCTTATTTTATTGCCATTATTAAAAAAAATGGGCAAAATACTCCTGCCTATTGTAGGATGGATATTTCGTCCATTTCGCCCGATTTATTCTTTTATTGTCAGCGCATGGCAAGGATCAACCCCATTTATTAAGAATTTTATTTTTGGGATATTGATTGCATTATTACTGGTTGGCTTGCGTCATGGGCAATGGGTGGCAGAAATTGAAGATTTAAGTGTCGATTGGATGATGGCACTGTATCGTGCGGATATACCAAAAAAAGCGACTCCACCTTATGTCCTATTAGATATTGATGAACAAACCTATCGCACCTTAGAGGAACCTTTTGTTACGCCGCGTGATAAACTATTAAAATTACTGAAATTTGCCGTTGAAGCACATCCCAAATTGATTATTGTGGATATTGCCATCACTGATAGGCCCTCAGTAAAAAACAACGCATTACATCCTGACGATAAAGCCTTGCTCGACTATTTAGCCGCTTATGAAACTGACTACTGTCAATCCAATTGTCCCCCGATTTTGTTAACCCGGACTTTTCGCGTCCCCTTAGACAAAAGGCCCTTTGATCCAAACACCGGCCCCTATTATCTGGAACAACGCCACACGTTCTTAGATGCTGTCGTCGCCCGTTCACCGCATTTATATTGGGCCGCCACTTTGTTTGAGCGAGAACATGATAAAATATTACGCCGTTGGCAATTATGGACAGCGACCTGTACCCAAAATACCTCTGGCGTAGTGCCTTCAATGCCATTATTAGCGGTTACCCTATTAGTCGGTGCAAACCAACCGAGTCCAAGTAGTTGCCGTTTGAAGATTTACTTGGATTATTACACGCCCATTGATTGTACCGAAGGGCCCCAAAGTTCGATTAATGAAACGTTACAGCATAAACCAACGACCTTTAAACTCAATGAACATTTAAGCTTTAATTTACAACCGACCCGTTTAAGCCGTCGCATTCTCTATACCTTACCTTGGTATTTAAACCAAGAAGAATGGTGGCCTTATACACCCGACAATCGCCCACTACTCACCACGCTCTCCGCAAAAAATATCATAGCCGGCGATAATGATAAACCGATTAACAATGCGCTATTACAAGACAGTATAACCGTCATTGGTGTGAGTCATCTTGATAGCCGCGATTGGCACCCCACCCCATTAGGTTGGATGCCCGGCCTGTTAGTATTAGTCAATAGCATTCATTCCTTGTTACAATACGGCATACTACATCCGCCCTCGCCTTGGATAGTGTTATTATTAACCCTCATACTCATAACGCTGTTCAGTTGGTTATTGGCAAAATATCAAATATTATGGGGAACTTTATATGCCGTTGGTATTATTGTGATCCTGATTCCAGTGAGCATTGTCTTTTTCAAATATGGCGTATGGCTCAATTTTGCGATTCCTTGGGCTGCCATTCAATTGAGACAGATGATAGATTTTTAGTGATTCAAAATTGTAGGGTGGGCAAGGTCTTTTTCTTGCCCACCACCAGAAACGTTTTAATGGTGGGCAAAAAAGACTGCCCACCCTACGAATATCCATTTAATAAAGGTAAACTGATGAAAATATATATCAAACGATGCTTTGCAATCTTATTAGCCTGTGGACCATTAACAGCATATTCTGACGCACAACCGATTGGCATCATTGATAATTTTGATGGAAAGGCCACAGATTATCTGCTGGAACGACAGGGGAAAGTTGAACCCATATCATTATTTAAGCCACTCTTTCCCAACGACATCATCACCATCAAGAAAGCGCAACAGACTCTTCAAGTAGTCTTGCAAGGCGAACCGCAACCAGTCAGCATTTCTCATAAAGAGTCTCCTTTTTCTGTCAAACCCACCGGAAAAGTACCCAATAAATTGAATAATTTGTGGGGAGCTACCAAAAAATTCTTTAATTACTGGTTCTTCATTACCGAAACCAATGTACCGCAATCGGCTCATGGCAAAGGAAAAGAACTTGCTATGCCACTGTTGGAGAAACAAAGTATTTTCAAGCCTGCCCTGTTAAAAGCGGGGAAACGTGCTTTATCGGTAGGATGGATAAATGGCAAAGCACCTTATCAAGTCCAACTCGCCACCTCTGAAGGAGAACCATTACTCACTGTCAATACAAAAGACAATTTTGTGAAGTTGCCTGAATTTCACTTTGAAACCGATAAAGCCTATCGAATCACAATTAAAAATGCAGTGGCCCCGGATTGGCAAAAAATTATTCGTGGTTTTAAAGTCGTGGCCCAATGCCCTGAATCTCCTGATATCAAAAGGGCCCCTTTACCAGAAAAAACACGTCAAACCTTACAAGCGGCGTGGTTAGCTAAACAGCATGGTAAACAATGGTCCTATGAAGCCTATCAATTAGCGGTAGGCGTTGAAAACTATGCGCCCGCACAAGTATTGCGAGACGCTTTAATTTGGGGAAAAAACCGGTAGGTAAAAACTTGAATTTTCAGAATGACTACTTAGCGCGTAGGTTTTCGTTTGCTTGCGAATTCCAACTCCAACCTACAGACGTTCAAAAAAAATAGTTGATGCCAAACCAGTCAGGTTTTAAAAACCTGACCGGTTTAGAACGTGAAATTATTTTTCTGAAAAACTATACGTGCTGGACAATTCATTTTCAGAGAAATTCAGTTTTTTTAAAGGATACTCAATGTCATATAGTCATTTTAAATCCGTATCAGAAGTCGCCAGAAAATTTAATATAGAGGTAGTAGATAATTATTTCATCAAGCAGAAAGAGATAAAGGGTAGTCCCTACAAAGCAATGCAGGTATTAAAAATCAATCATTTACAAATCATTGAACGGATTGGTAGGGTGGGTAAGCGGGCCTTAGACATTAGAAAAATTCACCACACTATCTCCCGCTTGCCCACCAAAAATAACCACCTCTATTAGTTTGTAGGGACTACCCATTTTTCTGACATTGGTCAAATTCAGATTGCTTCATACGGCGCGAGGCATTAGTGATGTCGGGCGTGTTAATATCCACACCGGCACAAAATAACTTAATACCGCCACCTGTACCAGTGGACTCAATTTTGGGTGTCTTAAATTGGGAGGATTTACCAAATCGTTCAGCTACCACCGTTGCAAATGGATAAACGGTCGATGGCCTACAATATTAATCACATCACGCCCACTTGCCAGCACTAAACTGGGAGCTGTTAAGAAAGCTAAGATTATGTACCCGCCTATTTTTTGCATAATTTCTCCAATTAAGATTATAAAAAGTCATCATTATCCAAGATAATAATGACAAATATAAGTAGTGAAGCATAAATTTTCAGGTATTTTCAGGAAGCAAAATTAATGTAAAATTTTGAACCAATTTGTTTCAAAATATTTTCAACTGAAAGAACTAAATTATCAAAAGAAAGGTAAGCTGAA
>Ga0233403_10001397_pt1 | contig 11287 bp, 11 predicted proteins | sample Na_oxic_1_MG_FD_179866 | JGI IMG/M metagenome (GOLD analysis project Ga0233403, IMG submission 179866) | Seawater microbial communities from Saanich Inlet, British Columbia, Canada - Na_oxic_1_MG | ecosystem: Environmental > Aquatic > Marine > Inlet | place: Canada: British Columbia | collected...
ATGTTCAGACTTTTGGCTCTCATGGGGCCGGCCACTTCCTGAACTCTTCTCAGAGCCGAATCAAGATCATGAGTCACTTTGTTCATGCCCGCGACAATAATCACTTTTTTGCATCCGAAAGTCATGGCATTGGTGCGGTTCCCCACACCGTCCACGTTCACAATTTCCCCGGTTGCGGAAACCGCATTGGCACTGCAAAAAAAACAGTCGCAGCGTCCCTGTCCAAGTCTTGTCTCAAGGTCTTCCGATTTGGGGACTGTCCAGTGATCATAAAGTGTTTTCCCCTGTGCGCGAAGTTCCTCAATCACGCCCAGTGCGCGGGTGGTGCCTGATCCGCCGAATCCGAAAGACTCATAGCCCGATATCATATTCAGTATCAGGGATCTGCCCTCTTCCACGCTTGAAACCAGATGTGCGTCAAAATTGTGTTTCTCCAGATTTCTCACGCATTTCCCGCCCAACTTTTGCCACAGCCATTGCTGATGGGTATCCTCCATATTTTTCAGTCCTCTCCTTTTTTGAAGAAAATTATAAAGCCCAACCCGGAAATGATCAGAAAGAGGTCAGCAGTCTTTCCATTCCGGCTTCCGTTTCTCAATAAATGCCGTCATCCCCTCCTGGGCATCTTCCGAAAGTGCGTTGATCGCCATGACCTCCTTGGCATAATTGTAGGCAGAAGCCTCATCCCGCTCAATCTGCTCATAAAATGCCTGCTTGCCGAATGCCAGCGTGAAACGGCTGCGTTGGGTCAGCGATTCTGCAAAATTCCCAGTTTCCTCCTCAAGTTTTTCCGGCTCCGCAATTTTGTTCACCAGCCCGAATTCATACGCCTCCTGTGCGGAGATAAAACGGCCTGTCATAAGCATTTCCAATGCCCGGCGTCTGCCGATGACACGGGAAAGCGGAATCATGGGCGTGGAGCAGAACAGGCCGATCTTTACGCCCGGGGTGGCAAATCTGGCACCGCTTTCGGCAATTGCCAGATCACACGAGGCCACCAACTGACAGCCTGCCGCGGTGGCAACGCCCTGAACCTGGGCAATGACCGGCTGGGGCAGTTTGTGAATTGTCTGCATCATGTCGGAGCATACGGAAAAAATTTTGCGGAAATGATGAACGTCATGATCACCTGCCATTTCTTTGATGTTGTGACCAGCGCTGAAGACAGGACCTTTGGCTCTGATCACCACCGCCCGCACCTCAGTGTCTTCCGCCACAATGTCCAATTTTTTCTGCATTTCCATCATGAGGTCCAGAGACAGCGCGTTACGCTGCTCCGGACGATTCAGGGTGAGCCATCCCACGGAATTTTTTTTTTCAAACAACACAGAGTCCATCAGTAAAGTCTCCTTATTTATGGTTGGGAATCATTTTAAAGGTTTATGCAAAATGTGTGCCATATCTGATAATATCAGCAGGGCGCATTCCCATTTTCCCGGCTGACCCTATAGCTATTTGATTTGTAACAGTTTGATTTTTCTAATTAATTTTGGAAATAAATCCGGGTTTTCCCGCCCATATGTAAAGATATCAGCCCCGGGATACTTCAATCCGAATACATATATTGGCAATTACATGAAATGTCAAATTCAACCTGATGCACTTTGTGAATATATGCGCCACGGTCATTTGCTGTTCCGGGGGATATTGTCCGATTCTCAAATTGCCGGGATATTTTAAGTGCCAATCTGATATTCAGGTTTGACAAGAAACGGCTGCTGATTGCTTTGTCTGCCACATCAGGCTGAAAATCTGTCCTCTTTTTCTGCTCCCACCGGATTCACATCTGGCATTCCGAATTCGGAATTTCATGAATAACATGCTGAAATATATTTCTATTTCAATTTTTGAGATATGTGGGACAATCCTTTTCAGAGACTGCCCGAACATTGGAAACCAGAAAATAAAAGAAAATTCTTGAAAAAAAAATAAACTTTTATTAAATTGAAAAACAAATTGGGCTTAATACTTGATGATCAGGTTTTCTGAACCAATTCTGACAGAAAAAAACTTGGTGATCAAATAATAAATACAGACAAATTTGAGAAAAAGGAGATTTTTATGATGAAACGTGTGCTTTTTATGATGCTTGTCGTATTTCTGGCAATGAGTTTTGGCTGTACATCCCTGACCCCGGAAAGTGTCAGGGAAATTCTGATGGATAAGACATATTATGTTGTCTTTGAAAAAGAACCGGGAATCACGGACAAAGGGGTTTATGCAGAGGCTGTCCAGAAGGGCCTTCAAATCGGCAGTGTCCAATCACAGACCCCGGGAGCCGCCGGATTGATGCTTGTGAAAATATCCGTCAAAAATGAACATGACGGAATGATGAAAGACAATGTGGTCTTTTATGTTTCAGGCCACAGACTGGAGTATGAGACAGTCGGTGACAGCGGAAAGCCTCTGTCAGAAGGTGCAAAGCTGCTGGGATTTAACGGAAAACCAAGCTTATACTGGTTCAAGACCAAAACCAAGGTCAAAAGCATTTCCGATGCAGCGGTCAGCAAGGCGCAGGAATTGTATGAAGCGTTTGAAAAGTGAGAAATGTCGGCAGATCAGAAATCCCGCCCTCAGAAAATGGGACTGATTTTATCAATGTCTCAAAAATCGGCACTGGTTCAGTTCAATGGGAATCATGTGAAACCGGCCTGTTGCGGATATACGCCAAAATTACTGCAACATGCTGTTTTTTATACAGATCGGGAAATTTCCATGAAAAATCCCATTGAGCGGGACCGGTGCCAAAACCACAGGATGCGGAAGAACTGCTGAGAGTGGCTGAGCGTCATTTTCACCAAAAGGAGAAAGGCGATGTTTAACGATAGGACTTGGGACTGGGACATTGGCACACGGCAGATTGCCGATATCCACGGGTGGAAGGACAGGTTCGAATGGACCGAGGAGCCGTATGTCAGTCCGGATGGAGAGAAAATTGCAGCCGTTGTCAGGACCGATGATACGGAATTCACTGTCTGTGAAAACGGAGGCACATGGGAAAACACGTTTGACAAAATATGGTATCTGAGATTCGCCCCTGACAACCGGCTCACAGCCCTGGTGTCAGACATGGGGGAATGGACAGTCGCAGTGGACGGCGCTGCCTGGGAAAACAGGTACGAGTTTATGTGGAATCCCAGGATCGGCCCGGATGGCAGGGACATAGTGGCGGCCGCCCAGAAAGGAATGAGATGTCTGCCGGTTGCAAACGATGTGCCCTGGGAATGCGATTTTCTGTCCATGACAAATCTCACGCAGAGTCAGGATGGAAAAAGAGCCGCGGCAGTGATTCAGACCGTTCAGGTAACAGAAGGGGACATTTTCAAATTCCAGAAAGGATGTTATTCACTGGCCGTTGACGGCAAAGTGTGGGACAGGAATTTTGTGAATGCGTGGAACATCGTGTTCAGCAAGGATGGTGACAGCGTGGCAGCGGAAGTGAGAACATCCCTTTATGATTATACCATTGCAGTAAACGGCGTGCCATGGAATCAGACCTTCGGTTCGGTATGGAAACCGCTGTTCAACCCTGAGGACGGTTCTGTCACAGCGCCTGCCCGGATCGGAGGCGCCTGGACTCTGGTGCGGGACGGGGAGCCTGTCTGGGATCGAAAATTCACCCAGGTGTGGCATCACACATACAGCCCGGACGGGAAAAAGCTGGCAGCAATTGTCGCGCCCAAATTCGGACGCTGGACTGTTGCTGTTGACGGCAAACCCTGGGCCAGGACATTCGGGGACCTTGTCAGCGACGCAGTGTTCAGCCCGGACGGAAACCGGGTGGCCTGCATTGGGAAAGGGGACGGAAAATGGACAGTTGCCGTGGACGGACGCGTCTGGAATGAGACATTTGACATGGTCTGGCACCCTGTTTTCAGCCCGGACAGCAGGCATGTGGCTGCAAAGACGGAAAAAAACGGAAGCTTCGCCATTTATGTTGACGGCCGGCCCCTGGGGGAACCGTATGAGGCATTGTGGAATCCGGCATTCAGCCCGGACGGGGAAAAAATTCTGGTGAGGGGTATCGGGAGCGGTGCTGATGATAAAGGAAAATACTGTCGCCATGTCATATCGCTGAGTGATATTGCAGGCCGAAGCTGAAAAGCTGAAAAGCTGAAAGGAGAAGAGAAAAATGCATGGTTTGTATAATTTTGTCAGCGGTCCGCTGGTGTGGGTCTCGTTTATCCTTTTCATCGGGGGAAGCCTGTATCGGCTGATCTCCATGGCAAAGCTGGCAAAGGAGAAAGATCAGTTTGTTTATGCATACATGGATTTTCATTATGCATTTCGCTCAATTTTCCACTGGATCATACCCTTTGGAACTGAAAACATGAGAAAGCATCCGGTGATGACGCTGGTCACTTTTGCGTTCCACATATGCCTCCTTGCTGTCCCGCTTTTTCTTTGCGCCCATATCATTCTGTTCAATGAGGCATGGGATGTGAGCTGGTGGTTTCTCCCGGACTCTCTTGCAGACGCAATGACGCTGATTGTTATCGGGGCGTGTGTGTTTTTCACCGTGAGAAGGATAGTTCTGCCAGAAGTGAAATTCCTGACCTCCCCTTCTGATTTTGTCATCATTGCCATTGTCGCGGCTCCCTTCATTACGGGCTTCTGGACATATCACCAGTGGGTCGGATACAGGTTCATGGGCATTCTTCACATCCTTTCAGGAGAGATCATGCTGGCGGCAATTCCCTTCACCCGCCTGAGCCATATGCTGTTCTTTCCGTTCACAAGAGGGTATATGGGGTCAGAGTTCGGTGCTGTGAGACATGCGAAAGACTGGTAAGAATTTTCTCATCTATTTTCAAGGAGAAAAAATATGGTTGAAGCTCCAACCCAAGCAGGCAAAGAATTTCTTGATGAAGGTATTGAAAAGGGTGCCGAACGGCTTACACCGGAAAAAACAGAGCAGGTCATCAACAGAGTTTTGAAAAACGAGACCGGTGCCCGTCTCAGGATGTATGTTGACACATGCGTACATTGCGGACTGTGTTCCGATGGGTGTCATTATTATCTTTCCCATGACAATGATCCGCGGTTTTCCCCTGCCGGCAAAGTGAAGCAGACCATGTGGGAAATACTGGACAAAAAGGGGAAAGTCAGCCCGGAGTTCATAAAACAGGCTTCCGAGATCGCATCAACAGAGTGCAATCTGTGCCGGCGCTGTGCCATGTACTGTCCCTTCGGCATTGATGTCGCCTATATCATGTCCGTTGTCCGAAGGATATGCCATCTGCTGGGTGTCACGCCTCTTTACATACAGGACACCGCGCACAGCCATTCAGCGACCCTGAATCAGATGTGGGTCAAGGACAATGAGTGGATTGACACGCTCATGTGGCAGGAGGAGGAAGCCCAGGAAGAGATGCCGAGTCTGCGGATACCTCTTGAGAAGGAAGGTGCCGAAGTCTTTTATTCTGTGATCGCTCCTGAACCCAAGTTCCGGGCGCAACTGATATATCAGACCGCCGTGATCATGAATGTGGCCGGCATTGACTGGACAATGCCCGCAACTCCGGGGTGGGACAACAGTGACATGTGCATGTACACAGGTGACTTGGAAGTGATGGGCCGCTTAAAGAAGGAACACTTTGAGACGGCCATGCGGCTTAAAACAAAAAAGATTGTCATGGGAGAATGCGGACATGCGTTCCGTTCGGTTTACGACACGGGGAACAGATGGCTTGGTTGGAAAATGCCTCCCCTGCCCATGGTCCATGCCATTGAGTTCTATTATGAACTTCTCAGACAAGGAAAGATAAAGATTGCCGGAAAATATGAAACCCCTGTCACTTTTCATGATCCCTGCAATATCGTCCGGGGAAGAGGTCTGCATGAAATGGGGCGGTATGTGACAGAGGCAATCTGCAGCGAACTGATTGAAATGCATCCGAACCGGGAGCATAATTATTGCTGCTGTGCGGGAGGCGGGGTGGTAAACTGCGGTCCTCCGTTCAAGATGAAGCGGATTGACGGGAACAGGGTCAAGGCGGAGCAGTTGTTCGCGGCAAAGGCAAGGGGAGCGAAAACGATTATCGCACCATGCCATAACTGCCACAGCGGACTTGAAGATATTGTTCATCATTACGGGCTTGACATGGAACTCAAGTTTCTGGGTGATATCATATATGAAACCATGGAAAAGTCGGAATAAGGAGCGTTTTTATGGAAATGCGGACCCGAATGCTGTGTATGACAGTGGCACTGCTTGTTTCCCTGTTTGGCGCTGTCGTTTCTGTCTGCTCGCAGGAAGATGTGACAACTGTGCAGGACAGCGCTTTTATGGAAAAAATGAGACCGCCTGTGCGTTTTCTGCATGATGAACATAATGAGAATGCACAGATTCATGATGATGATTGCAATGTGTGTCATCACACATTTGACAAGGGGAAGAAAGTTGAGGATGAGTCCTCGGAAGATCAGGAATGTTCCGCCTGCCATCAGTTGACGGATGGCGGAAGTCCCATGGCGCTGATAAAGGTGTATCATAACCGTTGCAAAGGATGTCATTTGCAACTCAGGGCAGGCCCGGTCATGTGCGGGGAGTGCCACAGTAATAATTGACGATTGCACCCGGCTCCCTCATCTGAAACTGAAAGACGCAATTGTCAATTACCGAAAGAGAGGTTTCCCATGGCAAAAAAAATTATGATTATTGATGATGATCCCATCATTGTCGAATATCTCACAGACCTTTTTAATGACAACGGGTATGAGACCTGCACGGCCTTAGGTGCCACAGAGGGATTGGAGGTGCTGAAAAAGGAGAAGCCGGATATGATCACGCTTGATCTGGACATGCCCGAAGAATGGGGCCCGAGATTTTACCGCAGGCTCTCTAAGGAGAAAGCCTTCAAAGATACGCCGATCATCGTTATCAGCGGCATATCAGGAGGACACCATGCGATTAAGAAAGCAGTTGCTTTCCTCAGCAAGCCCTTTGATCGGGATAAACTTATGGGCATCGTCAGAAGCACGATAGGTTTGTAATCAGGGAAGACTCCGAGGTTTCAGGAACGACTCGGCAGAGCCTGCTGAAGTCCGAGATCGTCGGAGTCCATACTGCATCACTTCGGACAAACAATATAACCGCCTGGTATTATTTAAGGTTATCAGAAATCCGAAAAAATTTCTGTTCTGGGAATGCTCTGGGAACGCAAGGATAAAAAATAAATATTCAAAGGAAATTGAAGATGCAAAATGCAGAAACAGAAGCAACAAAAATGGAAACTGCGGCAAAGGACATATCAAGGAAAGCCGCTGACAGAATTATCAGGCATCATGTATATGCATCCATGGGAGTAAGCCTGATTCCTGTTCCGCTGTTTGATTTTGCCACTCTGACAGGTATTCAGCTCAACATGCTGAGAAAGATTGCCGGACTGTACGGTGTCCCGTTTTCCGCGGGCAGGGCCAAAAACATCCTGCTCTCTCTGTTCGGGGGAATTTTTCCGACAGCGCATGCCCCTCTGGCCGCAAGCCTGATCAAATTTATTCCCGCGGTCGGACAGACTGCCGGGGTGACAGCCATGCCGGTTCTCGCGGGAGCTACGACCTATGCCATCGGACGACTGGTCGCACATCACTTTGCATGGGGCGGCACCTTTATGACCTTTGATTCTGAGAAAACCAAAGGTGATTATGCTGAAATGTTTGAACAGGGGAAATCTGTTGCAGCAGATATGAAGACAGACCTGAGCGGCACACCTTAAAATCAAGGATGTTAAGTTAATAAGGGTTAGGGACGGGTGCGGGGAAGCTACCTGCCCCTTTATCCGTACCATCCGCGTTCTATTTTGGTTGCACTCAAATCAATTGATGCGTGACCAAAAGTTCCTGGACAGAACCAAAATTCACGCATCACGTCTCACTCAAATAATACAGGTGTTGAGCAGGAGGACTGTCATGTCTGAGCGAATCGGATGTCATTAGGGTTGCAGAGTATGCATCCACCTTCCCGGGGGTGACTGTGGCGCGGGATTATCTGTTTATGTGTTCTGATCCTGGTCAGGAACTCATTGAAGCCGCCAGAGAGGAAGGCATTGAATTTGTCAATCTTGCGGCCCCCGGAAAAGTGATCACTGAAAATGGCAGGGGCATTGAATGTGTCAAAAATGAGCTTGGCCCTCCTGACGACAGCGGAAGAAGACGGCCTGTCCCGATTGAGGGGAGCGAATATGTCATTGACTGTGACATGATAATTCCCGCAATTGGCCAAAAAGCTGAAACCGCCCTTATTATAAAGGATACGGATATTGACCTCACACCATGGGAACATTCAATGTTGACCATTCCACCATGCAGACATCAGACATCAGACATCAGTGCCGGGAGTTTTTGCCGCGGGTGACTCGGTCACAGGGCCTGCCACAGTGGTCGAGGCCTGCCGAGGCAAAGACGTTTTACCAAAACCAAACTTGATGCCATTACTGATGAGACAAAAGCCGATTTTCATTGTTGTTTCATGCATCACCTGTCTGATGTATCTTGATAATATTCAAAAGAAGCTGAATGAGGCGGAAGGTTGCAAATTGTTTCCGCCGAACAGATTACCGTAAAACAATTTTGCAAATTGTTTCCGAACAAATTTTGCAAATTGCCGTAGATAGTGACCTTAAAAAATCAGATTTGAATTTTTTTTTGAAATGAAGAACTTTTTTATTGACAATACATTCAAAAATGCTATGAATTGACATTGAAACAGTAAAGGTGTCTTTTTTATTTCAGGGAATGTCGGTATGGGTAGTTTGTTTTCGAAAAATTGTTTTACGGTCTGAAACAATCTGAACATTGGAATCACTGATACCTGTATTTTCTGAGCCAGTATTTTCATTTAATGATTTCAATCAGTTACGGAGTTATTTTCAACTTTTCACTGACGAGTGAGGATGATGCATTATGTTTAAAAAAATACTGTTTGCAACATCGGCAACAAAAGCCTGTGACCATGCGGCCAGAGTGGCATTTAATATCAGCAATTTTTACAACTCTCACATGAACATTTTTCACGTCATAGGAGTTCCGAGCCGTGGTTACAGCCAGATAGTCACTGATGTGAAGACAAAAGAAAAAGTTGAGGTTGATGATGAATACATTGCATGGGTCAAAGAAGAGATAAACCTTTATTATGCAGAACTGTTGCCAAAAACCAAAAGTCATGAAATAAAAACCTCCGTAGGCTATCCCCACAGGGAAATTTTGAGGGAGATCCGGAAAAACAGCCCCGATCTTCTTATTATGGGAGGAAGCACCGAGGAGGAAGGCACCCCGGTATATAAATTTGACAGCATCGGATCCACGCTTCAAAAAGTTGTAAAAGCATCGGTTTGCCCTGTACTGCTTGTCAACCGCGCAGCAGCGTCTTTCTGGAGTTCCATCTCAAATGTGGTCTTTGCCACTGACTTTTCAAAATCCTCTGATGCTGCCTTTGATTTTGCCTGCAAACTGACAAGGAATATTGGTTCTGAACTTCATATATTCCATGCGCAAAAAATAAGTCTGTCACCTGACTCCGAAGTTTTCACTCAGGATGCCATTGAACAGCGTATGCGTGAAAAACTCCGCTTTTTCAGGAAAAAATATGTTTCCAAGATGGAGGGAATTGATAATTACTCAATAGAGGTCTGGGAAGGTACGCCTTATATTGAAATCGTGAAGTATTCAAGAGAGAAGTTTGCAGACCTGATTATTATGGCCTATAATTCAAAAATCTCAGGCACTGGGGATGAAGAATTGGGCAGTAATATAAAGCAGGTTATTCTTCGTGCAGGCTGTCCTGTTCTCTGCATCAACAAATAAGGGATTCTCAAAAAACAAACTGCCCCCTGCGGCCCCTCAAGGAGGATTTCAGCGGCCCGGCGTTGTGATTTCCCCTCCTGAGGGGTGTTTTTCGGTTATATTATTTCTTGGGAACTCCCTAAATGAGAACTGACATCTTTAAAAGGGCCTTTCAGGATGCCAGTCTCCAAAACATGGGGAAGAATATGAAGAAAATACTCATAATTGATGATGATCCAAAAATACGGGAATACCTGACGGATTTGTTTGAAGACAATGGTTATGCCACATCCTGTGCCATAGATGTGCAGGAAGCGCTGGAGCTTGTCAGTTCAGAGCCTTTTGATTTAATCACTCTGGACCTGGACTTGCCGGGCGAGTGGGGACCAAGATTTTACAGCAAGATGGCTCAGAATGCGACCCTGAAAAATATCCCTGTCATTGTGATAAGCGGAATGTCCGGAAATGATTATGCTATCAGCAAGGCAGTTGCAAGTCTTACAAAGCCTTTTGATCGAAAAGAACTGTTAAAGATAGTGGGGGATGTTTTAAATTAACAAACTCGACAGTCATAAGTTCTCTGGAAAGTCTGATAACTGCCTGAAATTACTAAGCCTGAATATTCAGGATGTAATTTTCCGCATTAATGATTTCAGTATGTTACGAGAACTTGCGACTGACGGGTAATAAAGATCACTCTGTTTATGAAAAATCAGATATTAATAATAGACAGCGAAAAATCCTATGCTCAGGCTTTGGGAATTTATCTTGAACGACTTCAGTTAGAAGCCAGCATTGCTGCTAATATGGATGAATTTCAAAACTGCCTTGCCGCGAAAAAATTTGATATTCTGCTTACCGATATTTATCTGGACGACACTGATATCACAGACACCCTCAGAAGTCTGAAAAAATCCGACAAACTCCTTGAAATCATAATTCTTTCCGAAAAACAATTCCTTGATTCCGCAATGGATAAGATGAACAAGGATGCCCTTGCCTATCTTAAAAAGCCGGTAAACCAAAAAGCTCTTGCTCATAATATTGCAAAAGCCAGGGAATTTATCTCTCTGAATAAAAAACTTGACAAATATTCCCAGAAATTAAGCGATCTCCATAAAGCCCAGAATATCTATAAGGATCTGTTTGATCAGGTTCCCTGCTATATTTCGGTTCAGGATAAAAATTTGAGAATCACCGCAACCAACAATAAATTTCAAAAGGATTTCGGAAGTGAGCTGGGAAAATATTGTTATGAACAATACAAACACAGAATATCACCCTGTATTGAGTGCCCTGTGAAATCGACGTTTAAGGACGGAAAATCCTATCACACCGAAGAAATTGTGACATCCAAATCAGGAAAACAATATAATGTTCTGACCCAGACAGCACCCATTTACAATGACAAGGATGAAATTGCCCTGGTTATGGAAATTTCAACCAACATCACTCAGATAAGAGAGCTGCAGGATCATCTCTCCTCTCTCGGAATGATGATAGG
>Ga0233403_10001398_pt1 | contig 11281 bp, 9 predicted proteins | sample Na_oxic_1_MG_FD_179866 | JGI IMG/M metagenome (GOLD analysis project Ga0233403, IMG submission 179866) | Seawater microbial communities from Saanich Inlet, British Columbia, Canada - Na_oxic_1_MG | ecosystem: Environmental > Aquatic > Marine > Inlet | place: Canada: British Columbia | collected...
GATTCGATTTTTGGTTTAAATCGCGTTTGAATGTCTTTGTGGAATTTAGCGAGTTGACGTGAAGCCGCCGGCGTGTATTCAATACGATAAGTCACAACAAATTACCACGCTAATTGTTTATTCAATTGTGCCGAAGAAATGGTGCCCTTCTCTTTCGCCTCGATCAGAGCCTCTTGTACAGCTTTTGCGTCAATACAGTCTTCCAATTGTTCAATCAAATCCACTTCTTCTATCGGCACAACCGCCAAAAATAATTTGTCTTGGTATGTCAAAGTCATACTTTCTTTTTTGATAGTGGCTTGTTCAAGTAAGTCTTCTAAACCCAATGGCGATTCCATTTTTTGAGCGACTTCATCAGCACCGATAGATTTCACCGCTTCCAGCACTTCAAGCATTTTCTGGTAAATCGTTATATCCAAAAAAATGCCGCGTTGATTGTTTTGAGTCTCGACTAAACGATGTTCTTTTGGATACATCATTATCTCCAATTTTGTTTTATGTGTTTGGGGAAAAAAAGTGTTAATTTTCTGTTTTTTCCTTTTTTTTCAATAGGTTAATCATATCTCTCAAATCATTTATCTGTTGTTTGAAATCGTCAATTTCTTTTGTTAAATAATCAATTTCTTTTTGTTGCTGTTCAATAATTAAATTGGCTTTTTCTAATTTATGTTTATATTCTATTTCAGTTGAGGGAGAATTAACATTCCAATTATTATCAATTTTTTGACATTGCGTATTATTATCGCAGGTTAAATTAAAAACATTCTTTTCATCCAAACCAAATAAATGCGACAATTCTATTTCCATGACTTCAGCAATTTGTTGAAGCCTAGAAAGATTCACATCTGTTTCCCCGCGTTCTATTTTTGCGTAGGCATGGGTGGAGATTTCTAATTTATCCGCAACATCTTCTTGCGTCCAACTTTTCAATGAGCGAATCAATTTAAGTTTTTGAGGTAATTCCATGAATAGGTACTCTGGGTTAGGGGATTAATAACTTTGGGTTGCTTGATCGGTTTAATATTATTTGGTAGAATTTGCGAGATACTAAAAAAGTGGGCTGAATAATAATGCCTACTATTTTTAGTCTTTTGATATTATACCACATTTAGTGGTATTTTTTAAAAATGCCAGCATAGGGTTTATCTTACACACCATTATTAAATATCCGTTTAAAAAACAACGGTGCGTGGGACACACCCTACGCTTGCTATGCTATTAACATAGGAGTCCAAATTTATTTGGATTGTTTTTTAACTTTAATTAAGGTAACTCCCAAAAATTAAATTAATATATCAATGTACCAAGACCTGTCAGGTTTTCATTCGGGATTTTTGATTTGAAATGGGTATTTTATTATTTGGAAGCTGCCTAACTTAAATAAAAGAAAAAGACACATTGTGAAAAAATCATGTCGAAAACAAGGGATATTTGTCCCAATGCAACGCAGTTTTAAAGCACTTTTCTTGGTGGGAATATCAGCGATAAGTTTTATTGCTAATGTACAAGCTGCAACTCCTAAAGCTAATGACTTTAAAATTTACAAGTCGGCTGTAGGTGTCAAACTGTATAAATATAAATGTTCTCAAAGTGCGTGTTTATCTGACTACGTTCTTGAAGTTGATCTCACGAAAGCTGAGATTAAAAGTATTTACAACACACCATCGGGAAGTGCTAATCGGAGCAAATACGTCAAAAACAGAACCATAGCAAGCCATTGGGACTTTGCTAAATCAAGCGGCTCAAATGCCTTTGCAACTTTCAACTTTGCATTCCATGATGGCAGAGGACACATTAGTTTGCCGTTAAAGGTTGGAAATGACCTGATTTCTCTCGGTTACGCACTAGCGAGTCCCTCTAGGGGTGGAGAATATCCAGGAAAGTACAAGTTCATCAGGTTCAATAATAACGATGATTCCGCGTATGTTGCAGCTATCTATCCAAAGAATAGCAGTCTAAGTAAAACAGATGAATGGCTTAGGAATGTGCATCTAAACAAGAGTGAAGAAATTGTTGGTGCTTTTACTCCTGATGTTAATAAGAGTTGCGGATCATACATTCCGAGAATGTTTATGGGAGTGGCCGATAGAAACGGAGATGGTCATCAAGAAATTTTGTTGTTTTCCGGTGAAAAAGCATCTTGTAACTATGCAAGAGATGTCTTAGTTAATTTTGGTGTTCGCAAAGATGATGTGATTCAAGGTGATGGCGGGGGAAGTGCACAGCTTGTAGTGACTAGTAATAATAATTCTTCATATAAAGCTGAAGGAAGAGGAAATCAATGGATTTCCGTTAAGCAAGGTGAAATCCTTGTTAAGGGTAGACAATGGCAAGGTGGAAATAATGGTGGAAGACCTGTTCCTCATGCCTTTGCCGTCTATTCTGGCAATTCCACTGGTGGTACGCTCACTTACCAACAAATTATTGAGTTCGTTTTTAACACTCTAGAACGTCTCTATAGGAATTTCTTCCCATCGAATGTTGAAACTCAGGGTTCTAATGGCAATTATTATCGTAGTTATTCCAATGGTTCTTATTTGTATATACACAAAGGAACTCTTTGGTACAACCTTTATGGTAATGGGTGGACAAATAGTAGAGACACACCTCAGCAATGGTATGACTCTCTTCTTGCTAGGTAAAAATCCCCGTTGGAGAAGAACTCCCATTCATAGCGAGCGTAGCAAACGTAGCATAGGTTAAATGAATGGGTAGAGCTTCGCTGCACCCACCATTCATCCTAGCCAGCGAGCATTGCTACGGGTTAAAGTCGGCACCCTCAGCGACTTTGAACCCCATCATTATCTATCTTTCAAGTGAAAAGGTGGGTTTATCGTACCTCTACCACCCTCAGCTTGCTAAACGAGTTTAGAAATCCAATTTTTTCAACAAATCGGATTTCATGATTCGCCAAAGTGACAAACATCAAACCTGACAGGTTTTCAAAACCGGTCAGGTTTTTTTTTGCCTTAAAAATTCAACCTAAATGTGTTAGAATCTAAATTAGAGTTTATACCGATTGAACGTAACCCCAAGAAAAAATTTAATGTGGTAATGATTATGGCTAAACAAATTAAAATTGATAAAGATGCTGCCTTGGACTTAGCTAAAAAGTATCTGACAATAGGTGACAGATATGTTGACATTTCTGTTGTTGGTAAAACGGTACAAGAAAAAGCGGTGAGTTTAGGAAGGATTTTTAATGCCCAAAAACAAACTGATTTCCAGCGTCAAGGTTAACGAATTATTCAATGATTTTAGCTATGAGTATGGTTATGATCCTTCTGATTATGCCAATGAGTTAGCCAGACTTATTTCCATATGGGAAGAACAAGGTTATATTGAGGTATATCAGATTTCCCAAGATAGAGCTTATGGCAAGATAAAATCATCTGAACTAGATGGTAACGGTCATTTTATATACCAATATTGTGGGTTATATCACGCCCGTATTATTTATAATGAGCATGATCCTTTACTCGTTGTTAAATTTGTTAAAGAACCAAAAAATCCGCAACTAGAATACGTTTCTATGCGTTTTATATCTGATCACGAACAACTGTTTGGTACAATTCAAGACAAATTTAATAGAAATTCTCTAACCATTAATTGTTCAAATAGAGGTAGTTTGGTATAATACTGAAAACTCCGGAGAAATTTTTTGCATCTAATAAAATCAATGGCTTACGTGGATATGTTCCACCTAAAATCAATGATTTACAAACTTTTCCAGAGTTCTCAGTATACAATGTAGTTATTAACCAGCCAATATGAGTATATTTAATAACGGTGAACTTAAAATGATTCCTAAAGAGACAATTAACCAAGTTGTTTCAAAATTAGCGAAGGCAACAACACCTTGCAAAATCATTTTATTTGGTTCTTACGCAAGAAATGAGGCAACCCCCGATTCTGATTTAGATTTATTAGTCATCATTAAATCGCAAAGTGTTAATAAAGCTAAAGAAATGGCGAGGTTAAGACATATTGTTGGTCACGTCGGTATTGGTGTGGATATACTGGTGTATTCACAACAAGAGGTGGAAAAACGTGGACACATTCCAAGTTCTGCACTCTATTATGCTTTAAAAGAAGGTAAAATTCTCTATGAAACAAGCCACTCAAAAAGAATTGCGTCAAGAAGCACAACGTTTTCTTCATTTAGCCGATAGGGATGTTAAAGCCTTTCAGGTTTTGAAAAATGCGCCAGAAATTCACTTGGCTACAGTGTGTTTTCATGCTCAACAGGCTATCGAAAAATGTTTAAAAGCCGTCTTGATTCGGCATAGTGTTGAATTACACAAAACTCACGATTTGGAAGAACTTTGGGCAAAACTGGATAGAATAAATATCACACCGCCTATCAATGCCGAAAAACTGGGTAAAATTAATCCGTGCGCGGTGACTTTTCGTTATGATGACACAGATATTGAATTATTGAGTCGAGATGATGCTGAAAGTATGATGGATAAGATACAACGTTGGGCGATTAAAAAAGTTGGCAATGAAAAAGAGGAAGATCAGAAAGTAACCGATTCTGTTAATCAAGACGATACCAACGAAAAGTAATAACCTAAAAGAACGCATCAAAGCCGGGTAGGGTGGGCAACGTCGTTGCCCACAAAAATGTTAAAATACCACAATATTTATTTCTCGTTCCCAAACTTATCTATCGTACCTCTACCACCCTCAGCTTGCTAAACGAGTTTAGAAATCCAATTTGAATGGGTTCCCAAACAGAGTTTCAATGCCATAGCCTGGGCAGACACACAGGTCTGCCCCTACGAAATTCCGCATATTAAGGGACTGTAGGGGCGAACCTGTGTGTTCGCCCAGCCTTACTTAAGTTAATGGCATTGAAACAGAGTTTGGGAACCAGAAAAAAAAACAATAACTACAGGGATTGCATTTTAGAAAGGATTAGATCAGACTTCTATTTGGCACAATAGCGAAAATTAACTCAAGGAAAAAAAACAAATCATACCACGAGCTAATCCCTTATAAAATACAATCCTTGTCGTTAGGAATGATCATGAAATAATTTCCCTGTCCCAACCCCGATAGGGGTTAAAAATAGCCACCGCTGGAACCGGTGGAAACTAAGCCAAAAGACAAAACGGGAAGTTATTTCGTGACCATTCCTTATTGTCACATGAAAGTCTATATTTCTTGCAGAATTTTCTGCACAATCATGGCATCCGTCAAATCAAGGCACTCTTTGTCACACAACTTTTCCCAGTTTCTCTCGCCTTTCAGTATCCGACGAATAGCAATCACGAGACCAGCCCAACCTTTGCCTTCACGCTGTTGTAGCATGGTTTCCAATTGTGGCTTTAGCTTCGGATTAGCAATGGTTTGTACAACGGCATCAATTAATTGTTGATGTTGCTGTAGTTCATCCTGTGTACCATGCGCTTCTGCTTTGTACTTTCTAGCCAAACTGCGATAGGTTTTGGCTTGGGCAGCATTTTTTTGCAGTTCTGCAATCTTTGCCATCAGCGTATAGGTTTTCCAAGTCTCCGCTTCGTTTGGTGTGAGGGATTTCTCAATGGATAAACTCGCTTCTGCCAATTTCAATGCTTCCCCTAAGCGTTGAGGTTGGGTGTATAACAATTCGGCGAGATTGCGGAACCCTCTTGAAACGCTTATCCAGTCTTGTGCAGACTTGCCGCCCTCAATCACTTTGCGATACCACCGCTCCGTTTCTTGCAAATTGCCAAGAGCGCGGTTGATTTGGGCTAATTGGATCCAAGAAAGGATTGCCCCCACTAAGTCGCCTTGTTTTTCTCTGAAGTTGGCCGCTTGCAGATAAGCTTGTGCTGCGGCTTCCCATTGTTGACGGTTTTGATAAATATCCCCCAGTTGCTGCCAAACATTGGCTTCAGACTGAGAATCATTTAACTGCCTAAAAAGTGGCAATGCTTCACGGAAGCGTTGCTCTGCTTCATCTGGAAAGCCTTGTAACATCGCTAAAGTAGCCAATTGACTTTGTATAGCGGCTTCACTATGGGTATCTTTGAACTCCCTCACAATGGACAATGCCGCTTGATATGCTTCTCTCGCACCACTGTAATCTTTTATCTCTTTGAGTGCCGTTGCCAAGTAAGTCTGCATACGCCCAACTTCTTGTCTGACTTGTTGGGAATACTCTAATTGACCCAGTTCCGTCAAGGTTTGCCGGAAGTAGTCTGCCGATAACTCAAATTGTCCTTGTTCTGCCAAACAACGTCCTAGCCAACCTAAAATAACGCACCGCTGATATGTGGGTGTTTCATCTAACCGTTCCAGTATTTCCTCAAAAACGGCTTGTGCCTCTTGATAGTGGCTAGCAGCATAAAGCTGTTCACCCTGATTAGAACGGTTCGTCAACCACTCTTGAGAAAAACCAACCTGCTCTACCGTTTCCTTATTGACTACCAATTGATCCAGATCACTTTTGATACCAAAATCATGCAAAAATACGTGAACAGAAACAGCAAACTCGATAGCCCAGCTTTTTCCAGTAGCCAATGCCCCATAGACGGCATGTAGCAAATTAGGCAATTCCTTTCGCGCAATGGCATTGGTTTGATGGAAATTATTCTTTTCCTCATTGTATAGGAATTGAGATAATTCATAGTAGCCCTGATGATAACGGGCGGTTGATAATTGTTGTTCCGTAGGAGACATTCGCGCCCATAACAGAGAAGCCAAACGCGGGTGAAAGTGAAAATAAGGAACCGTCACCCCATTCAATTTTTCCGCTTGAATAAGCGCCATGCTTTCCAAACTTTGCAGTAAAGGCGAACCTTGTGCCTCTGGAAGTTCCATAATGGCTTGTAAAACATTTTCAAATGCACCACCCTGAAACACGCCGATTTTTTGCAACCACTGTTGAGATGATTCCAATTTTTCCACGGATAAATTGAGCGAAGCCATCAGTGCCTTTTCAAAAGGAGACATATTGACAGGATATGCGACTAATAACGATTCTAAACGCCAACTGACTGCGCCAATGGTATCGTTTTTCACCTGACGGGCTAACAGATTGATCGATAAGGGATGATAGTGAATTTGCCCAAGCAATCTTTCTACAGCCTCCCGTTGTGGTATTTCATAAACTGGCCCGGGCGGTGATTGTAGCAGCGCATCAAAATAGCGTAGTGCCTCTGTTTGATTTAAGCTGTCCAGTGCCAGTTGATAATGTTTCAGGCTGCCCGTATTTGAAAAAGCCGCATGATATTGAGGTCGATGCGTAATGATGATAAGGCGACTTTTACCCGCTTCTGACCATTTTTTAGCCATATTAAGAAGCCGGGTAATCTCTTCTTGCCTCTTAGAGGAATCCGTTGTTTTAGTCACCGTTTGAGGTGCGCTTGAAATGCCATCCAAAGGAGTAGCCGTTTGGGATGCTGCGGATGTGCCAGAAATGCCGCCAAGTCCTTCTGTGTTAAATAGGGTAGCTGTTTTAGCGGCTGTTTTAGCACCAGTTTGGGAAGCACCTGAAATGCCGCCAAGTCCTTCTGTGTTAAATAGGGTAGAATTTTTTGTTTCACTACCCGATGCACCTAAAATTCCTAATCTCACTCTTTTAAAGGGGAAGGAAGTTGTGGTTTCAACTGCCGTTTGTGGTGCGCCTGAAATTCCCCCAAGTCTCTCTTTATTAAAGAGGAGTGAATTTTTTTCCGTGCCTGTGGTTTCAATCGCCGTTTGTGGTGCGCCTGAAATTCCCCCAAGTTTTTCTTTATTAAAGAGGAGTGAATTTGCCGTACCCGTGTTAACTGAAGTACTCGCTTGCTCGCTAGTGTGAGGGAAGATGGCATTTGTTGTTGCGGTTCCAGAAATCTCCTTGACTCTCCCTTGATTCAAGAGGAGAGAATCTGTTGTTTCAAGGCCCGTTTGGAAAGCACTCGAATTGCCAAAATTCATGAGAGAATCTGTTGTTTCATGACCCGTTTGGAAAACACTCGAATTGCCAAGGTGCATTGCCCCAGTTGTGTCAGTTTGTAAAGCGGGCGCGGTTCCCCCATTTGCAAAATGAGGATTTTCTTCTGCTGAAAAATCCACATTATCGAAAATCAACAAAGTTGGCACACGGCGCAGGGCTTGAGTCACGGATTCTGCATCCAATAAATTTTTTTGTAATACAGATGCGATAAGACTCACCGCCATGCTGACAAAGTCAACCCCTTGCAGGTTCGCAAAGTCTATAAATACCACGCACTTAAACAAACCTGTTTTTTGTAGCCAATGACCGGTTTCTTGTGCTAAACAAGTTTTACCTTGCCCCTCAACACCGTTGATAGTAATACGCCGCGTACCACGCATAAATTGGCGTTCAATATGCCACAATTCGTTGCAACGTCCAACAAATTCCCCAGTTTGTTTGGGCAAGTTATTATGCAAAGGCAAAGTACCCAGATAGCACTCACCATTAGGCGATAGCAGTAAGGGCGAATCGGGTACTTGTTGATATAAAACGGGTAAAAACCAATCCTGTAAATGAATATTAACCCGTTCTTGAACTTGAAGCGAAGTTTCGCGTCGTATCGTCTCTTGATATAAGACGAAACGAGCCATATCAAAAGCCGTGCCAATGGTTTGACCCTGCGCTAGTGCCTCATAAAACGCCTTAAAGAATTTTCGTGTGGCAGGTATTAACATTGAATAGCGCATTGCCAACACAAAAGGAATACCCATCGCGGCTAATTGGGCAACTAGGTTATCCCTATTTTTATGATTGTCAACCGAAGTGCCGTGATAGGCTGATAAAATCAGCAAAGGCACTTGATGACGGTTGAGCATATTAGCAAACAATTGCGCTGGCACGAAATGGCTTTCACCATTGTTGTTTTCAAACAATAAGTAGCCTGTATTCTTGCCTATTTCAATAGCGGCAGCATCCCTTTTCAAGACTTCGGATTGGATGTTGAGAGCAGTTCGAGCTTCATTTCCTAAATGACCGACCTCATCAAAGAGACAGTGTCCGTTAAAATGCACTATATCGACGTGTGGCAAAGCCTTGTTTTCCAACCTTTTCTGTAAATTACTTAAGGTGGGCGTGAGCAAAAATTCTACCGTCATCCGCTCTGCCAAACATTTATCCAAGCCATCTAATATTGCTTGTGCGTCGGCGTGGGGGTTAATCGCGTCAGCATTACTAGGACGACTGACGATAAATAAAATATGCGCTTGGCTTTTAGGGTTAATACTAAAAGATTGATCACCTGCCCCCCGCATACGGCGACGGATAGAAATCGGGGGGCTTTCATCAATCAAAAAATGCCCTTTCCGAGCGGGATAATATAGCAATTCCCAAGGCAAGGATAAAATTGCGGGGTAAGCGGCAGTGATGGTCAACAAACGGCCTTGTGTCTTATTCTCTTTAAACTTTTTAAAGAGGCGATGGGCCGCTTTACTGGAAAATACCTTGTTAAACAAAGCTTTACCCAACACAGGTAATTGTTTGTCAATCTTTTGTGCGGTATCAGAATCTATATCGGCACTATATTGAGTGACATATTCTTCCAAGTACCAACGGATATGTTCTTGGCCTTTATCAGAAATGGGCGACGTAAACCCTAACAATTTCGTTTCTTCACGCTTATTGTCACTAATTAAGCTAACGGTGAAGTGTTGAGGGTCATGAAAATTGAGATTGAGTTCCATGGACATTTTTTTGAACCTCTTTTTAAACCTTAAATGATGCGATAGTCCTATAAAAATAGTCGCTTGTTAGTGTTCTTTAAATGTTTGGCAATTTTCGTTATACAGACAGCTTTTAGTGAGAGAGACATTCCTGTCTGTCAAAAATTATTCCTGTTTGTAACGATGCAGACATTCCTGTTTGCTCTGCTGATGTTAAATATTTTGAATCCCTCTAACGATTCAGTATATCAAGGACTACCACTAATGCGAATGAATGGTAAATTGGGAAAAGGGTGTGATAGGGAGGGGAAGAGGATGAAAATTTTTATAACAACTCATCCTTGAGATACATCTCAAAGACAGCACTTCTTCAAATAATCATAGCTGAGTCGTTACAAATATTTATAACAAAACAATGAGTTAAGATAATTATTCCCATTTTCCCATTAAAAATAATTATATCAAATTGAAGTCATATATTTATCAACTACTACGGGCTTTGACAAGTAACTCAAGTATTTCAAGGTAAAGCCATAATAAGGTGACTATTAAAGCAAAGGCGGAATACCATTCCATATACTTAGGCGCACCATTTTCTGCACCTCTTCTAATTAATTCAAAGTCAAGGACAAGACTCAAAGCAGCAATAGTCACAACAAAAAGGCTAAAGCCAATCCCCGCCCAGCTAGAGTCATGGATAAAAGGCAGCTTCATGCCAAAAAAAAGTAGTCCAATATCTATCAGATAGATAAGGAGAATTGCGCCCATCGCTGCAACAACGCCCAACGTGAAAGTTTTCGTCACTTTAATGAGTCCCGTTTTATAAGCAAACAATAGACAAAATAGCGTTCCAAAAGTGAGCGCAACTGCTTGTATCACAATACCCGGAAATTCTTTTTCAAAAATGGCTGATATACTACCTATTGCCAAGCCTTCTAATAATGCATAGACGGGAGCCAAGACAGGTGACCATTCTTGCTTGAATATCACAACAAGTGCAATAACAAATCCGCCAATGATGCCTATCAAAATATATGGAATAACAGTTTCTATATTCTTCCCAGTGCTATAAAACAGATGCCAAGTCCATGCGGAGGTGATTAAAACGAGTATTAAAAGTATTATTGTCTTGTTAACTGTTCCTCCTATTGTCATCTCATCAATTAGGGAAATTTGATTATCCTTAAATCGTCCTAATAAGGCTGGATTTCCAGTTCGCATTTTTTTCTCCTGTTAATGCTATAGTTTCAGTGATTCAGTTATCAGTCACGAACAAAACACATATTGATTCGGTGGTATGAGTGGGGTGTTAAATTTGAGGTGATTTTGCTCAGAAATTTTTACCCTTTTCTTGTCTGAATCAGAATTTGATCTCCGCACAGCGAAGGCAACGAAGTTTCAGAATTTTAGAATTTGATCGTAGCGAAGCTCGGAACGAAGTTTCAGAATAAATACTTAATTTTGTCGGTTGTCAAATCACTGATTGATTTTTAGGTATTTAAATGACGAAAATTTATAATATAAATTCAATAAAATCAATGATTTAATGATAATATGACCCAATTAATGATTTTAGGTTTTATTAGGTTTTATTCTGAAAAATTCTAAAATTCTGAAACTTCGTTCCGAGCTTCGCTACGATCAAATTCTGATT
>Ga0233403_10001399_pt1 | contig 11275 bp, 9 predicted proteins | sample Na_oxic_1_MG_FD_179866 | JGI IMG/M metagenome (GOLD analysis project Ga0233403, IMG submission 179866) | Seawater microbial communities from Saanich Inlet, British Columbia, Canada - Na_oxic_1_MG | ecosystem: Environmental > Aquatic > Marine > Inlet | place: Canada: British Columbia | collected...
TCAAGCGGCATTAGGAGAACAACACCCGATAACCGTTATGCTTCATAATAATTGGCGGCGTATTGAACAACCGTCAGCATCGCTCGCGCAAACCGATAAGCCGTTCGTGAAGTCCGCCTTTCAAGCGGTTAAAGCGCCATTGTCCAAGTTAGTTAAAACGGCTTACCAAGAGAAGCCGCTGATGCTGGCTTCTTCGCAACCGGTTTCAACCTCGCTTTCGGCCACGCAGCAGTTGGAATTAGCTGAAAGCTATAACAACCAACTTGTTCAATATTACCAACAAGGACTCTTTCGACAAGCCCGGCCGTTGGCTGAAAAAGCTTTTAAAATCCGCACTGAAATATTGGGTGAAAAGCACCCGGACACCCTCATTAGCCTCAATAATTTGGCACTGATTTACCAAAACTTAGGCCGCTTATCGGAGGCGTTGCCGTTGCTTGAAACCGGTTATCGTGTTAGAAAAGAAGAGTTAGGAGAAAAGCACCCGAAAACCCTCACCAGCCTAAATAATTTGGCGGTTATTTACCGAGACTTAGGCCGATTACCCGAGGCTTTGCCGTTGCTTGAAAAAGGCTATCGTGTTAGAAAAAAAGTGTTAGGAGAAAAGCACCCCTTAACCCTCATTAGCCTCAATAATTTGGCACTGATTTACAAAAACTTAGGCCGCTTATCGGAGGCGTTGCCGTTGCTTGAAACCGGTTATCGTGTTAAAAAAGAAGTGTTAGGAGAAAAGCACCCCTTAACCCTCATGAGCCTAAATAATTTTGCTCGGATTTACCAAGGCTTAGGCCGCTTATCGGAGGCGTTGCCGTTGCTTGAAACCGGTTATCGTGTTAGAAAAAAAGTGTTAGGAGAAAAGCACCCTGACACCCTCCTGAGCCTAAATAATTTGGCGATGATTTACCAAGACTTAGGCCGATTATCGGAGGCTTTGCCGTTGCTTGAAAAAGGCTATCGTCTTTATAAAGAAGTGTTAGGAGAAAAGCACCCGCAGACCCTCACGAGCCTAAATAATTTGGCGGGTATTTACCAAGACTTAGGCCGATTATCGGAGGCTTTGCCGTTGCTTGAAAAAGGCTATAGTCTTAAAAAAGAAGTGTTAGGAGAAAAGCACCCGGACACCCTCCTGAGCCTAAATAATTTGGCGGCTATTTACCAAGACTTAGGCCGCTTATCCGAGGCTTTGCCGTTGTTTGAAAAAGGCTATCGTGTTACAAAAGAAGTGTTAGGAGAAAAGCACCCCTTAACCCTCACGAGCCTAAATAATTTGGCGGCTATTTACCGAGACTTAGGCCGATTACCCGAGGCTTTGCCGTTGTTTGAAAAAGGCTATCGTGTTAGAAAAGAAGTGTTAGGAGAAAAGCACCCGAAAACCCTCACCAGCCTAAATAATTTGGCTTACGCCTACGCCAAACAAGGCAAAATTAATAAGGCCATTAAGCATTTTGAAAAACTGGTGGCCGGCGTGGAACAGTTGCGAAGTGGCAACTTCTCGGCCGAAAACCGCCAAACCTTGTTTAAACAGTGGGTGCCTAGTTACTTCCGGCTTTCCGAACTGTATATCAGTCAATCGAGAAACCAAGACGCTTTTCGCCTAGCCGAAATGAGCAAAGCCCGCACCTTACTCGAATCCCTCGCGGCCAAACTCGCGGCCCAAACTTCCGGCCTCACGGCCGCCGAGTTTGGGCGGCTGCAAGAATACGATGCCAGCCGAGCCTTTCTGAACAATAAGATTGCCAAAGCTTTGGCAGACAATCGCGTCGAACTCAGAGTCACGTTGGAAACCGAAAAAAACCAGTTGGTCAACAAACGCAACCAGTTCCATCAACAATTAATGGCCAAATACCCCAAATATGCCAAACTCAGCGAAGTACAGATTATCACGGCCAAACCCGGTGCGAAACGGTTGCCTGACAATGCGGTGCTGATTAGCTACCTGGTTGAGAAAAATCAGGTTTTAGCCTTCACCCTGCAATCGAATGGCCAACTCACCGCACACAACTTAGGAAAGCTCCCTAACCTAGAAACCGACTTAAAAGACTACCATCACGGATTAATGAAAGGCAGAGGCCAACCCATTCGGCCGCCCAAAGAAAAACGGCAGCTCAGCCGTCAACTGGGCAAACAACTGCTAGAACCGCTGAAAGAGGTCATCAAAGATAAACCACACTGGATTATCTCACCTTCTGGGCCGTTAGCGTTAATACCGTTTGAAACCCTGCGCGTTGAAGACCAACCACAACCCGTGATTGCCCAACATCAAATCAGCTACGTGCAATCCCTATCCATGTTGGCACTGTTACAACAACGCGACCAAGTTTACCAAGGCCTCAACGAACGTGGCAGCTTACTGGCAATGGGTGCGCCGATTTATCAGAACACCCTCTCCACTCACCGCTCGGCAACGGAACAAACACCTAGTACGGCCGATTTCAATATCGCTCACACACTCGTGCGAAGCAGCTCTGATCCACAACGCTATATCCGTGCCTTTGAACAACTCAAGCTGACTTGGGACAATCTGCCCGGCACCTTGCGAGAAATCAACCAACTGGGCAATCTCTTTAACGCACAAAACGCCTGTATCTACAAACAAGCCGATGCCACCGAAGCCAACTTGCAACGCCTTAACCAACAAGGCATCTTAGCCCAATACCGCTACCTAGTCTTCTCCACACATGGCTACCTCAGCCCACAAGTGCCGGCCTTATCGTCCATCGTGTTGGGACAAGTCAACAACCCACCGACGCTGGATGGCTACATCACCGCCGGCGAATGGCCGGGCTACGACTTAAAAAGTGACTTAATGGTCCTGTCCGCCTGTGAAACTGGCCGCGGCGAGGCCCTCGGCGGCGAAGGCATCATGGGATTACCCTATGCGTTCTATGTCGCGGGCAACAAAAACACCCTACTCACGTTATGGAAGATAGCCGATAACTTAACGGTAGAATTTATGACCCGCTTCTTTGCCAAACTCAAAGCCGGGCAAGGACAAATAGAAGCGTTAACCGCCACCAAGCGCGAATTCCTGAACAAAGGAAAGCCACATAATAAACCGAAGTATTGGGCAGCGTTTGTATTATATGGTGTTTAAGTTTTGTCGTTTTGTCGTTTTGTCGGGGGCAGGTAAGCGATAGCGAAACCCACCCTTTTGTCGTTTTGTCTGGTGGGTTTCGCTATCGCGAAACCCACCTATATAACCCAGAAAACTAATTCAATCAAAAATGACTGATAAACCCATTTATTTAAACCAAATAACCGTCAAAGGTTTTAAATCAATCAAGGCATTAGAACGTTTTCCATTATCGGCTTTGAATCTGCTCATTGGTGCTAATGGTGCGGGTAAATCTAATTTTATCAAAGCTTTAACCTTGCTCAACACTCTCATTGATAAAAAACTGCAATTATGGATAGGGCGCGAAGGAGGGGCTGATGATATTCTCTATTTTGGGCAAAAAATCACGTCAGAATTACAAATAGAATGGCACTACAGCCTATCAACGGAACACATTCACTATCAATGCACACTGATTCCGGCCCATGATACGTTGATTTTTGCTAAAGAAGCGGGTTCTTGGCAGAAAAAGGGGTCTTTAAAACCGGAAACGTTTTTAATCGACGGTGGACACCGTGAAACCCAACTTCATTTGATGGCCCAAAATAATTCGGTCGCACAGACTATCCTCAATCAGTTGAAAAATTGGCAAGTTCATCTGTATCATTTCCATGATACAAGTACGACGGCGAAAATGAGACAACAAGGTGATTTGCATGATAATGTAGCTATTCGGCCAGATGCGTCTAACTTAGCGGCTGTCCTCTATCTACTCAAAAAACGCTACCCGCTCAATTACCAAAATATTGTGGAAGCAGTGCGTCTGGTGGCTCCCTTTTTTGACGATTTTCGGTTGCAACCCTCGCGCCTGAATCCAGAAAAAATTCAGTTGGAATGGCAACACATTGGTTCGGAACGTTATTTTAATGCACATAGCTTTTCTGATGGAACCTTACGGTTTATCGGCTTGGCAACCTTGTTGCTACAGCCAGAATTACCGGCGACAATACTGTTAGATGAACCGGAATTGGGATTGCACCCGTATGCCGTCAGCATTCTGGCCGAAATGATGGAAAGTGCGGCCACCAAAACGCAAATGATTGCGGGGACTCAATCAGTCACACTGGTGAATCAATTTCAATTAGAAGATATAGTCGTGATTGAAAGAGAAAACGAACAATCACTGTTTAACAAATTGAAGAATGAAGAAATGACTCATTGGCTGGATGACTATAGTTTAGGAGAGCTTTGGGAAAAAAATGTGTTGGGTGGGAGGCCTTAAAAATGGTCAAAGTTTTTATTCTCGTCGAAGGGCAAACGGAGGAGAAATTTGTCAAACAGCTATTAGGACCACATTTGCAACTTTATGGGATACTCCTTGTGGTTATTCTGTTAACCACCAAGCGCGTCAAAAATGGTGAAAATTTTAAAGGCGGTATCATTTCTTACGCGAAAATAAAACGAAATTTGTCTCAACTCTTTCATGATTCCAGCGCGGTAGCAGTAACAACGCTGTTTGATTATTATGGTCTTCCAAACGATTTTCCGGGTTTAAAATCACTTCCCAAATTAGATTGTTACCAACAAGTTGAACATGTTGAGGCGGCCTTCAAAGTGGATATTAACGACAGCCGCTTGATTCCCTATCTACAAATCCATGAATTTGAAGGATTACTGTTTTCGTCACCGGCAACGATAGCTACTCCTTTTGAAGAAGAAAAAACTGGCAAGTACCGCCAATTAGTCAAAGCGTTACAAAATATTCGTCAAGATTTTAGAACCCCAGAAGAAATCAATAATAGTCCTGAAACTTGTCCGCATCGCCGGTTAAAACAATTAATTCCTTCCTACCGTAAAGTGTTTCACGGTGTGATGATTGCGTCAAAGATTGGCTTAGAGAAAATTCGTGAAGAATGTCCACATTTCGACAACTGGGTAACTCAACTTGAATCATTGGGAGAGCTTTATCGTTTCCACGCTCAGAGAAGATAGCCGATAACTTAACGGTAGAATTTATGACCCGCTTCTTTGCCAAACTCAAAAACGGGCAAGGACAAATAGAAGCGTTAACCGCCTAAGTAAGGTGGGTAGAGCCATAGCGAAATCCACCGTTTTCGGTGATTTGGTGGGTGTAACGAAGTTCTACCCACCCTACAAAGCCCATTCAGGTAAGTTATATGACAATTATTACCCTCTGGTTGCCGGAGCTATGGAGTCATCCCTTTGGTCCAATTACCAAAAACTTGCCGTTAATAGTTGCTACGCTGATTATGCTCGTATTTGAAAAAAATGACCCATGAAAAATGTTTTTTCAATTGTAGGGTGGGTAGAGCGATAGCGAAACCCACCGTTTTCGGTGATTTGGTGGGTGTAACGAAGTTCTACCCACCCTACAAAGCCCATTCAGTTGCGACGCTGATTATGCTCGTATTTGAAAAAAATGACCCATGAAAAATGGTTTTTCAATTGTAGGGTGGGTAGAGCGATAGCGAAACCCACCGTTTTGTAGTTTTGTAGAAACCCACCGTTTTCGGTGATTTGGTGGGTTTCATTTCATTCTACCCACCCGACAAATATCCTTAACTTAATACAAAAAGAGGAACTCTAAAAATGGAACAATTGATTAATATTCGGATAGAAAAATTACCGGAAGGTGTTTTTTTAGCAACCTCAGATGATATACCAGGTTTAGTCGCACAAGGACGCACAGTTGCTGAAACCTTGGAAATTGCGCGTGATGTGGCTAGGAAATTAATTGAAGCGCGTACCGAAAGGAAAAATAGGTTATTGCTAAAAACAGTGCCCGATGTATTTGACTATCCATTAGTTGTGGGGTACTGAGCGATGGGACGATTAGCCGGTTTTCGTTATCGGGAAATTGTTAAACGACTAAAGACATTTGGCTTTGAATTTGATCGTCAAGCGGCAGGCAGCCATGAAATTTGGTTTAATCCTAAAACGGGACGTTATACAACTATTCCTAATCATCCGGGTAACATGCCCGAAGGTACCTTGCGTGCCATTTTAAGACAAGCCGGTGTCGCTTCTAATGAGTTTTTAAATGCTTAATAGCGTGTTTGAAACGACACCTCAACAAAAAATAGGCAAATATTCTTAACCGGTGCCAGCGGATTTATTGGACAACATTTGTTGTCCGCCTGGATGCGCTGTTAGGGATTACCACTTGGATGGGTTATCGAATACGGATTGTGGTAAGCTTGCAATTGTTATTAATGGTAGGTTATATGGCAATTATTACCCTATCGTTGCCAGAATTATGGAGCCATCTCTTTGGTCCAATTACCAAAAACTTGCCGTTAATGGTTGCGACGCTGATTATGCTCGTGTTTGAAAAAAATGACCCATGAAAAAGGTTCTTTCAATTATGGGGTGGGTAGAGTGCAACGAAACCCACCGCTGATAAATTTTTGATAAATTTTTTTATCACATACAAAATCCTTAGAAGTCGTGTTTTAAATCCAAAATATTGATCATTTGGAATATATTTTTTGGTGAGATGTTCCTAATAGCTTGTTTTGTAGATTATTATCAATTTCAGGATTTAACTTTTTATGGCAGTAAGAAATCCTTGATTGATATTTACTTGACCCCAATTATTTTCGGTTGTTTGCAAAATTTTGTTAGCCTGACTATTATTAATTATGATTGACGCTTTTTTGATAAAACCTTATGGCTATTAATTTAACTGGAAATTGAACTCACTCATATAAGTATCAAAGAGAAAGTCGTAAAGAACGCAAAGTCGTTTTGCAAGTCGTTTATGATCGAGAATCAAAGTGTACAATGTGATGCTGATTTTGCAAACGTCGGGTGCGTTATTATCACGCTATTTATGAATGAATGACTTTAGTGATGAAAATATTTTCCCATAAATGGTGATATTATGCTTTTGGTGTTGTATCATATTGCATAACATCTTCCTAAAAGCCTATTCTTCCACGATAAAAATCAGGAAAAAACATGTTACCAAGCGATTCTGAACGCTCTATCGGAAAAATCGTTACCCCATATCAAGAAGGGCTGTTGTATACTACTTACATGAACGAATACATCAAGCTCAAAGACGAGCAAATTCAGCGGATGGGCTTTCGCGATAATTTACTGTATCTTACTTTGGCAGCCTTTGGTGGTGTTGTCTCATACGCCGCAACTGATCCGTCGCGTTATTATGCTTTTCTTGTGCTTCCTTGGGTGTGTTTTATTCTGGGTTGGACGTATTTGGTCAATGATGAAAAGATTTCGGCGATTGGCAGATATTTTCGGTACGAACTCTCAGACAAGCTAGAAAAACTGACAGCAACAGAAAAAGGATTGCTCCTTGGTTGGGAAGTCGCTCATAGGAGCGATAAAAGAAAATTGACTCGAAAAATATTCCAGTTTATCGTTGACGAAATAACCTTTTTTATATCGGGTTTAGTCGCGCTAAGCATTTTTTGGTTAACAGAACCAACATTACATTCTCTGCCGATACAAGTGCTTTCAATTGTTGAATTGGTGCTATTATGCTTTTTAGGCTTCTGGATTTTCGTGTATGCGGATTTTAACAAGGGCCGCTAACAAATAGCAAGTGTCGTCTAGGTAGAGCTTCTCTATACTCATCACTGATAAAAATTTTTTTTCATCCAAAAACCAAGTTTCTGTTCAGAGACTTGGTTTTTTTTTGCCATGTTAGATAACAGAACGTTATCAACCGAGTTTTTGAGTATAATATGTGGCATTTATTTAAAATAACTCAATGAAAAATGGAATTGTAGGGTGGGTAGAGTGTAACGAAACCCACCGCAGCGCTTTTCACGGTGAGGTCAGTTTTATGTTAGATTTATATTTGACGCTAAAAACCATTCACATCATCAGTGCCACCGCCCTGTTTGGTACCGGAGCCGGCAGCGCTTATTATATGTTGCGGGCGCATCTAAGCGATGATGTTCATGCCATTGCGGTGACGACGAAGCATGTGGTAGCGGCCGATTGGCTGTTCACGACTACCAGTGGCATTGTCCAACCCATCACCGGCGTTTGGATGGCGTGGCTTGTGGGTTTGCCTCTGACAACTACTTGGATTTTATGGAGTTTTATCTTGTATTTGGTGGCCGGGGCGTGTTGGCTACCGGTGGTTTGGCTGCAATACCGAATACGTGATATGGCTCAACAAGCACTTGCCGATGGAACACCGTTGCCGCCGCGTTATTATCGTTATATGCGGATTTGGTTTTTGCTAGGATGGCCGGCCTTTATTTCATTAGTCGTGGTATTCTTTTTAATGGTATTCAGGCCGGTTTAAAGGGAAAAGGGAAAGTTCTGCCTCCCCCAACAACCCACAAAGGGGTTGAATTTGAATAGCCCCTGGTGGAACCAGGGGGGGAATGAAATTATTTGGTCAAGTTTATAGAGAATCATAAAATTTCTTTTTGGTGACACCAGCTTGTCTAGCCATTGAGACTATACGGCGTTAATGGTAAGGTTTCTTTGAACAGATGATATAACCCCGTGTGTATAAAACGATACCTGAACACATAATAATAATACTTGAGCCACTCAAACATAGGAGCCTTGCGAGTAAGCAACTGTTCAGCATATTCTTTATCTTCCCCGACAAGCGCGTCAAAAACATACTCTTTAATCATGCTTTCAAGTTTGGTCTTGGCTTGTTCAAAGGTATCTGCTTGGGCGGCTAAATCAAAATCAAGGCAAAAAGCTATCCACTGGCCTTCATTATGCCTTGCATAACATCTTAGTATTAATGTATTTATCTTCATGATAGCGATCTTGGCACTGGTTGAGAGTTGGGCGGCTTGAACTGGCCAACCGCATTTTACCATTATAAATGAATTTAAAGGAGGATTTGATAAAACCGAATAGAAGTTCACTCTCTCTACTCTTTTTAGATTTTCTAAAAAATATACTCCTAACGTTCTTATGTTCGGATTTGTTGGCAGGCAGGTGGGCAAGCGGGCTTAAAGATTGTCGCATTTTTTAAGTGAGTCGTGCCCGCTTACCCACCCTACAAGACCGTCCGGTATTAAACCAAAAAATCCGAAAACTTGAACGTTTGGAGTATATCTGAACATATAGGAGAAATTTTTAAAAAATGGCTAACACAACTCGATTTGAATTTCAAACCCGTTTGCTTGAAAAAGGGGCGGAGCAATTGCAACATCACATCAGCCGTATAGATGAAATATTGTCTAAAATCAAGGCTGGTGCTGTCACCGTTTGGGTCGCGCTGATTGGTTGGGCTTTCACAACCAATAATATACCGATCATTTCTTTGGGCGCGGTGGTTATTCTGGGTTTTTGGCTATTGGAAGGTTTTTTCAGAGGAATACAGGCACGCTATTTCGTCTCCTCGGCAAAACTGACTTCATTTGTGAATGATCGAGAAGCACTCGATCAGTGCTTTAAATCCTTAGAATATCCGGCCGATCTGATTTATCCAATGACTTTCAAGGAGTCTGAATGGACGAAGTTGGTGATGTATTGGCGTGGTTTATCGGCACCATCGACTATTATCCTTTATGCGTTTCTTGGATTTGTGAACTATCTTATCTGGATGTTTGGATAGGATATTTTAGGAAGGGAGGTAGGTAACGGTTTTTTGTTGCCCGCCTCATTGAAAAGTTCAATTTGTTACCACGCCAAATTTGATTCTTTAATTCTGTCAATTATAAAATTCTGAAAATTATGATTCAGACAATGAATTAGGTAATTTATTTATGACGACAAACTCAAATATCATTCAACGAGATTTATCAGTTCTGTGGCACCCTTGCACCCAAATGAAGGATCATGAAACCTTGCCGCTCATTCCTATTCGGCGCGGCAAAGGAATCTGGTTAGAGGATTTTGAAGGCAACCGTTATATGGATGCGGTGAGTTCCTGGTGGGTGAATTTATTTGGACATGCCAATCCGCGCATTAATGCAGCGGTGCGTGAACAATTGGATCAACTTGAACATGTCATCTTAGCCGGCTTTAGCCATGAGCCAGTGGTTGAATTGTCGGAGCGTTTGATTGAATTAACGCCGCCTAACTTAACGCGCTGTTTTTATGCCGATAATGGTTCCGCCGCGATAGAAGTGGCGCTGAAAATGAGTTTTCATTACTGGCGTAATCAAGGGCAACCGCAAAAAACCAAGTTTGTCACGTTGCAAGACAGTTATCATGGCGAAACGTTGGGCGCATTGGCGGTCGGTGATGTGGCACTGTATAAGGAAATTTATGCACCGTTATTGATGCAAACCCTCACCGCACCTTCGCCAGCCGGCTGCTATGCTGACGACGGCGAATCTTACGAAGACTATGCGCGGCGACAGTTTCAGAAAATGGCGGCATTGTTAGAAAAACATGCCGACGAATTAGCGGCGGTGATTGTTGAACCCTTGCTACAATGCGCCGGTGGAATGCGAATGTATCATCCGGTGTATTTAAGCTTATTGCGAGAAGCCTGTGATCACTATAATGTACATCTGATCGCCGATGAAATTGCCGCCGGTTTTGGACGCACTGGAACAATGTTTGCTTGCGAACAAGCCAACATATCCGCCGATTTTCTGTGCTTATCGAAAGGCTTAACGGCCGGCTATTTACCGTTATCGGTGGTATTAACGACTGATAACGTTTATCAAGCCTTTTATGATGACTACACCACGTTAAAGGCGTTTTTACATTCACACAGTTATACCGGTAACCCATTAGCTTGTCGCGCTGCATTAGCCACCCTCGATATCTTTGCACAAGACCATGTGATTGAAAATAATCTCAAACTGGCGCAACGAATGAGCGAAGTCACTCGTCCATTACGAGATCATCCTCATGTTGGCGAAGTGCGACAACAAGGGATGGTCGTTGCGATTGAAATGGTGAAAGATAAGGCAACGCGAGAACCTTACCCTTGGCAAGAGCGGCGCGGTTTGCACGTTTATCAATATGCGTTAGAAAAGGGCGCGTTATTGCGTCCGCTCGGAAATGTGATTTATTTTATGCCGCCCTATATTATTACGCCCGAACAAATCCAACAATTGGCGGACATTGCGTTGGGCGGAATTGAGAGAGCAACAATCTAAATACCCATTTGGTGCAACCAACCATAAAGGGGCAACCATAAAGGATTGCCCCTACGGTCATTGATTCGTAGGGGTAATCCCTTGTGGTTACCCCAATCCCTTGTGGTTACCCCAATCCCTTGTGGTTACCCCAATC
>Ga0233403_10001400_pt1 | contig 11270 bp, 8 predicted proteins | sample Na_oxic_1_MG_FD_179866 | JGI IMG/M metagenome (GOLD analysis project Ga0233403, IMG submission 179866) | Seawater microbial communities from Saanich Inlet, British Columbia, Canada - Na_oxic_1_MG | ecosystem: Environmental > Aquatic > Marine > Inlet | place: Canada: British Columbia | collected...
AGCTTTAGCTTTAGGCGTTTTGGAGTCCAAAGCTTTAGCTTTAGGCGTTTTGGAGTCCAAAGCTTTAGCTTTAGGCGTTTTGGAGTCCAAAGCTTTAGCTTTAGGCGTTTTGGAGTCCAAAGCTTTAGCTTTAGGCGTTTTTTTTAGTCCCTAAAGCTGAAGCTTTGGACTCCAGAATAAATTAATTTTTAACTCTTTGATTTTAAAGATATTTATGAACCATTTGTTCGCATTCTTAATAAATATTACCCTAACCTACTGAAATAATTGAAATCACTGAACCGGAAAAAAATATGTCAGAAATTGCCAAAATACATGCCCGTGAAATTCTTGATTCCCGTGGCAATCCCACCGTTGAAGCGGAAGTCATCACCGTTGATAAAGTCATCGGGAGTGCTGCCGTACCCTCTGGCGCATCGACGGGTAAAAGAGAAGCCGTTGAATTACGCGATGGGGATAAAAGCCGCTATTTAGGTAAAGGGGTACGTACTGCGGTTAACAATATTAATGGGGAAATAGGCAAAGCCCTAAAAGGTTTTGAAGTAACGGCACAGACAGAGATTGACAATAAAATGATAGCCTTGGATGGTACGCCTAATAAGGGGCGTTTAGGGGCTAATGCGATCTTAGCTGTGTCAATGGCGGCAGCTAAAGCCGCTGCAAAACAGGTAGAATTACCACTCTATCGTTATCTTGGTGGTGCAGGGCAAATGCTAATGCCTGTTCCAATGATGAATATTATCAATGGCGGCATGCACGCTGATAATAATGTGGATTTACAAGAATTTATGATTATGCCAGCCGGTGCGCCATCACTCACTGAAGCAGTGCGCTATGGCGCAGAAATATTTCATGCTTTGAAGGGTGTACTGAAAAAGAAAGGCATGAATACATCTGTCGGAGATGAAGGCGGATTTGCGCCCAATTTATCTACCAATGAAGAAGCGATTGAAATCATTTTGCAAGCGATTGAAATCGCAGGTTTTAAGGCGGGTAAGGATATCTGGATCGCTTTAGATGCCGCCAGTTCAGAATTTTATAAAGACGGCTTATATGACATTGCTTCTGAGGGCAAAAAACTGGACTCTGCCCAGTTTGCCGATTATCTCACTGCTTGGGTGGATAAATACCCAATTATTAGTATTGAAGATGGCATGGCAGAAGACGATTGGGATGGATGGGCAATACTGACTGAAAAACTGGGCAAAAAAGTGCAAATAGTGGGAGATGATTTATTTGTTACCAACACAGCTATTTTGAAAGAAGGTATTGCTAAAGGCATTGCCAACTCCATTTTGATAAAGCTCAATCAAATCGGCACTGTGACAGAAACGCTTGCCGCTATTGAGATGGCAAAACGCGCCCGTTATACAGCTGTCATTTCTCACCGTTCTGGGGAAACAGCAGATAGCACCATTGCTGATCTCGCAGTCGCTACTTCTGCTGGGCAAATTAAAACGGGTTCCCTTTCGCGTTCTGATCGGATTGCCAAATATAACCAATTGATCCGCATAGAAGAAGCATTAGGAAATCAGGCGATTTTTCCGGGAAGATCCGCGTTTTATAATTTGGCGAACAGATAAAAATTGGATCGTCCTGCTCTGTTCCTAAAAATTATTTTATTTTTCAATAGGTTAGAATTATTCCTCCACACAGAAGATTGATATTCTATATTTTATCTAAGGGAAATTTACTCGTTCCCACGCGCTGGCGTGGGAATGCCGTTTCGACGCGCCAGCGTCGGGTGTAAGAATTTCCATTTTTCCTTTCTTTCTGTGATGATGCACTGGACGCTGGCGCGTCCCGACTGCGTTCCCACGCCGGCGCGTGGGAACAAGAAAATAAGAAAAATTGGATTTTCATTCACAATTCACAATTTTCACCACCCAAGTTCGTAACTGATTGATCAGAAAAGTTTTTTTATAAAATGTCAACAACGCTTAAGAATGTTATAATAAAATGCCCGATTTGTTTCTTTTGCAAAAGAATAATTGTGAGTGATTAACTCATAACTCATAACTGACTAACTGATAATTAATATGAACATTGAACAAGCGCGTTTTAACATGATTGAACAGCAAATCCGCCCTTGGGAGGTACTTGATCAACGGGTGTTGGATTTAATGTCTGAGGTGCCTAGAGAAGAATTTGTTCCGACGGCATATCGTCAATTTGCATTTGCCGACATTTCTATTCCTTTGGCGCATGATCAAGTCATGATGGCACCCAAACTCGAAGGGCGCTTATTACAGACTTTGATGCTCCAGCCTAGCGATACTGTACTGGAAATTGGAACAGGCAGTGGTTATTTCACGGCGTTATTGGCAAAGTTGGCACGACATGTTGATAGTGTCGATGTTTTTGAAGGGTTGCTTGAAAAAGCAGAAACTAAGCTTAACGCATTGAATATTAAAAATATTTCCCTGAATGTTGGCGATGCTGCCAATGGTTGGAATACTGATATGCGCTATGATGTGATTGTATTTACAGGTTCCATGCCGGTTTTAAAATCGCACTTTCGGGAACAACTGAATGAGGGCGGTTGTTTATTTGCAATTGTTGGAAAAGAGCCTGTGATGCAGGCACAGTTAATCAATCGTATGGGTGAGAATGAATTTGAGACAGCAGTTTTATTTGAAACTTCGTTGCCGCCCTTGCTGGATAGTTCTGAATCTGAGCCTTTTGTGTTGTAATTTTGACAGGAATACAAGATTTATCTTGTACGAGCGCGGCACAAGATAAATCTTGTACTCCCCCAAATAGAATTTCAATGCCATTAACTTAAGAAGGGCGAACACATAATTTTTATAAAACTTTAGAAATCAATCTCGACTCATTTCTCGTTTATCAATCCATTTAATATTGTTCAAACCTCCAATGAGTGAATAGGTAACTGAATAATAAACCGCGTACCACAGTCTATCTTACTTTGAACCCGAATTATCCCCTGCAATCTCTGTGTCACCAAATTATAAATAATGTGTAACCCTAAACCAATGCCACCTTGGGAGCGAGCGGTGGTAAAAAACGGATCGAAGATTTTATCCACATTTTCTGTGGGAATACCACAACCATCATCGTTATATTCTACGATTAAATGTTCCGAATCCCTTTTGACTTCAAAATCTAAGTTGCCTGCTCCCCCTGTTGGATAAGCATGGTGTAGCGAGTTCATCACCAGATTGGCAACGATCTGCGAAAACGCATCCGGATAGCTGTTTATCTTAATCTGCTCATCTCCGTTTACAGTCACTTGGTGTTGTGTTCTGTTCAGAGCCGCCTCTAAGCTGAACAAGGCACCCTCAAGATATTTTTTCACTATAAAAGAGCGTTTGTCCAAATTGCTTTGATTCACTGCCACTTGTTTAAAAGTTTGTACCAATTCTGCTGCCCGCTTTAAATTTCTTAAGATAAGATTGCTCCCACAAATGGTCGTGTCAAAATGGGTTTTTAGGGCAGAACCTTTGAGTTGTAGATTATCATACGCTGTTTCCGTCTCAACGGTTCGATCAGCTAAAGTAGAAGCCGCAGTGACACCAATACCAATAGGTGTATTGAGTTCATGCGCCACCCCTGCCACTAAACTGCCCAATGAAGCCATTTTTTCTGCTTCAATCAATTGGCTCTGAGTGGATTTTAAATGTGCTAACGTCGTTTCCAGCTCTTCATTTTTTGCCACCAATTGTTGTTGCATTTTATGCATTTGTAAATGCGTTTCTACACGCATCAGTACTTCTTCCGCCTGAAATGGTTTGGTAATATAATCTACGCCTCCCACCGAAAAAGCTTTCACCTTATCAAACACTTCATTTAAAGCACTAATAAAAATAATCGGAATATGGTGTGTTTTTTCGTCAGCCTTTAACTTTTCGCAGACTTCATAACCATCCATATCTGGCATTTGGATGTCTAATAAAATTAAATCCGGTAAAGTCAATTGAACCGCTTTTAATGCCAGTTTGCCATTGACAGCTGGGCGTATTTTATAATTCCGTTTGCTCAACAATTGGGTTAATATTTGTAAATTTTCGAGGATATCATCAACAACTAAAATATTGTCTATGGCTTTTGGCATGTCTGTTTACTCATCAATCATCGTATGTCTGAAATTTACAGAAAGAATTAGGATTGATTTTAATTTAAATAACTTATAAATCAATAATTTATAAATTTATACCTGAAATGGTATTTTAAAATCAATAAAATCAAAGATTTATATTTTATGTGTCAAGCCTATTAATTAAGTCACGGGATAGTATCTTTAACGTTAAGAAGTCGTGTTTTGAAATGAGTGATGCAAAGAGCCATCGTTGCTCCTACATATTGTGAATGACTTAAACTTTTGGTGCTGGTTCACATCAAAAGTTTTGAGGAAAATGAGGAATTTTTGATTGTCATTCCACGTCGTGCTAAGAAAATTTCCACCTTAAAAAAGATTTTGGAAATTTTCACGAGGAATTTTTGTGGCGCGCCCAAATTTTATGTTTCTCCATAAATTATATATTAAAATATTTGTAAAAAAACATCAAGTGATAATATTATCATTTGATGTTCAAATTTTTTACAAAATGCCTCTATAACTACAAGGATTATTTATAATAAAGGATAATCAAACGCCTCTGTCAATGAGATGGCTTCCACGCGAACGAAATATTTAGATAACGGTTTTCCGTTAAATCTCCTTTTGGAAACCACGGCGGTTAATAATCAATGTTCTTATTCTTTAATTATAAACAATTCTTGTCGTTATTTCGTTCTGTGAAAAAAACGTGAATACCGAGTATCACTCGATCATCAAGTTTTTAAAAAATCATAACGAAAGGGATTGTATAATCAAGCAGATTTTATATTGTGACAATAACTACAAGGATTGTATTTTAGAAAGGATTAGATCAGACTTCTATTTGGCACACGAAAATTAACAATTAGAAAAAACCAAATCATCTCTCGATCTAATCCCTTATAAAATACAATCCTTGTAGTTATTGTTTTTTAAAAAACTTGAAAGTCGAGTATCAATAAATTAATAATGACATTGACACAGGAACAAGGAATCAATTTGTTACCCTCTGAATAAAAAAGAAAACTCTTTTAAATCAATAAGTTATGGTTTATATAACGATAAGCGATATTTTTAGGGAGACGTTTATAAAGAAATATGGGCAGGATGGGTAAGCTGGTGGGTAGATGGGTTGATAAGAGTATGAGGGGGAAATGAAGAATGGAGTCATGTAGTAGGGTGGGCAAAGGTTTGATTTTTACCCACCGAGCTCGAAAAGTATTAATCAAAGGGGCAATAAAAAACATTACCCGCTCTACCAAACTTAATCACATGTCATCGGGAAAAATGTCATGTTTTCCGGTGGTATGCCATTAGGTATATTGATACTACATGTCCAGTTACTCACAGCGGGATGGTAGAGGAAACGGATGGATTTGCCCGCAAAACACGCCGAGACACCTTCCACTTCTGTTTTCATGGTGGCTTCAACATATAACCCCGGTGCGTTCAAGATAAAGCCTTCAGTATAGACACCCGTCGGTGGCGTTATCACATCATCAAGTTGGTTGGGCCATTCGCCCGAAATGGCATACTCTACAACTAACATGTCATTGATGGATTCATAAAGGACATAAGGTTCCATCAATTGTGCTTGTAGTGTTACATCTCCGCAATCAAGAGGTGGTGGTGGAGGTGGTGGAGGCGGTGGAGGCGGTGGCGGTGGTTCAACACAATCACAATCAACTTCACCAACACAATCGCAAGGCGGATCCTCTCCAACTGGCGTGACACTTCCTATCATGAACAAGTCCGAAAAAGGGATTAACTGCAAATCCGCACTATAAGTATCTACTCCAAGCGGGATAGAAATACCATTGAGAATGGTGAGTAAGGGCACATCCACAAACGGAATGTGTAATTGCCCATTCAGCGAATAAGTCGCATGACACTTTTTGGATGCGCTAACAGTTGATGGCAGCTTGATATCTTCAATCTCAAACAGATCACTGGCTTCAATTAACTGTAATGTCGCTTCCAGCGTTACCGTTTTGTCGGAAGCTGCATAATTACCACCAATCATCGGCACTGTTGGTATATCCACGAAAGGAATATATAAAGTGCCATCTTCTCCAGAGTAAGTCGCATGTACTTGGCAAGAAATATCCTGCCCAGTTTCCGCATAAGCCGTCCCAGAAATCGCTACTGCAATACCGATTGCAAGGGCAGTTGGTTTCAAACCGACTTTTGTGCCGTTAATCTGTTTTTTAAACTTCAGCATTGTGATATTCCTATTGCTAGAGAAATAAACTAAATTATTGAATAAAATCAACGACATAATGAAACCTTCAAGGTTTTGGCAACTTCGTGCTGGAACGCTCAACCTTGAAGGTTTTTTACGATATAATTATAAATCTGAATCATCAGGCACTGCAACTGGCGCAACCTTTTCAATGGTGAACAAGTCCGAAAAAGGAATCATTTGCAAAGTCGCATCATAAGTATCTACCCCAAGCGGGATAAAAATACCATTGAGAATAGTGAGTAATGGCAAATCCACAAACGGAATATGTAATTTACCATCCAGCGAATAAACCGCATGGCACTGATCGGGTACGCTAACAGCCAGTGGCAGCAACTTGATTTCTTCAATCTCAAACAGATTGCTGGCATCAATTAACTGTAAAGTAGCCTCTACCATCGCCGTTTTCTTAGAAGGTGTATGATTACCACCAATCATCGGCACCGTCGGCATATCCACGAAAGGAATATGCAAAAGGCCATTAGCCGCTGAGTAAGTGGCGTGTCCTTCACAAGCTTCACAATCCGCCCCTCCAACACTAATAGTCCGTTCAGTGGTGGCGGTATTGCCATCATTATCAGTGATAGTGAGAACAATGGCATAAAGCCCACATTCTGTGAAAGTCATCGAAGTGGTGATTCCATTCGCGGTATTTTCACTGTCATAAGCCCAAGTATAACTCACAATGTCCCCGTCTGGATCATTCGAGGCATTTGCGTCTAGGTTCACTTCCAGCGGTGCATTCCCTGAATTTGGTGAGGCAGTGAAGGAAGCGGTCAGTTCTTCATTTATGCTACCGTCGTATCCGTGTAAGATGGAGCCATCCCGACCAACTACAAACACATCTCCTCCAACTCCCCATATACCGTAAAAGATTTCATTGAAAACTCCTGACTTCCAAGGAGTTTTCCAATTACTGCCATTGTAGTGAGCCATTTGACCACTTGAAGTGAGAACAGCCAACACATTGTCTTCAGAACTCCCCCATGCGTTACGAAAATGTCCAGAAGTACCGCTACTTTGTTCAACCCACTCGTTTCCGTTATAGCGTAAAATGGTTCCACTTTCGCCAACTGCAAACACATTGTCGCTGGCAGTTCCCCATATCCCACGAAGAGACTTTGTGGTTGTTTTCTGTTCTTTCCATTTACTACCATCATAGTGGAAGATCGTACCACCTCCACCATATTTACTACCAACTGCAAACACATCAGTTGCCGAACTTCCCCATACACCATTGAAATAACCAGATGAAAGATTGTTGCTCATTTTGGACCAAGTTACCCCGTCATAATGAATTATGCCGGGACTTCCAACAACAAACACATCATTTGCCGAACTTCCCCAGATGCTATCCAAACTCTCCCCACGACCTGTGGGTTGGAAGGGAGTTGTTATTTCTTTCCAACTATCACCATCGAAATGATAGATAGTGCCACCCAAACCATAACCAACCGCAAGCACGTTAGTTGCCGAACTTCCCCATATGTCCGAAAATCTCCACTTGTAATTTCCAGGAAGCGAATTTGGACGAGAAGGAAATATTGGCATATTTTCCCATTCACCTTCTGGATTACCGTCATAGTGAACAATCACACCGTCTTCACCAACGGCAAATACATCACTTCCAGAACTTCCCCAGACACCATCAAAATCTTTAGAAGTGTTGCTTGTCATTTCTGTCCAAGTGTAATCTCCCCACGCGACGCTGCGCTCCATTGCCATCATTCCCACCATGGACGTAGCCAACAAAAACACAACACTTCGCCAATTCGACGAAGGACATAGAGAGTTCAAGGGACTTGCCCCCGCTTTATAAGTGGTTAATCTTGCCACAGGCAAAATGCCTAATCCAGCAAGTAACCCATTCCTTACCCATTGGGCAAAAGAGTTTCGCCACCGCCTATTGGGTGACTCACAACAATGAGTGTCCCGCGTCGGAACACGTTTACGTCGTAAATATGAAGTCATCATATTTTTCCAGAAATGTCATCAAAAAATAGATCAAATGAAATGGTTAATTCTCAAATGAATAAATTGCCCATTTCTCCCTACTGATATTACCGCAACTGGTATTACCAGCAATCCCTCTTAACAAAAATTATCAGTCACACTTTTCAGACTTTCCGAAGCCCTAATAAGTCGCCACCCGATTCCACTTGAAACTTGAGGCGTGTTTCAAATGGCTGTGCTAACGACATTTAATATCTGCAATAACTACAAGGATTGCATTTTAAAAAGGATTTATAACAAAGTCATATCAAAGACAAAAAAATGGCAAAATATTCAATATTGATGAGTTAAAAAAAAGCATCAAGTTTAATGCTAATCTCGTCAAAATGGCTCTCAATCAAAATCCTTTCTAAAATACAATCCTTGTAGTTAGTTATTGTTAACAATTCAGTCGCCCTAATAAGCCGCCACCCGATTCCACTTGAAACTTGAGGCGTGTTTCAAATGGCTGTGCAAACGACATTTAATATCTGCAATAACTACAAGGATTGCATTTTAAAAAGGATTTATAACAAAGTCATATCAAAGACTTACAAAGCAAAATATTCAATATTGATGAGTTAAAAAAAAGCATCAAGTTTAATGCTAATCTCGTCAAAATGGCTCTCAATCAAAATCCTTTCTAAAATACAATCCCTGTCGTTATTGTTTGTATTTCCTAATTTTTGGCGAAAAATATAAAATGTTGTAATAACAATAAGTTATAAAAAATGTCCGAACCATTGATAATCCAAGCATTTCAAAAAACGTTTTTTCAAAAAACTGTAGTGGTCAAGATGAAGTTGAACACTTTAATGCTTGACATGAATGGGTATATTATATTAGTATAATCGGTCATATTTTTTTCATCTTCAAATTCAAATCAGCCGGAATTATTACATATGGAAATTTCCTGTTCGTCAGAATCAAGTATTGTAACCAATCAGAATACGAGCAAGCGTTCTTATTTTCGTCAAACAACTGTCCAACAACGTCGTTTTTTATTCAAAGCATGGGAGAAGACTAAAAACATTACTTTAGCTTGTCAAAAGGCTCGCGTTTCTCGCGGTACGTTTTATCATTGGAAGCCGCGTTTTTTAAAAGAGGGTTATATAGGCCTCGAACAAACTAAAAGTCACACGCCTAATTTCCCTTATAAAATTGAAAAAGAGGTCGCAGAACGGGTTGTAAAATTGTATAAAAAGAACCAAACTTGGGGAAAACGGCGAATAGCAGGGGAATTGGCGAAAGAAAACGATTGGTTACCTCTAGCTAGTCCTAATACTGTCAAGCGGATTTTAAAAGAAGCCGGTCTATGGCCTAGACCTTTACCCCCCAGTCTATCATTCCAGATACCTAAAACAGAAGCCCGTACAGCAGAAAAACCAAAGCAAACTTTGAATGTTGACCTATGTTTCGTGCCGACCACACACGAAGTTGAACAAAAATTGCCAGCGGTCAGTGGTTCGTCAGGACGTTTGGTTATTGAGAACCTTATCCCAAAGACAGAACCACAATGGCCTGGGCGAGTATTTGAAGAGAAAGAACTGGACTATTCCGATGCCATGAAAGCCTTTGTTTTTGCATCGAAAGAAACTAAAGACCCTGAACCTAAAATTGTCGTTAAAGAAGCAGATACGATTAAGACTAAAAAAAAGTCCTCCGTCTCGAAGAACAACAATTACGAAATGAACGTCGCGTCATCCGAGAACAACGTCAACAGGAAGATACAGCATGGCAACGTATAAAAGTCAAACGCAAAAAACAACAACCGTCTAAAAAAAGGCAGGCCAACAAATCGACTAAAAAACGCAAAAAACAAGAGGAACAATGGAAAGCCCTTTGTCAACAACGACAAGAAACTATTTTAGCCCGGAAACAAGAAGACCAGCAATGGCGGGAAAAACGGCTGAGTCTTCGAGAACGTTTGTCACAACTACCCATTGTAACCGCTTGGATCGCGATTCTGGTCGTTGTAGATAACTGCACCCGCCAATGTTTGGGATTACCCCTATTTGCCGTCGGACAAAAAGTCACTGCCGAAATGGTTGTTGAGGCCTTACAAATACTGCTTCCCCCAGAACTACAATTTCTGATTTCTGACCGTGGAGTTCATTTCACTTCTAATGTTTTTCAATTACTGGCTTCAACAGAAGAGTTTATTCATGTTTTGACTGCTCGTCATCGCCCACAATCTAATGGAATTGCTGAACGCTTTGTACGAACACTCAAAGAGTGGCTTAAAAATAAATCTTGGAAAGATGACCAAGAATTAATGTTGTTATTAGCTGATTTTATGGTTGAATATAATGACCGTCCTCATCAAGGAATTGAGAATATTTCTCCCAACAAATTAGCCAGCCAACTTTGTTCAACATCATCTTGACCACTACAGTTTTTTCAAAAAACGTTCTTAATCATCTCATAATTTTTTTTTTACGCAAGCCTAGTGCGCACTAGGGGGGGGTATAAGTATATGATTTTGAATTGATTTATTTTTACATACCCTAGTACACACTAGGGGTAAATTTTTTAATTTTGAAATTTGGCATATTTTTTGCGTGACGGATTAAATCAATTCTCTTTTTCAAAAAATAGTTTCGCCTTTTAATTAAAGAAATCCGATCTGTCCAAAAGATCGGACTTCTAGTTGAAAAGAAAGAAGAAATCACTATCAATAAATCTCTTGATACTTACACTATGATGATAAAATGAAGTTCATCATTTGAGTATTCCAATGAGGTATAGCGGTTCAGATAAATAATTGAAAAATAAAAAAATTATGGTTTATTTTTCAAAATGAGTTAGAGTATAAAAGTGAAAAATGATTGACCTGAAAAACTATAGAGGATTACCTCTTCAAAAGTTCATATTTGTTCGGAAGATACCCTTGTTTTCTGTTACTCCCCTTGACTTTTCTGATCCACAGCCCACTTGAGAGTTCTTTCACGGCACTGATAACAGTGGATCTGCCAT
>Ga0233403_10001401_pt1 | contig 11267 bp, 7 predicted proteins | sample Na_oxic_1_MG_FD_179866 | JGI IMG/M metagenome (GOLD analysis project Ga0233403, IMG submission 179866) | Seawater microbial communities from Saanich Inlet, British Columbia, Canada - Na_oxic_1_MG | ecosystem: Environmental > Aquatic > Marine > Inlet | place: Canada: British Columbia | collected...
CTACTTTGGATAAATCCAAAATTTCGTTGATAAGCGTGAGCAAATCTGAACCGGCACTGTGAATGGTTTTGGCATATTCGACTTGCTTGTCGTTTAAATTTCCGGCACGATTTTCGGTTAATAATTGCGCTAAAATCAGTAAACTGTTTAAGGGTGTGCGTAATTCATGCGACATATTCGCCAGAAATTCCGATTTATAGCGGCTGGCTAATTCTAATTCAGTGGCTTTAGTTTCTAACGCCATTTGCGTTTTTTTCATCTCCACTTGCGTGTTTTCCAGAGCGAGATTTTTTTGCTGAATGTTGGCTTTTTGCCGTTCTAAATCTTTAGTGCGCTCTTCTAAAGCTTCGTTAGTTTGTTTTAATTCTTCCTGTTGGGTTTGCAATTCTTCCGATTGACTTTGTACCTCTTCCGATTGACTTTGTAATTCCTCGTTGCGATGTTGAAGTTCCGTTTGTTTATGTTCGAGTTCTTCGCGTTGATTTTGTAATTCCTCATTAATTTGTTGCATTTCTTCTTGCTGTGCTTGCAATTCTTCCGATTGCATTTGCAATTCTTCGGTTTGCCGTTGGCTTTGTTCTAATAGTTGGCGCATACGAGTGCGAGATTCGGCGGTATTAACGGCAATACCAATACTTGATAGGGTTTGTGCTAAGAAATCTTGTCGAATTTGAATTGGGGTATCCTGAAAACCAATTTCAATAATGCCTTTAACGGTATTTTCATATAAAAACGGTAATAAGAGTACATAACGGGGTAGCACGTTGGTTAACCCGGAACGAATAATGGGATGACATTCTTCGAGCGTTTGGGTAATAGCCAGCGTTTTTTGTTCTAATGCGGCTTGTCCCACTAATCCTTCTCCGAGTAAAAAGGTTTGAGGGCGATTGTCGTTGTTGGTATACGCATAACTCGCTATCATTTGTAAAAAGGGTTTTTTATTCTCAGCTTCTATGTTTTGTAACCGATAAAATAAGCCGACGTGTCCATGACTATAAGTGGTCAAAAAAGAAACTATTTTCTTAGCCAAAGTCTCAATATCTTGTTCGCCACTCATTAAGTTATTTAATTGAGTGTGTCCGGTTTTGAGCCAATCTTGATTCGTATTTTTGGTGGTGGCTTTGGCTAATTTAAGCGCGGCTGTTTCAAGAGCGGTTTTAATTTGGACAAAATCGCCTCGGTATTCGGCTAACGGTGTAATATTGAGTTCGCCATCGGCTAAACTTTGAGAAACATGAACGATGTCTTTAACGACTTCTCTAAGATTAGTTAATGCGGCTTCGAGGGCGGTTTTGATTCGGACAAAATCGCCTTGGTAGGTGGCTTGAGATTGGACATGCAACAAACCATCAGCTAATCCTTTAGATACGACAACAATGTCTTCTATAACTTGGCGTTGATTAGATAGGGCCGTTTCTTGGGCCTTTCTAATATTAAGAAAATCACCTTGATATTCCAATTGTGGGACCACATTCAAATTGCCTTCGGCTAAGCCTTGGGAAACATAGACAATATCTTCAATGACTTGGCGTTGGTTAGATAAGGCAGCTTCGAGGGCCATCTTGATTTGAACAAAGTCGCCTTGGTAATCAAGTTGAGGTACCACGCTTAATTTGCCTTCTGCAAGTCCTTGAGAAACTTGCACGATATCTTGAATGACTAGCCTTTGATTGGAAAGCGCAGATTCCAACGCGGTTTTGATTTGCATAAAATCGCCGCGATATTCTGATTGCGGTGTGATACTGAGATTACCAACGGCTAATCCTTGTGAAATTTGGACAATATCGCCTATCACGGTTTTGAAATAATGGGCTAAGTTGTCAAAAGCGCGTCCGATGTCGCCCATTTCATCTTGACGAGCGATGATGGTTTCGATTTCTGTGTGATGAATGCCTGATAATGTGGTGTTGCCGGCCATCAATAATTGAGCACTTTTGACGATAGTCGTTAGTGGTTTGCTGATGATATTTGCTAACCAAAAGGCAAGGGATAAGCCGACGATCATGACGACGACTATGGTAATGATCACGGTTAATTTGACGGTTTGAGTGATGTTTTGAATATTTGCTTGGGCCCGAGTTTCATGCAATTGTGCGGTAGCTAAAATATCTTTCAATAGCGGTTCAAGGTGACGAACAACGGTTTGGTAATTTTCCATACGAACTGCTATTTGCGTGTCAATTTGGACTAATTCATCAAAATGCGTTTGATATTCGTTTGCCAATGCGATTAATTGCTCTTTTTCAGCCGGATTTAAATCGGTAGTTATGACATTGGCTTTGAATTGCGTCACGGTTTCATGTAAATGATTGACATATATTGGAGCAGCGCGTAACAAATAGTCCTTTTCGTGACGGCGCAGAGTGAGCATGTCAATGGTCAATTGGTCAAGTTTTCGTGTTTTTACAGCCTCTTCAATGGCATGAACGCTGTCTCGAAATTGGCCCTCAAGTCCGCTATCCTTAAAACCTCGTTTTTCGAGTAAATTGACCACTGCCAAAAAAGTGGTTTCATATTCAGTAATGGTTTGCTTAACGAGGCTGGTTTCTGTAATGTGTTTGGCTTCAGTCTCTAATAGTTTGAGCTCTCCCATATATTTATGGATAGAGAAAATATCGGTTTGCACTTGCTCAACATATTTTGATCGTGCAGCTTCAAAGCCGATTAGTTTGTAGTTTAAAAAATAATTTTTTTCGTTACGCTGGGTTATCAACATAGCGTTTTGACTTTGCCTACCTAATGCGGCAACTTGGCTATCAACTTCAAGAAGTTCAGTGATGGTGGTTTGTATCTTATTTTGACCCAATAGGGCAATCATATTCACTATAAAAAATAGCGTGATGATGACTAAAAAAGCCAAAATGAGTTTGGTGCGTATTTTGAGATTGTTGAACCAAGTAAACATAATTTTCAGTTATCAGTTATCAGGTATCAGTTATCAGTTATCAGTGAGCAGTTATCAGTGAGCAGTTATCAGTGAGCAGTTATCAGTTATCAATTATCAATTATCAATTATCAATTATTAGAGTATACATAATGAGAGGTGGTTAAGAGAGCAATGCCATTAAGTTAAGGGCAACCACAAGGGATTGCCCCTACCAAACCTGCGTAAAAAGGGAATGTAAGGGCAATCCCTTGTGGTTGCCCAGGCTTAACTTAATGGCAGTGGGTTAAGAGAGGGTATGTTTTTATATCTCTAAAAAAGCTCAAAATCAAAGGAGGGTGGAAATTTTCGCTTTCTTGCACTAGCATGAAGCTAAAGCTATCATGCTAAAAGAGCAAAATTTTGCGAAAATAAATAAGTTAGGGTTTTGCTCTTTTAGTGCAATGGCTTTGGAGGATATTTATTCACAATCACCGAATCACCGACTACTGAGGATGAGGCGTGACTGAATTAGTAGAATTTGAGAATTACCGAGAAAACGGAGAAGGATCATTTAGTCACAGCTTTGCTCAATCACAACTTACCATCTTGCTTTCTGAAGGACGGAAATTTAGGGTGATGGTTGAATTAAGTTTGGATGCGACTCAGGTCGATTTGAGCCAATTTGGACTCAAAAGCCAAAATGAACTTATACCTGATCTCAGTGTCTATCAAAGAGGTGGGCATCGTCCTAAAAAGGGACGGGATATTCTGAAAATTTCAGAAATGCCGTTGTTAGTCATTGAAATTCTGTCACCCAAACAAGGCATTGATGATATTCTCGCTAAGATTTGAAGCTTATTTCGCATTGGGCGTAAAGTCATGTTGGTTAGTTATTCCTTTGAATGAATCCATAACGGTTTATTCTGCACCAGAACATTTTAAAACTTTTGGCAATGACAGCACACAAATCATTGATGAGGTAATGGGTATTCAATTGCCGATAAAGGAAATATTTGATCCAGAAGATTTTTAAAAATTTCCTTGATCCATCTATACTATTCTCTTATTAGGCTTAGGTCGGGTTACACTTCGCTAACCCGACCTACAGATACATCTGTGAGGTTCACATAGAAATCCTGAACACTGATGATTTTTAATTCATGATTTTTGAATCATGCTCATTATTTCAAATATTTTTCTTTCTTTAAGGAATCGTACTAGAAATCGGCACGTTAATTTCAACCAGCTTACCGTCGCAATCGAGTTTACCGTAAACGCAGCCTTCTACTTTTCTATCAGTTTCCGCGTTGTATTTTTCAATGACCAATTTTGAATCACTTTTATACTTGGCATGAGTGCAGGCATTACTTGAATAGGGTGAATTAGCCAAGGTTAAGCGAAATTGATCACCGGTAAATGTGCCAGCTTTCAGATTAGCCGCATCAAAATCCAACAATTCAAATAAGCCCACTTCTTTAGTAAGAAGTCCCAGACTGAAACGACCCTGAAGAGTTTCCATGCCTGGATTAGGCAGTCCATCAAAAGGATTAGGTGCTGTCACGGTAACGGGCTTTCCATCCACCTTCATGGTAACAGCAGTTGGACATTGGTTTGTGCTATGGGAAGTCAAACTATTTTGACTATTGCTTGGATCACTACCAGTGACACATGCAGTTAGGGTTAACGTAAATAATATTGTGATTGCGGAATGTATTTTGCTCATAGATATTCTCTTGAAAAACTGTGACACTCAATAGAAAAATTAGAGTATATTATATTATATTTTGCAAAACTCTTTAATTTAAATAGTGAATGTCTATGGTGAATGGATTTACTCAATTTCTATAATCGTATAAAATGTTTAATATTTTTTAGGATTTAAGCACTTTCTGTTCCCAACAAATATGATTTCTTACAGAAATAATATTTGTGTTGTTTGAAGAACAATTGATTAATGAATAATGAGTTATCATTTTGAGTGCGTAAGTCTTAATTTTTTTATTGGCTACAATTGTTAAAATAACGAGAGTTATACTTCAAATGGGTAAGAATTGAGATTTTTTGCCTTCGACATAGTTCGACAAGCTCACCAACCGCTCAGGCAACATGCCGTTGGCTGAGCCTGTCGAAGCCAATCATAAAGTCCAAAAATTACCCATTGGTAGTATAATTATACTTTATCATATTTAATAAAATCAAGGATTTATAGGATGGATAACGTGAAGCATCTCCATTAAAAATTTAGAGTAATCAAGGGCTGATACGCTGACGTTTTCTCCACCCTACACGAAATCTAACAAAATAGAACTAACCAACATTTTGCATTCCCTATTTGCCGAAGGCAATATAATATAATTAACTCATGTTACGCATTCTTCTTCTTGAGGTATTTTTTAGAACCACGATCTCTCCCTCCCCCTAACCCCCTCCCGCTGGGAGGGGGGACCGCGCCGTGCCATTTTGTTACTGTTTGGCAAAAACGAGAATATTAATCACCCTTTATTGCTAATCCCCCACAAAATAGCACGGCGTGGTCCCCCCTCCCAGCGGGAGGGGGTTAGGGGGAGGGAGAGAGCGTGCTTCTAAAAAATACTTTAAGAAGAATGCGTAACATGAGTAATTAACAATAAACCGGAAGAACAGATGAAAATGCTTTATGGATTGATTGGTATGAGTATGTTTGGATTTAGCACGTTGCTGAATGCGACTTCACTTTATCAAGAAAATAATGATTGGCATGGTATTGTTGGGGTAGGGAGCATTGTTCGCACTGAGCCTTACCAAAATATCAATGCGAGAATTTTGCCATTTCCTTATGTCATTATGAGACGTGGCAGTTTTTTTATTGAAGGTTTAGAAATCGGCTATCGTGTTGTTGAGGGTAATCAAGCCACTTTTGATGTGATCCTAACGCCACGTTTAGAGGGGTTTGATGCGGACGAAGGGGCCATTTTCAATGACTTAGAAGATCGTGATTTTTCTTTAGATGGTGGTATTGCTACTGGGTGGCGACAGGGCACGATTGAATTTAATTTGTCGGCAGTGACTGATTTACTCCATAAGAGTGATGGTAAAGAAATAAAAGCTTCGGTAGGAAAAACGTATATATTAACCGGTAAAATGACACTTATTACGCCCAGTATTGGGGTAAAATGGAAAAGTGAAAATTTAGTCAATTATTATTATGGTATTACGCCGATTCAAGAGAATACAAATCGCCCGATTTACACTGGTAAAGCCACTTTAAATTATATTGCAGCTATGGATGCCACTTATTCACTGACTAAGCGTTCCACTTTATTTGCTGGTGTTGAATATGAACAGTTTGGCGATGATATTTCAGACAGTCCCCTGGTTGAGGGTGAAAAAATAATTAGTGTTTTTTTGGGTTATGGTTGGCAATTTTGAATATGGGTAATGGGTAATGGGTTAATTGTTAATTGTTAATTAGTTAATGAAAAACACTTCTCTAACTAATTGTTTTTGATGAATGGAACAAAAATGGGAGCAATTTTTGACTCAACAATATTTTCATCATTCCAGATAATGGGTAATAGGTGTCATTGTTTTAGTCAACGAAGTTGCGAGCTTTACTTGAAATATCGCGTTAAAGATTTTTAAAGATTTCAATGTCTATGAACTAAAATTTAATATTTATTAGTCCTTATCCCTATATTTTACCCGATTCCCAATTACCCATTCCCAATTTTAGAAGGTATAACGAACTAAAAATTCAATGCGGTATTTGTAAAGTCGCCAGATACATTCAATATCACAATACGGTTGACTTAATTCTAAGTCCCGTTCTTTCAACCATTTTAGTTGATTGTCTCTTAAATCATCTTGTAGAGATTGATAGAGTTTTACCATTCGCCCGTCTGCATGTCTTAATAATCGACTGCGACAAATCATTTTTTTTATGGGTGTTGTGGCTTTTGAACAGTCAAAACTCGCTTGCTCAACAGGACCCAATTGTTGGATTCTAATGTTATAAAAATGCAGTTCACAATCTAGCTCTATGCAGCTTTGCAATTCTATATCGCGTTCTCGAAGCCAACCACGTTGATCGTTTAATAATATATAACGTTCTGATTTGGGTAATACCTTCTGCAAATTTCTATAGGCTTGCCCCATTTGTTTGTCAGCCAAATTGAGTTCTGGCGTATTGCAAATCATCCTTTCAATTTCTTTTGAAGCAATTTGACAATTAAAACTAGCTGCAAATAGGGAAGAGGTATTGATAAATATTAGGAGAATAGCTATGAAAAATCTCATATAATGGTATCCTTTCAAACCAAAATAACATGAATTCCGCTTGAGAGCCAAAATAAATTCTGGGCCCACTTCATTTTTATCGTTTAAAAATAACGCTTTGGACTCCAAAATGCTATGCTTGGCGTTTGAAGCTAGGCAGGTGAAAATTGTGAATGATGAATTGTTAATTGTTAATTGTTAATGAAAAACACTTCTCTCACTGATTGTTTTTGATGAACGGAACAAAAACGGGATCAATTTTGATCCAACAAAAAACCTGATTTTCCACTACCCAGTTTGAAGCTCAAACTTTGGATTTTTTTAAAGAAAGATTATATTTAATCGTAATGAAATTCATTTATTCAATTTTAGGTATTATTTTATTCATAATATGTCATCACAGTATGGCTGCCGATTCTTCCAAAGTAGGCAAAGTAACGATCATTTATAAATACTTTGATGCAAAAGGCGTATTACATTTAACCAACAAACTTCCGAAAAATCCTAAGAAAGTGCTGTATGCACGAAGTTATTTAGTACAATCTTATCAGCCACCTCCTTTACCTACTTTTCTTGAATTGCCACCTCTATTGGCTAAAAAGCAATATCTTAAAAAACATCGCAAATATAATGATTATGCCCCATTGATTGAAAGGGTTGCAAATAGTGTGCATTTACCACCCGCACTTTTGCATGCGGTAGTTCAAGTTGAATCGGCTTATAATCCCAAAGTGGTTTCTCCAAAAGGCGCAATGGGATTAATGCAACTCATGCCAGCAACGGCTAAACGCTATGGTGTAACTGATCGCAGTAATCCAGCATCGAATCTCAGTGGTGGTGCTCGTTATCTACGTGATTTGCTAACCATGTTTAATCAGGATTTATCTTTGGCACTGGCAGGCTATAATGCCGGAGAAAATGCGGTTAAACGCTATGGTAATAAAATCCCACCTTATCGGGAAACCAAAAATTACGTTAAAAAAGTTAAAAGGTTGTACCATCAGTATCTGCAAGAGCTATAACTCCCCCTAATCCCAATGCCACCTTCGTTAAGGGCAACCATAAAGGATTGCCCCTACATAAGATCATGATTTGTAGGGGTAATCCCTTGTGGTTACCCCAATTAAAATCCTTAACTTAATGGTATTGACCCCTAATCCCCCTTTACCAAAGGGGGAAATATCCTTTTCCCAATTCCCAATTCTCAATTCCTTATCTCCCAAAAAATAAATTGGCTTTGAATTTGCTAAAATTCATAATAAAAGTACAATTAAATTTATAATATAACAATGACAGAAACCTTAATCTTACTTTCATCAACAAATAGTATTTCTTAAAGAAATACTATTTGTGTCGTTTGTATAAGAATTTATTCTAAGAAAAATTTATTATTTTTAGTGCGTAAATCCTAAATTTTGTACTTCATTTCTAGCAAAGCGACAAATTTATAGTAGGAAATTTTTTGAAAAAGTGTGCATCGTATAAACTTTGGAAACACATTTTTTGATCTTGATGCGATTTTAATGAGTCATTTATGAATAACATGGCGAAATGAATTCACCGTTATTATTCCCTATTCGTCATTCCCTATTCGCTATTCCCTATTCGCCATTCGCTAACATGTTTAAATTATTTTCAAAATCCAGCCACACATCCGTTGAATCACTGTCACCAACCATACTTTCTGTACAATCATTGTATTGCCCTTGTATTAATTTTGAGCAATTTAGCAAAGGCATTGACAATGTACATATTGATGTTCAACTCAGCCCTCGTTTTACTCAATTAAGTCAGCAACTTATTGAGGAATTGCTGAATGAACGTAGTAGCACTAAAAGGCGTTTTACTGATAAACCCTCAAAAAAGATATTGGAACAATTAGAGGCATTCGGTGCCAGTTATGCCAATATGCTGACAGAAGCTATCCATAATGCTAAAGAGGAGAAAAGAATTGATAAAATACAACTATTTCAGATAGCTGTTATCAAATTGGTATTAAACACTGTGTGGATACAAGCGGAGCAGTTGATAGAAAAATTAAGAAAAACTACCCAGCAAGGCAGTCAAAAAAATCTACAAATCTCAGAGCGAATTGCATGGATGAATCGCAATCAAAATAATCTGTTATTTCAAGTAGCTCATGAATTATTTGATCAAATACTTTGGGTTGAAATGAGCAAAGTTGGAAAATTGCGGGAATCTTTATTAGGCGCTGCTTGGACAATCCCTAAAGACATTTTATCCAACCCATTATTGCAAAGTCAAGATACACACCATCATAACTTGTTGATGAAACATTATGTCTTATTGTCCCAAGACCCTGATAATAGCTATGGCTTTGACCGCTTATCCGTTTTAATTGATAAAGTATTGGATGAAGTAAGCCAAGTTTTACAAATACAAATTGAGTCGCAATCAGAAAAAGAATGTGCTGATAATGAATTCATGGATGAACTGAGCATGACAGCTATCCGCTTTTCATGGAAAGATGTGCCAACCAATATGAACATCTTATTTGACATTCAAGCCACACAACAAGCACTGCCAGACGCAGAATCACCAGAACAAAAGGCTAATTTGAAAGCACAACTTCTTTTGCAGCAAAAAGCGAATAAAATTTTGGAACCCTGTTTACGCGAAGAAAACGTGATTATACATTTACTAGCCGCTTATGAAACGCCACGTTTATATAAACAGTATCTCACACTCGTTAAACCTTACTTATTTTATCAAGCACTTTGTGATGAGGTGACAATACAAGAAATCGCGCTTAAATTACAAAATCAATTGAAAGTGAGAACATTACGGAATTATGATCCGAAAGACTTATCTATCAATGAAATCAAAAAAACCAAAGCACGTTTGGCAAAATCAGCCCGTAAACCGGATAAAAAGATTCTAAAACAATTTCTCAGTGATTTTATCGCCTACCGACGAGATTTAAAATATCATCGCCTTATGCACCAAGCGATGGAACAAATCCACCTTTTAACTGATGAAGCAGATATACAACTGTCAAGAAGCAACGACATGTTGTATGAATTTTATGAACCCGGTGAACAGACACAAACTAAAGAATCCATTCGTTGTCATGTCATCGTCAAAGCCGATTTACGCGGTTCTACCACCATGACAGACGAACTATTTCGACGGGGACTTAATCCAGCAACTCATTTTAGCCGTAATTTTTTTAATCCTATTCGGCAACTCATTAAAAATTTTGGGGCTGAAAAAGTTTTTATTGAAGGAGATGCGGTCATTCTCAGTTTATTTGAATATCCAACTTCGCCAGAACAATGGTTAGCGACAGCACGTGCTTGTGGTTTAGCCAAAAATATGTTGGAAGTTGTCAATAGACAAAATGAGGTGAGTAGCGTCTACGATTTGCCAGAATTAGAATTGGGTATCGGTATTTGCTATTCGCCAGAAGCACCAAAATTTTTATACGATGGTGAGCAGAGGATTATGATTTCACCAGCCATTGGTGCAGCAGATCGTCTTTCCTCCTGCTCGTGGAAATTACGGCACAAATATGCCAAGCAACCAGACTTCCTTACCCATGTCTTGGTTTTTCAACAACCGCCTGATGATGCGTTTAAAGGTGAAAAGGGCATGACCACTTTTCGCTACAACCTTAATGGCATTGAATTAGACCCTGGGGGTTTTAAAAAACTACAAAGTGAAATGGCCCTGCGTCAATTCAAACTTCGATTGCCAGGTGAGAAAGAAGCCTCACGTTTTTATATTGGCTATTATCCAGATGTCACAGAAGAAACCCATCAAGTGGTTGTTCGAGAAGGTAAAGTTAAAATATGGCAAGAAGATAACGAGGATTATCCATTAACAGATACGTTGTATTATGAAGTCGTTACTAATAAAAAAATTCTCAATCTCCTGAGAAAGAAGGGTCTTTAACTTAAAAAACATCAGATCAAAACGTAGGATGTGCAGTTTGAGCTTTTTTCGAGGTGTATTTTTCATGTTGTTTTTGTGTTCACGATCTCTCCCTCCCCCTAACCCCCTCCCGCTGGGAGGGGGGACCGCTCTGTGGAATTTTCCTATTATTAGCTAACACAAAAAATAATAGATAATATAGTCATTTATCATTTTTGCCAAAGAATAGCAAAATGCCGCCGCGCGGTCCCCC
>Ga0233403_10001403_pt1 | contig 11246 bp, 7 predicted proteins | sample Na_oxic_1_MG_FD_179866 | JGI IMG/M metagenome (GOLD analysis project Ga0233403, IMG submission 179866) | Seawater microbial communities from Saanich Inlet, British Columbia, Canada - Na_oxic_1_MG | ecosystem: Environmental > Aquatic > Marine > Inlet | place: Canada: British Columbia | collected...
AATATCGAAACGGACATCAAATAGTCCTTAATGCAGACAAAACCCAAACCTCTGAAATTTTGGAAACTTTAGGGGTTTGGGGATAAATTCAACCTAATTTTTCCTTAGGTTTCACATAAGGCTATTTACGTTTAATACCTCCGGTGTTATGAATTTGTGTTGATGTGCCAACCCCGAAGGGGTTAAACTTGAATCAAACCTAAAAGCGGCGTATCAAAGCACCAAAAAAGGTGAGTATCATAAAATACAACATGCTTCTAAGTTATTAGCTTTGTTAGAAGTTGATAAAGTGTGACTTGTCGCACCACAATGTGAGCGATTATTTACTACGCTCATTCAAAAAATTGTAAACTGTCAGAAGCCAAAATCGGCTCCAAATTACATTGGCATCGCGTACAGTGATAATCCAAATTGGATTGAAAAACATGAGCGTCAATGGAAAAAACTACAGGAATTGCTTATAAAAAAGGATTTGAAAGCGTGCCTACAACATGGATTGCACTTATCCTAGCACCGTTCCTTGAACACGCACCATTATCATAATCATTTATTGCCAGTTGAATTATAATTTATTAGCATTGACAGTATCTAATTTTTTATTTAATCATTGACAATAAACATTAGGGCACTGACACGACGATGCCGGTCTCAATCTTCATGGCTCCGGTCACATATATTGACCACCTCAAAATTTTTTTTCAAAATGGACTTGATATTAAAGTTTCGGCCCCAATCTTAACGCGCATCTATATTTCTACCGGAGATTATGATTAAGACCGGCGTAACTTTTAACCTACGAGTTGTCGGCAAGTGTGGGCGCGAACCAAACTAGAACCCCAATAATGATTTTGAGAAAATTATAGTGATTCTTAAGTCTCATAAAAATATAGATTTAATTATCGGTGAAAGTTGGCTTAAATTTTTGGTTTGTAGTATTGTGAGTCGTCGTGTGGGGATCGCTCCATATTCTAAAGGGCTACGAACCTAAGCATCATAGCGACAGTTTGAAAATGTGTTACTCAGTTTTAAATTAGAATATCAAACACAATAAACGAAATTTCACTGCAAAATGTTCTATGCCGACTCGAAACGAATTAAAAGAACTTGCTAAACTTCGATTAAAAGAAGCGGAAACGCTGTTTGAAGCCGAATTATATGACGGTGCAGTTTACTTGTGTGGTTATGTCATTGAATTTGCATTGCAAGAATTTGTAAATTATTGGACACGGATGAATATCCGTCCACTGGAAAATTTAAATCTGTTTATGCCGTTCATGACTTTGAACAACTCCTTTTATTATCGGGACTGAAAAAAAAGAGCAGTTTGGCTCATGTTGACTTGCATACCAACTGGTCTCTAGTAATACCTTGGTCTCCAGAGATGAGATATAAACCAAAGGGAACGGTATCAAAAGACGAAGCTGAACAAATTATTAATGCGATACGTGAGAAACCTAATGGAGTCTATCGATGGATCATGAAATATTGGTGAAAGAATTTCGTAAAATGGCCAAAATTCTCAAGCAAGAAAAGGGGCCGATTTCATTGTTGATGCTTAAAGCCTTTGATGCCCAAATGAATGCTTGGAATCTGATTGTCAGTGCGCCAGCCTATGATAATTTAATGTTGAAAGTGGCACTGACAGATTTAGTCACGGTATTTAATAAACACCTAAGTTTAGCTATCTCAGAACAAATTATAAGATCAATAATTTTAAAAACCACTGATCCTTTTGTCAAAGAAATCAATCAAGCCTTCAAAGTTACAAATACCGTCAAATATGTTTATTCATCTGTCATATCTGGTATTGATCTGGAAAAAGCGATTATTTTTGAATCTCATCCGGTATCGAAAAAAAACAAAGGTGCTTAATCACAAAAAGTTGGTATCTTGGCATGGAGTCAATGCCATTATGATTTAGGAAAAATATCTTTTCAAAATGGACTTGATATTAAAGTTTTGGCCCCAATCTCAACGCACATCTATATTTTTTACCGTAGATTATGAAGACCGGCGTAACTTTTTACTTTTCGAGTGAACAGCAAGTGCGGACGCGAGCCAAGCTAGAACCTCAACAGCAACGCCAAGCATGGGAAAGGGTAATTGAAATAGCACAGACTAAATCCGATTTTTGATTGTTCAAGTGGAAATTGTTAATCTGGAGATATAAACAACAAATTGCCAATTAACAATTAAATAATTGCTATCTTTTATCGTTTGTGTTCTAATGTTTGGCGAGAACGAAATCACACCAACGTATAAATGTATTATTCAAAAAAGGCTTATTTATTTTAATGAACAATGAAATGACAACTGACCAAAAAATTGCGGATACTTTAGATAAAGCTGAGGCTGATGGACTTTTAGAACAAGCCACGAGTACGAAACTATCAGCAGATGAGCAAGAAAGATTTATGCAAATTATGCAGGATAGGGTAGATCAATTATGTGCTGAGGCTACCACCAAACAAGCCTATGCTGAGTTAGGAGTTGATGATCTGCCAAAAAGGTTGTCCGAAAGTTTTTGTGAAAAATTCTGTGATGGTACACAGTTGAAGGAAAAATATCGTTTGAAGTTGGAACTTGGCACTAGTGAAGAACGGGAACTGGTAAAAGATGTGATGCAAGTGTTTGTTATTATATTAGTGCCTTTGTATCCTAATGTTGCCTATTTGATCGCTTTGTACATGACGCTATATATAATTAGAGTGCGGTTGGATAAACGCTGTGCTAAATTATGTCAACTGGCAAGCGAAAAACCTTTGCCTCCCGATAGTAAAGATTCATCACAATGAATACATTGGATTTAGAATTACGTAAAAGCAAAACTCATCCAGATGGCTATGAAGTAGAATTACTCAGGCCCTCTACAAATCAATCCCCAGTGATTGAGCCGTTTGTTATTCCTTATGATGCTGATAAGCCTGAAACTCAAACGTTGTTAGACTCACTTGATTTTGATAAATATTCTAAGATGTTAGGAGTATCACTAAAAGAAAAACCTCAAATTTTGAAAGAGGATATCGGTATTTCTTTGTTTGCGGCACTTTTTACCGGCCAATTATTTGATTATTATAAGAATCTTTTAAATTCATCGACTCGTTTAAATATTCGGCTGCATACTACGGAACCTCGTTTATTAAATATTCCTTGGGAATATATGTATGATAATAAAATTGTTAAAGATTTTTTAACTATCAGCTCTAAATTTAATATTTCATTGATACGTTTATTGAAATCTGATTCTCAATCCAATTTTTCTGGTTTCGCTATGCCCACTGCTTTACCATTAAAGGTACTCGTTGTTATTAGTAAACCGCGCCACTCAAGTTTGCATTTTGAGGAACGGATAGAAAAAGCGTGGCTTGATAATTTATCTGAAAAGACTACCAAACTATTGGAAGTTGATTACATAGAAAATCCAGCCTCTTTTTCAAAATTGGAAGAAAAACTCACTGAAAATTCGTATGATATTTTACATTTTTTGGGACATGGTGAGTTGAAAGATGAAAACGGTTTTTTACTGTTTGAAGATAATAATGAAATTCATAATCGTGAAACTGATCCAGTGATTGGTGAACGTTTGGCAAAGGCTTTAGCTAATCAAAACCGATTAAGATTAGTTTTTCTTAATTCTTGTCTTACCGGACGTAATTTAGGCAAACCATTTAGCAGTGTTGCAACTTCTCTGTTAAAAAGTAGCCATGTTTTAAGTATTGTTGCTATGCAATTCAAAATAGCCGATGAAGTTGGATCAGCATTCGCAGCCCGTTTTTATCATAATTTGAGTGTCGGCAAAACAATTGATGAAGCAATTTCAGCAGCACGACGAAGTGTTTATAGTAAAGGTTGGGGCAAAAAATCAAATAAAGAAATTTACAAAACCCAATGGGGTATACCGGTTTGTTACACGCAATATGATAAACCACTTAGATTAGTGAAAGGCCAAAAGGAAGAATTAATTCGGGAAGCCAAAGATTTAGAATCCAAAGAACGTTTTGAACAAGCAATTGAAAAATGGGAAGAAATTCGCTCTATTGACCCTAATGAACCTAGAATTGATAGCGAAATACAACAGCTTACAGCAAAACAACAGCAAAATGAAAAAATAAACCAGATTATAGGTAAACTGGCTTTACCTCTTTATAAACAACCTACACTGTTACACGAAATACAGCAATGGTTAAAAAATAAGACTGAGGCGGTAGATAGGATATTGGAATTAGCTAATGAACTGGCTGAGGAAGATATATCAGTTAAAAAATTTAAAAAAGAATGGGAAAAACTCAAAGCTGATTTTTTTTCCAACAATGCTATTCCTGAAATTGGATGTAATTTACCAGTTTTATTTGAGCGCATCAAACGTGGTGAAATTGTATTATTTCTCGGCTCAGATATGTCAAAGTTACCACCGGATGATAACCCTTTTACCAAAACACTCATTCAAGAACTCATTCAAAATTTAGATTATCAAGATTTTAATGAATCATTGCCTATGATTGCTGAATATTATCCAATGACAGCTTATGGCAGAATCGGCTTAGTTAACCGTTTATGCGATTGTCTCAACACAGCAGAACCTAGTACTCCTCTTTATCAGTCGTTAGCCAATATTGAAGAACCACTGATTGTAATTTCTGCTGCTTACGATAACTTATTAGAAAATGCTTTTAAAGCCAGCCGCAAAAAATATATTATTGTTTTTCCTATTGTTTCCGATATACCCGGTGTAGAGTGCAGTATTGGCCATTTGCTCGTTAAGTATTCTGATAAAGATAAGTTTGAATCTTCATGCCTTATTGATGATTTATCACCTTTGATAAAAGACAATTACTCTATTATCTATAAAGTACGGGGCAATTCTAAACTAGAAAATAGCTTGATAATTTCTGAAGATAACTACTTTACTTTTGCCACTCATACTCAACGATTAATCCCTAATTATCTAGTGAATCAATGTAATAAGCACGGACTTCTATTTTTGGGTTATACGCCAAAACAATGGAATGATCGCCTTATTGTCAATGCTATATTGAAAAGAAGACACTACCCGCTCCAAAATCGTTCTTATATTATTAAAAAAGAAGTGGATAATTTTGAAAAAGGCTATTGGAATCAACATGGTGTTGACATATACCCGGTTGAATTATCACAATTTGCCAAACAACTGGACAATGCAAACTAGAAATTTTAATCTAATTATTTAAGCAATGACAAAAGAACCCTATAAAGGCTTACACCCTTACGAAGAAAAAGATAAGGACAATTTCTTTGGGCGCGATGCTGCGTGTAAAATTCTTATCAATAAAATTTTAGCTAATAAACTTACTCTATTATTTGCGGCAACTGGTGTGGGGAAAAGCTCTTTATTGCGAGCTGCGGTTATTCCTGAATTGAAAAATCCACAAACTGAATATTTGGATGTGGTTTATCATAACCTTTGGTGGGGGAAATCACCGCTTGTTGACTTAAAAAGTGAGATTATTGAACAGCTTAAAGACAAAATTACGGTTGATATCCCTCCACAAAAACGAGATGATTTTTCCTTAAATGATTTTTTTCAGTTTTGTACTTTATTCACGCGCCAACCTTTAATCGTGATATTGGATCAATTTGAAGAATTTTTTCAATATCAAGGTAATAAAAGGACAATCTTTGATGAATTTATCAAACAAATAGCGCAAACCATTATCCGTCGTGATACTCCTATCGCTATGGTGATTTCCATGCGCGAGGATTTTGCTTTGGAACTCAATGCGTTTAGAACCTATCTGCCCACCATTCTATTTGAAAACTTCTATCGTCTAGAAAGATTGACTGAGAAGGAAGCCAAAGCTGCCATTGTTACTCCGGTGGAAAATATTGGTTTTCGTTATGAAGATGAATTATTGAAAACTTTGTTTGAAAATTTGAAGATGCGTGAGTTGCAACGCGATCCAACTATGCCCGTCACTGATTATAGAAATGTTGTAGAACCACCTTATTTGCAAATCGTTTGTTCTCAATTATGGCAACTTGAAAAAGATAATCCTGCTAAAACCTTACGTTTAAAAACTTATCAAGACGTTGGTAAAGCAACAATTTTATTAAAAAATCATGTAGAAAATATTATTGGAAATTTCTCGTCAACTGAAAAACAAGTTGCTTCTCAGATATTTGGGCATCTTGTTACACGACGTGGCACTAAAACAGCACATACGGTTGCTAGTCTTGCTAAAAATTTACAAGAGGAAAAAATTGAAACAATAAACAAGGTGCTTGAACTTTTAAGCGGTCAAGAAGCGCGTATTTTGCGTTCTACACCGAAACCGGATGGTGTGTGGTATGAGTTATACCATGATATGTTTTCTGATGGTATAGAAGATTGGAATAAGAAGTATAAGGATGAACAGCGCAAAAAACGTATCCGTAAGCGGGTGGCACAAATTACAGTTGGTGGGATATTTCTGGTAACCGGGGGATATGCTGCTTATGATTTTGGTGTGAATTATACCAGTTATCATTTGCGTCTTAGTTCAAAGGCAGGGATATCGGATAATATTGAATTATATCAGGGTAAAAAAGGTAGCTTTGATTTATTTAATCAACACAGATATCTTAGTGAAACTGGCTACACTCGTAAAGAAATTGAAGCGGATAAATTGTTTGTTGCAACGCCGGTTGCAGACTTTGAGCATTTAAACATGGAAATTATTGGGCGATTTCCTCTTAATGAGCGTTTAAATGCTTATTATAATGTGGGAAAAATTAATAAAGCACTAGATTTAGCTGATAAAGTCAAAAAGGAAACAGAATTTCGTTCTCTAAAAAATTTGAAATCATTGATAAGTAGAATAAAATTAAAAGAAGATGGTGCAACTTTTTGGAAACTGGAACAAGCGAAGCATTCCAAATTGATTATTCCTTTACTATTACCCTTATTAAAAAATGAAGATTCAGATATTCGTAGTGGGATAGTATCTACATTAGAAAAATTAGGTGCTGAAGAAGCTGTAGAACCCTTAATTATTTTGCTCTCAGACTCAGAAAGCAAAGTTCGTCGTGCGGCTGTGCTTGCCTTAAAACGATTAAATGCAAAAAAAGCCATAAAATCATTAATGAGTTTAATCCATGATCCTGATAGTGAAGTTCGTGAAAATACAGTTTTAGCATTACACAAATTATACGGTGAAAAATCTGTAGAAATTTTGATTCCTATGCTTAGTGACCAAAATGATAAAGTTCGTAGTGCAGTCGCAGAGATATTAGGTCAATTAAAAAATAAAAAAGCGGTAGAACATTTAATTAATTTGCTTGATGATTCAGATAGTACTGTTCGTGGTAGTGTGGCAGAAGCATTAGGACGATTGGGCGATAAAAAAGCTATTGAACATTTAACCATTTTACTTAAAGATAAATCTGATTTTGTTCAACAAAGTGCTAGGAAAGCACTGGCTAAATTAGATGCTGAGAAAGCTTTTAAACAATTAAAGCTGTGGTTAATTACTAAAAATGATTCTTTATTCACCACCAATTCTGAGGATACAATAGAGGCAGTAAATATGCTATTAACTAGTAATGAAGCTACTTTGGATAAATTTATAGCAATATTTGTTAGACAATACATATTACAAATAAATACAAGAGATTATCGGAGAATATATTGGAAAACGGAAAAAAAAGTTAAAGCAAAAAAAATCTTAAATGTATTAGGAAAAGATAGGATAGAAACATTTTTGCTAAAACGATTAAAAAGTTCTGATTCGTCCTATCGCCGTCAAGCAATATATGACTTAGGCGAGTTAAATAAGTTAGATATGGTAAAAAATGATAAAGCCATAGAATTCTTAACTGAATTTTTGGAAGATAGCTCTCGTCCAGTGCATATTGCAGCAGCACGAATTTTAGCACAGTTAGGCAGTGAAAAAGCTATAAAACCTTTAATAACACTGTTTAAAGATGAAAATGTGGGTATTCGTTTTCATGCACTAAAAGCTTTACAACTATTCAATGATAGTAAATCTGTGAATGCACTGAATAGTGAAAAAACTATAGAACCTTTAATAAACCTACTTAGTTATGAAAATGTGGATATTCGTGTTTATGCAATAAGAGCTTTATCTTCACTAAATAGTAGTAAATCTGTGGAAGCACTAACTAAACAACTTAATGACAAAAACCCACTAATACGTGCAGAAGCAGTGTGGGCATTATATGGCGTAAACAATAAAAAAAATGTAAAGCTATTAATTGAAATGCTTAACGATCAAGATATTGGTGTTCGTAGAGCAGTAGTAGCAGCACTGGGCCAATTGGGTAATAAAAAGGCTTTAGCTCCCTTAATTGAACTCTTCAAAGAAATATCGTTAATAGATAAAGATTTCGGGGAAATAATTATAATAATGAAAAAACTAACAGATAAAGAAAAAAAGGAAATGATTACCAACATTAACACTTTAGCAGTAGTATTAGGCAAACTAGATAGTGAAAAAGCTGTTGAACTGTTGATTAAAAATCTAGAAACTTTAAATTATTTAAGAATTTATGGTTCTAGATATCCTGTTAGTAAAATGGCAGTAATAAATACATTAACGGAATTAGGTAATGAAACAATAATTGAAAATTTAGTTCACTTCCTAGCTTTTAGTAAACTTTATCGTAAATTTTTAAGTGATAATTTAACATCTGTAATTCTAGCTTTAGGAACTTTTGGGAGCGATACAACTGTAAAATCTTTGGTATATTTATTGAAAAGACAAGATGATCATAATGAAGCAACTCATGTATTAAAAAAATTGGAAAGTATGGAAGCAATAAACTCAGTTGAGGATATTATTTCAACAGAAGAATCTAGTCAGTTAGAACAACTGAAATTAACACCTCAAAAGTTAGAAGAGTTCAGAAAAAAATCTTCGCACTTTAACATTATTACCCGTGAAGAAGTCGCTGAAGAATTAGGAGAAGTTTTTTCTGAAGAAGGCACTGAAATATTGCTTACATTGCTCAACGATGAAAATATGTTAGTGAGAAGACAAGCCATTAAATCACTTGGACAAATTAAAGCTCATGCTGCACTTCCAAAACTACACGAACTTCTTAAAGACCCCCAAAGAGGAATTCGCCAAGATACTGTAGAAGCACTAAAAGAAATCGCTTCACCTACAAGCATTGCTCTACTAGAAGAAAGAATGCTCGACACCAAAGAACGTTTTAGAACTCGTTTAAGTGCCATCAAAGCCTTGAGTAATATAGGAACAGAAGCAGTTGTACCAAGTATCATCAAAGCAGTTAAACAACATCCTGAAATGTTTAGCTTTTTAGGTTACAAAGCATTAGGTAAAATTCGTTCTCCAAAGGCTCTATCATTTTTACATAAACAATTAAATCAATTACAAAAGCACAAACAAAAATGGCGTAAATTACGCGATGAAATCGAACAACAAGAAAACGTCACTGACGAAAAACGTGAACAATTAAAAAAACTCACCCCCGAAAGAACTTACTTGGAAGGTGAATTAGGCTACGCCATCGCTCAAATTGACCCTAAAAATGCCGGCATAGAATTGCTATATCACGACATTGCCAAAGTCCGCAAAGGTGCATGGTTAGGCATAGGCATTAGAGGAAAAACCTCAATCATCAAACATTTATATACAAAACGTAAGAATAGTAAAAAGCCTCTATTCATCCACGCTGCTTATCAAGCGATAGACAACAGTTTGATAGCTCTTGAAATGAAAGGCAATAAAACTGATTTACAAACATTGCAAGCATGGTGGCCAAAGATACCAGATAATGAAGCAGTATGGGATAGAGTAGAATTCACCATAGCACAGTTGAATTATCGGTTAAAACAAAGTGCAACAGATGATGAAGATAAACTGGTTAACTAGTGTCCATCAGGAAACTCAAAAATTCTAAAAAAATTTTTCCCAAGAATAATTGGGGTCAGAGTAAAATTAATATGCTATGACGATACATATCAAAAATAAAAAGCAAGCAAGCGAGGGAAATGGGGGACAGACCACGTTTTTTCAAAGTATCCCATCAATTTTGAGGGGCAAATTTGGCCGGGCCGGATGGATTATTCCCCAATGTACGGATGGTACGCCTTCCCTGTTCGGGGCGCATCGATCCGCAATTCCTGATCAAAGCCTTTGAACAAGGGGTAGATGGTGTCATCGTGTCTGGTTGTCATCCGGGTGATTGTCACTATAATGAAGGTAACTACTATGCCAGACGACGTAATCTCGCTTTCCGGGAATTATTGGATTTTCATGGTATACCACTGGAACGGCTAGAGTTTTCTTGGATATCGGCTGCCGAAGCGATTAAGTGGACTAAGGTTATTGATAAATTTACTTCGCGCGTTCGAGAGTTAGGCCCACTCCAAGAATATGCTGATATGGTAGACCCTTATGCCCAATATTTGGTAAAGGAGGCCGCATGATAGATACAATCCGCACTCAAGCCCGTAACTTATTGGAGACTAAAGAAGTAGATGTAGTGATAGGTTATGGTGAAGGTAGCGATCCAACTCGGACTACGCCAGTGTTTATTCGTAAACCGGAGGAAGTTGAGCGTTTGGTGTTTGATCCACGCTGCATCAATTCGCTGCCAATTTATCTTAACAAACGGCATGAATATCCAAGCAAAGGTTGGAAACGCACCGGCATAATCGGCAAAGGCTGTGATATTCGTGCGATTACGCAATTGATCGCGGAAAATCAGTTAAAGCGCGATGAAGTATATATATTTGGAGTGCCTTGTGATGGCGTGGTTTCCCACTTTGACAAATGGGATGGTAATTTACGTGATGACAACCGGGCGACTAAATGTTCTCAATGTGATGTTCACATACCTAACGACTGCGATTTTTTCCCCGGTGAACGCCCCGAAGTAGATCGGAGTGGCCCTTATAAAGTTTCGGCCCCGCAAGTGCTTAACCTGCTTAACATAAACACTGACAAACGTTTTGACTTCTGGAAACAAGAATTTGAGCGTTGTTTCAAATGTTATGCTTGCCGCGAGGTTTGTCCCCACTGTTCGTGTAATATTTGTATTACGGATCGAACTACCCCTAATTGGGTTGATCAAGCCCCTCATACCAAGGGCGTTTTTGGTTGGCATCTGACCAGAGCCTTACATCTGGTAGGTCGTTGTACCGGTTGTGGGGAATGTACTCGCGCCTGCCCGGTAGATATTCAAGTCGATCTATTCAATCAACGGCTGAAAGATGTGGTACAAGATTCTTTTGGTTATAAGTC
>Ga0233403_10001404_pt1 | contig 11242 bp, 3 predicted proteins | sample Na_oxic_1_MG_FD_179866 | JGI IMG/M metagenome (GOLD analysis project Ga0233403, IMG submission 179866) | Seawater microbial communities from Saanich Inlet, British Columbia, Canada - Na_oxic_1_MG | ecosystem: Environmental > Aquatic > Marine > Inlet | place: Canada: British Columbia | collected...
TACCATTTCGCCGGAGATGGCTTGCGAGGCTTTCATCACCGCGGCTAAATCCAGTGCCTCGCCAGAACGAGTGCCCGTTATCGTCGTGCTAGACAGACGAAAATCGCTAGTCGTAATGGGTTGAGACAGTAATTGTGGATATTCGGCCTCCAAGTCTTGAACCTTAGCCTTAGCACCCCACTGAACATAACCATAATGGGCCTTTTTCATATAGAGTTGAGCAATTTCTTCTCTGCCCAACGCCAGATAAAATTCGGCCGCTCGTTCATACGCCAGTGCTTCTTCATGGGGATAGGGATGTTCCCGCGAACCTTGAATGGCCTTATCGTAAAGGGCCATCGCTTCTAGCACATTCCCCAACACACGCGCTTTTTCAGCCTCGATCAGATCGTACTTGTGCTGATAATTGATCGGCGCATGAGAAGCCCAGTGTTTCATTTTCTGTTGATTGGCTTCCAGTTCTTTCAAATATTGGGTTTGCTCTGTGGTATCGGCATCAGGGTAGTGAGCGAGTAGGGCTAGGGAATGGTAAAAATTGTGTTGTGCTGTCACGATCATACCGCCGTTATTTTGTTCGTATTTTGCCCCTAACCTAGCATTTTCAACCGCCTGAGCATAATCTTTGAAAAAATACGGCAATATGGTTTTAGCAAGATAGGCGACAAATAGCAAACTCAGGTTATTCTGTTCAATAAAAATGGGCAAAAATTCGGATTCATTGAAATCTTCACTTACCAAACGGCATTTATCGACTGATTTACCTTGTAAATTTAATACAATTTGTCGATCAATCTTCATGTAATAGATGGAATATACCTGTTTTTTATTAACCATTGAATCAGTATATTGTGCATACTTTTGTTCAACCCCTTCGAGAGCAAGCCCAGTAAACAATAGGTGTTCACAATAGCAGATAGCCGCATAACCGGCTTGTTCTAAATTTCCAGTTTCCAATCCACAATTAACACCTTCTTGCAATGATTCTATTGTGTCTTTAAGTGGTTTTTTCCAATGTTTGGTAAAAGAGTTGAAACTATGTAGAACCATCGCTTTCAACTGTGGAATGTCAAACTTATTCAACAACCTGACACCCAATTGACCAAATCGATAGCCAGCGTCCAACTCGTTCATTGTGCCACTTAAAAACGAACCATAAAGAGCATACACCCCGGCGGCTACTGGTGGATTCCCATATTTCATAGAGAGAGTTACCATGTGAAATGGAACTTGTGGGTATAACGATGGTCTTGCCGCAAAAATAGCTCCTGTGATAGTCAGTAGAATCCGAATAGCAGCAAGTTTGTTAGGATTTGTCATTTCAGGAATATCGAACAAATCCTCAATCTGTTTGTTGGTTTCTGTTAATGTTTGTTGAATTTTATCGACCAAAACACGTGCGGGAATTTCGGCTGGGGACATAGATATTCCCAGTTTTTTCAAAACATCTAGCGCGATAGCTATTGCTGATTGAAATTGGAGTTGAGACATCTCAGACTGAATTTGAAGCTCATACGCCTTGACTTGATCGAGCAGCGTTTTAGCTTGTTGCTGGACAATATCCGTTAAACGCGCCATTTCATCAAAGTGGGTACTGAGATAGGCCGCTTCAGCCGTTTCTAAATAGAGTTCCAACGCGAGATCGTATTGTTGTTGCCAGTGGTTTTCCTCTAACAAGTTTCGGCCGACTTGCAAATAATTGAACGCGGGTTGATAGGCCGCCGAGGCTTTGGCTTTTTTCCCCGCTTTGAGATTTAACTGCGCTAAGGTTTCCCGCTCGGTCGGTTGCACAATGAAGGTCCGGCCTTGATTTAACTGATTGACAATCTCAAAGATATTCTGTTCAAGTACGTTGGTAGGCGTATTGCGTAGTAACAGTTGTCCGACGCGCAGATGCACGGCCGGTTTATCAGCCTCGGAAATCAGCGAATAAGCGGCTTGCTGAATTCGGTCATGGGCAAATCGATAGGAAGCCACTACCTGTTCTGACAAACCGGCCACATCCAGTTCCATTAATTTGTAAGCATCGCTTTGGGGCAATACAAAGCCCTCGGTTATTGCCGCCCACAAATCCGCCGCGGTGTCTCGTGCTGATTGTTCGGACACCATTGCCAACCGTTCCAAGTCAAACTGATTACCGATACAAGCGGCTAACTTCAACACGGCTTGCGTTGCGGACGGTAACTTTTGGATTTTGTCCGCCATCAACCCCACCACATTATCGGTGATTTGTTGGGCTTGAATTTTCGTCAAGTCCCATTGCCAGCCCCCTTGTTGATAATCAAACGTGACTAAAGCTTCGGCATACAGAGATTTTAAAAACTCATTGACGAAGAACGGATTACCACCGGTTTTGCTCTGCACCAATTCAGCGAGTGGTTTAACGGCCTTGGGCTGACAGTGGAAAATATCGATCATTAACTCAGTCAGGTGCGGTAGAGTCAACGGTGACAACGTCATCGTATTGACCAACGCATTAGCCTTGTTGATGTCCTCCAATGTCAGCATCAGTGGATGCCCCGGTGATACTTCATTATCCCGATAGGCGCCCATTAAAAACAGATAGTGACTATCCGGTGCGGTCATCAACAGTTGAATCAATTTCAGTGAGGCCCCATCGGCCCATTGTAAATCGTCCAAGAACATGACCAGCGGATGTTCTGCTTGGGTAAACACGTTGATGAAGTTTTGAAAGACGAAGTTAAAGCGGTTTTGCGCTTCGGTTGGGCCAAGGGTTGGGATAGCCGGTTGTGGACCAATAATGCGTTCCAGTTCCGGGATCACTTCAATGATGATTTGTCCATTGGCCCCTAACGCGTTAATCAGTTTGTCCCGCCAAGTCGCGATAGCCGCTTCACTTTCGGTCAGCAGTTGACGCATTAATGACTGAAAGGCTTGGAGCAGCGACGCATACGGAATATCGCGTTGGAATTGGTCAAATTTGCCGGCGATAAAGTAGCCACGCTGGCGTGTCAAAGGCTTATAGATTTCCTGCACGAGTGCCGATTTACCTATGCCGGAATAACCGGCAACCAACATCATTTCAGATGCACCTTGACTGACTCGTTCAGCACCGGCCATCAACGCGGCAATTTCTGCTTCACGTCCATAGAGTTTTTGCGGGATTTCAAATCGGTCAGAAACATCGGATCGTCCAATCGGGAACGGTTCAATTCGTCCGGCCGTTTGCCATTGCCGAAGACATTCTTCCAAGTCGGCTTTAAACCCATAAGTCGATTGGTAACGATTTTCGGCGTTTTTCGCCATCAATTTCAGTACGATGTCTGAAATCGTTTCGGGAATCTCTGATTTTAATGAATGCGGTGGCACTGGTTGTCGGGCAATATGACAATGCACCACTTCCAGTGCGTCGGACATCGGAAAGGGTAGCTGACCGGTCAGTAATTCATAGAACGTGACACCGAGGGAATAAAAATCGGTTCGATAATCTATGCTTCGGTTCATGCGGCCGGTTTGTTCTGGGGACAGATAGGCCAACGTCCCTTCTAATAGGTTCGGATTGCTAAAGGTTGCATTTTCGCGGGACAACACGGTTGAAATGCCAAAGTCAATCAGTTTGATTTGCCCGGTTTTGGTATTCAGCAGAATGTTTGACGGATTGATGTCCTTATGAATCAGATAGCGTTGATGCAGTTGGCCTAAAATGTCGGTCACCGAAATAGCCCGCGTCAAAAAGTCAGTCAACGACATTTGCCCGGCCAATTTCAAGCGGTCAACCGAAGTGGCTTCCAAATCTTCTAGGATCATAAAAAAACGATTTTGGTCGTTTTCCAGGCCATAGATATCCACCACCCCGTTGATATCGTTTAAGTTGTGAGTGGTTTCGTATTCTCGTTTAAACCACGCGATTTTTTCCGGGGGCGGATAGTCTTGTTTCAGTATCTTAAGTACCACCGGCCGGTCGTCGGCCTTTCGCAACGCGCGATAGACATACGAGTTGGCACTTTCGTGGAGTTGTTCGGTTATTTGATAACCGGAAATTGAGATCATAGTTATTTGAGTTTCCTATTATAGCGTTTCCCGATTGAATAAAGTACCAAGTTGGGGACCCCACCCCTGCCCTCCCCAGGTTTCACCTCTTGCTCTTAACGTTCAACCCCTACGGGGTTGATATTGTTAAAAGAATAACCCCACTCGCCTCTTGCTTTCACCCCAGGTGAAACCTGGGACAACCCCGATAGGGGTTGAATGTTAAGAGCAACTGGTGAAACCTGGGGTTTCCAACGCACATCCTTAACTTAATGGCAGTGCCCCGATAGGGGTTGGGGAGTGATGTGATTGTTTTGTACTTTACTCAATCGGTAAACGCTATAAGTTATTGATTTTTTTGTTAAGCTCAAGTTGGTATTGGGCTATATATAGTGACATTCCTATATTTTTAGACGATTTAAAAAATAACTACAAGGATTATATTTTAGAAAGGGATTTTTCTTTTCAGTTTCGACGGGAATCTTACTATAATTAAGGTTTTCGATTGCTTGGAGTCCAAGATTTATCTTGGATGTCCAAACTAAAGTTTGGACTCCAACCAACCAATTTATCTGAACAAATTTAAGTATAACAGGAAAAATGTATATAATTCAATTTAAATCAATCAATTAGTTACTTTGCAATGTAACCCGATAAAATCAATAAAAACAATCAATTATAGCGTTTCCAGATTGCATTCAATACCAGGATTGGGGGCAACCATAACGGATTTTCCCCTACGTTTGGACTCCAACCAACCGATTTATCTGTCATGAATCGGGCCGACTACCCAATATAAATTCACCCACAGAGGTTTCAACATAATAGTCTATTTCGGCCGCTGCTGCAAATAAATCAGAATCTCCCCCTCCCAACGCGCAAGGGGCCAGTCCCATGGCCGTCGCCACCAAGTACAGATTTTGATAAAGTACCCCAACATTTTTCAACATGGCAGCATAAGCCATACTATTATATCGCCACATCAGTCTTTGAAAGCGCGCGGCCAAGATGATCAAAATCTGAGGCATGCCTTGCTGGGCAGCCGCCGAGTAAGCATCTTCCAAAAGCCTTTCTACCTCACGAGTTCGATCCGTTAATTTTTCTAGTGTGTGTTCTATTGGGGAATAATGATAAAGGCCTGATGGGAGGCCTTCGCAAACATTGACAACCAAATAGAGTTCTAACTCGTAACAAGCACCGCCGCTTGGATAGGGCCGATTGCTCCGTTCATACGGACGTTGTTCGGTGCCGATGATTTTTCTGACCCGTGCAGTGCGGTAGAGAAATTCGCCCAGTTGTTCTACCGTGATGGGCTGTTCGCCCGGTTTGCGGAACGAGCTTCTCTCTTCTAGGACGCGGGTGAAAGAGACATCGTTTTGCTTAAGTGCGTCAATATCAGGTTTATAGAGGGAGATTATCGTGTCCGACATCGGGGGTTTGACTACCGGTAGGGGTTCTATTTGGCCCTCAAACCGATGATAGGCACCATAGAGATTGCCATGTCTTCCCTTTCGGCTTCTCGCCTGGAAAACCAGATCATGAAATTCCCATTGAACCAAATTGTCTGCTTCCTCCGTTTTCCCATTCTCGCTCACTATGTCCAATGAGTGATTAGACAGAAGTAAACTTAAGCACATCGAAACAGCGCTTGGTGAAAGCTCTGGAAATGCTTGGCACAGTTCATCCAAGCACTTGGGCTTGGCAAGGATCTGTAGTAGCGCACTGGCTCTCCAGTCATGTAGAACCATTTGGCTGTGTGCCAACGGTGATTCCAGTACCAGTTGTTCGCCTTGTTGGTGGAAGTAGGCAAAGCGTGACAAAATATACCGTTGCTCTGCTATCGGTTCGCTATACTGAAATTGATAGGTTTTTGATAACGGGATTAGAGTTGCCAATCTGACTTCGTTCCAGAAGACTGTGTGACAAATCAAACCAGCTTGTATCAACATTTGAAGGTCATAAAAAAATCGGGGTAGTCCACTCTGACCTTCTTGTTGTAAAATCAATTCGGTCAGTTGTTCTTCCGTGGCCCCTCCTTCGGCCAGAAGACGCAAACCCGCTCGTATGCCTTTAGAAGTGTTTTCCAAAGACATCGTTGTCCTTGATGACGACTGAAGAAAGAAGCGGCCATCCGGTTCAGTGAGCGAGATGCCTTCTTTGAAAGAAAGTACCAAAGGGGGTGTTTCACTCGTCATCCGTTTATTCCATAAAAACGTGTCGGGTTATCCCACAGTATCTTTTGTACCGTTTTTTTAGACAGTCTCTGTTCAAGTGCTACCGTATCCTTCACAATGGTGGGTTCATGATCCATGTGGGGGTAGTCAGAACCTAAGATTAAGTTATCGGTACCAATATAATTGATCACGTCAGGTAGATAAGTTTCTGATGGTTCCATCGCGACAAAGCACTGGCGACGAAAATATTCTGAGGGCTTCATTTTCACATGATCTTTCACTTCCCAAGCCAGATCATGGTATTCTCTATCCAGTCGCCATAACCAATAAGGGACCCAACCACAACCGGATTCCAAAAATCCCACCCGCAACTTGGGATGGCGCTCCAGCACTCCGCCTTCAATCAGGGCCAATAGTGCCATCATCTGTTCCATTGGATGAGAACAAGCGTGCATGGCAAAACGGGTGTCAAACCGATCCGAACCGGTGGTGGGTACGCGAGCATGGGTGCTTTCGTGGATGCTGACTGCTATCCCTAACCGCTCACATTCCGTCCAAAATGGCTCATAAGCGGGATCACTGAGTAATCGCCCCTTAATCGGGTTGGGCCTGATAACCACCGCTTTCCAACCAAACTCGGCAATTCGGCGCACTTCGGGTACCATCTCATCGGGATCATGACGATTAACGGCGCCCACACCTCTGAGAACTTGCGGATCATAGCTACAAAAATCTTGTAACCAATTGTTGTAGGCACGGATAAAGGCCCCAGTCAGTTTGGCATCCATCGTATCGACCGCAAACAGCCAGACCCCTATGGTGGTGTAAAGAAACGCGATATCGGCACCCATTCGGTTAATGGCTCTCACCTGTGATTCTGGATCAAAGTTTTTGAGGACCGAGACGCTGTGATTTTGGTTCATCCGTCTAAACCCGTCGGCGTTGACTTCATCAGAGATTTTAGCGGTGAATTCTTCTCCATTGACGGTCATGTCTGGTAACGGTGCGTGAGCCTTAAATTCCGGTTCAAGGTACTTTTCCCATAAATCAAATGGCTCTAAGACATGGCAATCAGCATCTATGATTTGATAGTTATTTAGCATTCAAGTTGTTCTCCAAATTGACAGAAATGAGGTCGTTATACTTCAAACGTTCAAGTTTTCGGATTTTTTGGTTTAATACCTGACCGGTTTTAAAAACCGGACAGATTGGGGGCAACCATAAAGGATTGCCCCTACGGTCATTATTGATTCGTAGGGGTAATCCCTTGTGGTTACCCCAATCCGTTGTGGTTACCCTCAGTTGATAATAGGAATCAAACGACACAGATTGGGTAATGGCCCAATGTGTTGACTGCTGGCTTGTTGAGGGGTGCCAGTATCGACAAGTAACCGACGCAGTTCCAACGGTTCTATCGGTTTTCCATGCAATGCTCTCGCAATGCCTTGTGCGCTCCCAGCCGCACCGGCAACGATGGGTGACGCGCTGGAAGTGCCTGAAAAGTTAGCGGTGTAAGAACGATTTTCATCATTATCGCCACCATCAAACAACGGTTCGCAACCCGCTGGAGTCATGCAGCTCAGAGTCGTCACATGGCTGCCCCAACCATGAAGATCAATACGACTGCCCCAATTTGTCCAGCAAGCCGGCAATCCAGGTGTTGTGTCAGTTGCGGCGACCAGAATAGCACCGGAATCTTGTACCTGTCGATCAAAATAGCCGTTATAAATGGGATCATCTAAATTTGATGAGCCATTAGCCGCCGCTTCAACCACGATCACACCATTTGTGGTGGCATGTTGTATGGCATGAAAAATGCTTTTCCAGTATTCTGCTGGTACATAGTCACAACTCTCTTTAAGACAAGAAGTGTCACAAGAATCCGTTTTAGGGCCAGGAAACTGCAATTCTATCAGAACAATACCGCCTTCACCAACCGCTTCGGCGGCATGAATAATCGCGTCTGCTACATTCAGACAACTTTTGGCCGATTGTTCAGAACAAATACTGGCGTAACCCACTTTCGCATTGCTGATGATACCGGTCACGCCAAATCCATTGTTCACCGCTGCGAGTTCTCCAAAAACAGCGGTTCCATGATTGAGACTGTCTGAATCAGTTGCCGGTGTGCCATAGCTGAAAAACCGGGCGGGCAGATCTTCATGGTTGGTATTCCAAGCCATTTCTACATCAACGATGTTAACACCACTACCCCGTCCACCGGGCACCGTCCACGCACAACCACGAGCGCCTATTCCAAAAGGAGGCGAATCAAGATAAGTCTGCATGGCCTCGAAGTTAGGGGTTGGCGTAAATTTTTTAGGCGATGAGACCTTTGGGTTGGCAGAGGATGAGACAACCGCCAGTTTTGGAAACGGTTCAGCATAAGCGATTTCTACCGACTGGAGTTGATTAATCTCAGTTAATAGAGTCGCCACACTGCTGTAATTTGTCCGCTTTGTTGGAGAAATCAGTTCATAATATAAGCGTAGATCGGCCAACTGATGGCCAGTTCGGTTTTCGCCTGAAGCCGCCTTGAAGGCGGCTGTGAGTTCCGCCGCTTTGGCTTTGAAAAGCGGTTGTATTTGGTAGCCCTCCGTTTGAATTTTTTGATTGAGACCCTTAATCTCTTCACTTAACAAGCCAGTTTGGAAGGATGACACGGAACCTAACAGTTCATATTGATCCGCAGGTTCTGCTTTGAAGGCCCCAGAACGATGTCGGATACCGGAGCCTTCGTGAAATTTCACCACGAGGCGAGAAATTGCCGTATGACTAGGCAGCGTATAATTGGGAGCAGTACCGTGCCGTTCAGATGACTGGGTGAGTTGGCTATCACTACTTAACGCGTCGTGTGGGCACATCCCAGAAAGTGCCGCTACGCTTAACGCGATAACGGATGATAACCTTTTCGGTATTTTGACAAGTAGCTGATTTTTAATAGGTATATTCATAAAGTTCATGGTCTCCTTGAATGAGAGATAGAGTTAAAAGGCGAACACGCCCCCCCCAAAATACGCCGGTTCGCCCCGACGCTTTCATAAGCGGCACCCAGTTTGCCTTGCCACTTGCTGAATGAGATAAGTTAAGGGTAACCACAAGGGATTACCCCTACGAATCAATAATGACCGTAGGGGCAATCCTTTATGGTTGCCTTAATGGCATTGCATTGATAAATGGGCTACGTTAAGCTAAGCTTTTCAAAAAGATCATTTCAATAGACATTATACCGATTTAAATAATGTTCGAGATTCCGGAGTGCAAGGCGTACCTTGCACGAGTGCCGGTGCAAGGTACGCCTTGCACGAGTGAGAAATTAAGTTAAATCGGTATAATGTCTAATATGTCATCTTTTTTTTAATCTCACACAAAGCCGCTAAGAACGCTAATTAATTTTTTTGAGACGAAAGCGTCTTTGCGTGAGATAGGTCAAAGGTGACAGAGCCGTCAGAAAAAAATAGACACCGGATTCAGTTGCTCTTCCGTCAGTGGTTTAGGCAACCAACCCATTTTAACCGGAATGTCATAAAGTCGTCCAGGCCCAAATCTATTCCAAAATGAGCGCAAACCGGGAACAAACACTTTGACCACATTTAGCCCTATATCAGGCCGTGTCTGATCAAGAACGAGTACTTCAAGGCCATGCTTCTCCGCGATTTCCACACAAGTCATCACATCGTCTCGCAAATCATCACCCCACAGTTGGGGATAATCTGCACTGACTTTGGGGGTCAGTCGAGTATCGGGTGCCAAATAGGGTTTGTTTGCCAGCGTTGCGGTTTTCAACCAGTCTACCATACCTTGCCCATCATCCGCCGGATATTCGGTGTTCCCATTCGGGGCGACCCATGAAACCGCATACAGCATCTGATTCATTTCCGTCAATGCCCTAAGTATAGCGATTTTAGGGTCAAAATGGGCACCAAAGCCAAAGAGGATATCTTCTATTTCTGTATCTGTTCTTCGAGAAATCGCGACAAAAACCGGAATATTCAAGTCGCTGGTAATATCCAACACCCACAGTTCACGGTGGAGCGTTTGGTAGTGATCTTTTAAAGCTTGAAAATACGGTTCCTCAAAACGGTCTAAATTGACGGCCGGTCTTGTTATCGCGTTATACCACCATAAGGCCGCACAGTCTCGTTCCACTACTTCCAGAAACCCTTGCAGGATGGCCTCTTCTTTGGTGTTACCGGCAGCAGCCCCATTGGAATTGGCCCAACAATCCGGCTTTGGGGGCTTAGGATAACCATAATAACAGTAGGCGGTGGGTAAATATTTAAAGGCTTTATTAGTTAAAGACCAAATCGGTGTCCATTCAATTTCTGTTGCTTCATCAAAGGGTTCTGGCACTTTCAGAAAAAGATTAACACATTGGGCATTCCACTCGTGGCGATGGTGATATTGTTTGTCGCTAAAATTCATACACGCATTGGGGTGAATAGCCGCCTCGCCCAGGGTTTGGTAACTGCTTTTTGTTCGGATCTCGTCGCCCTGAAACACCCCAGAATATCGCTCAATGGCCTCGCAAAACCCACTGGCCTTTGATTGAATATCCGTTTTCCCTTTACCAGCACTTCGGCCTCGGACATCTTGGCGTAAAAAGTATAATTCATCAAACATCGTGGCGAAATTATGACCGGCTATATAAAGCGGCGTTAACGGATTGTTTTGAGGAGAAACTTGTTTGAGTCCTCGAACGACACCGGTAAACGGACTGATATGATGTTCGTATGTTTTAAGGGTTTCTTCTGGTGACAAACAACGATGGCCGCCATCGGCTGTGAACGTTTTTCGCTGGCTTTCTAAAACAATCGGCAACGGCTGAGTCGTCGGTGCTTGCGGATGACCACAGCGCGGACATTGGGGACGCTGGGTCAGGGTGTGAGTTTTGGTTTCCAAAGATAACGTATCAAAAGTCACTAGCTGGCCTTCTAGCGTGTTATTCTGACCTTGAATGATCCACTTGGCAATTTCAGTGGCCGCTAAATTGATCCCGGTTTGCACAGTAGAACGGAGAGCAGCAACAGAGGTCGGAAAAGGCGTTGCGCTATTTTTGCGTCTCTGAATAAACGTTTCAA
>Ga0233403_10001405_pt1 | contig 11239 bp, 8 predicted proteins | sample Na_oxic_1_MG_FD_179866 | JGI IMG/M metagenome (GOLD analysis project Ga0233403, IMG submission 179866) | Seawater microbial communities from Saanich Inlet, British Columbia, Canada - Na_oxic_1_MG | ecosystem: Environmental > Aquatic > Marine > Inlet | place: Canada: British Columbia | collected...
CTTTTTTGTTGATAGTAATATGCCGTTCTATCTTCATCAACCACATTTTGTTGGTTATCAAAGATGGAAACACCACCACCTTCTCTGCCCCAAAGTGGCTTGGCAACATAAGCTTCATTATTTTCGGTAAAAACACTTGTATCAAAATAGGTAGGAAGAAAATATTCATCAATCCAATTTAATTCGGTTGTGGTGAAGTTATTTGGTTTTTCCCTTAAAAATGAATATACAATTGCCATAACCGCTTTGGATTGCATGAGAAAAGCAGCGGGAGGATTAATTATTTTGACGCGCCCTTCAGCAATATGTTCTAAGAAAAGATGTCCAGCCTTTAGCTCTCTTTCCTCATCAACTTGATCAAAAAATTCTAATGGGTATAACCGATAAAGAAATTCTATTGGCTCTCCTTTGGGAGTGAATATTCCATTGGCTGCAACCACAATATTACCAATATGAATATAGCGCGTCTTTTGGTTTAAGCAATTATTCCTAATAAATTGAACCGTTTCTCTATCTTCGTCATGCCAATTATAAGAGGTAAAATAAATGGCATCTGTCGGGGCAATAGCATAATCTTGTTTAATTTGTTCCCATGCCTGCTGGATATTCTTTTCTAAACTATTCGGAGATTGGCAATTGTGCATTTCACAAATAATCCGATTACAAATCGAAGTTTCTAAGTACCCGGTTGGAGTATCGCAATTAACTTCAATGATTTTAATATTATCACCATTAACAATTAAATCCAATCTAGCAAAGTAACTGAAATAGCGACTTATAACATTTTTTAATTTATAAGTACTAGCGGGCAAACCCAATTTTAGCAATAATGCCTCATCCTCACCAATTAGCTGATAAGTTTTTTGTAGAATATGAGCAATGGCTTGAGTAGCTTTAGCAAAATTATCCCATTGATATTTAGGCATTTTATATAAATCAAACGCCATATATTGATGCCACTCATTATCTTCAAACAGGGTTCCCCAGAGAAAATTTTCGGCTCTCATCTTCTCATTAAGGGGAATCCATTTTTGTAGGTACTGTTCAGTGTTGAATTGGTTCATAATGATTACACTATAGTGATTCTAAATGTGCTCGTGCAAGGTACGCCTTGCACTCCTGAATCTCGAACATTATTTAAATCGGATTATACTATAGTGATTCTAAATGTGCTCGTGCAAGGTACGCCTTGCACTCCTGAATCTCGAACATTATTTAAATCGGTATAATGTCTTTTATTTACAATGAATAAAGGCTCACTCATTACGAGCTACCACCTCTACCTGAGCGACCACTTCCTCCTCCCAAAAAGCCACCGCTACCAGAATTATCAGAATTATCACGATTACCAGATTTGTTATCACAGCCAGTCAAAGCAAAAAAACTGCTGCTCAAACCAATGGTACTTAACAGCAAAAATAGTCTTCGATTCGTCATCGGTATTGGTGGTATGAGGCGGAGAATATCTCGTGCTTGCAAATATCCTTGTTCAGCAGCTTTACTGAGCCAATATCTCGCCTCAGTATAACTTTGCGAAATACCCTTACCAACTTTGTACAATAAACCTAAATTATATTGAGCCTCGGCATGACCTTGTTTTGCTGCATTACTAAATAACTCAATTGCTAAAGCATCGGCTTGATCATCTGGGGCTGATACACTTGGTACCCTTTTGTATAACAATCCTAACTGATTTTGTGCCTCTACCTGTCCCTGTTCAGCAGCCCGACGCAACCAATGTATTGCTAGAGCATCATCTTGTGGAACAAATTGGCCCTGTTGATACATCAAACCGAGATGACATTGAGCTTCTGCTTGGCCTTGTTCAGCGGCTTGGCGATATTTCTGAAAAATTTGGACATTTTCTTCAGAAACATCTTCATCAAGTTCATACTGTAACATTTTTTGATTTAAATTAAGCATAGTATGTTTTCCATGAAGGTGATTGGAAATGAAAATTTTCCTGACAATAACTACAAAAATTGTATTTAAGGATTTATAAAAAAGTCCTGACAATAACTATAGTGTTTATTATAAGTAATATACATAACTTCGTTGAATAACAAGGCTCCGAGGTGATATTGGCAATATCCACTTTTTTAATTGGGATATTAATAGTTAATTAGCTAATTCTTTTCTCAGAACTTACATTTAAATGTAATGGGCTACTCGACAAACTTTATCTTCACTGTAAAATTCGTAGATTCCTAAAGATTTCAGATAAATATTTTGGCTTGGTTAGAAATCCGATTTTTGCAAAAAATCGGATTTCTTTGCCCCTATTTTTCTGAAAGTCTATACAAAGATTGGTTGTACTTAGGAGATGAGTTAGTTATAAAATCTAGCACCACGAATTACGAGTTTAGTACAACGGATTAGCGGAATAAACGGATTTGCTATCTATAGACTTTCATAAAAATGTTTGCAGTCAAACCTCCGAGGTTTTGGAAACCTTGGAGGTTTTTAGTGAACTTATTTATCTGAACATCTATAAGTACAACGGATCCGGGGATTTAACGGATTAGTGCAAGACTGTACCTTAACTTAATGGCATTGACGCACCGGCGTGGAACGAGAAAAATAATAGAAATGTACCATTGGCAATTACCGCAGATAATTCAATCTGATCAAAGCCTCAGTCAGAATTTTTTTAAATTTCAAATAAGAAGGTAATTGCTCCAAAAACTCAAGATTAACTTGCTGTCCTAATGGTGAATAAAGTGAGCCAATATTGACTCTTCTCTTCCGAGCCGGTAAAGATTTAAATGTTATTTTAATTATTTCATGAATTTTAGACTTGGGATTAGCCATTTTTTCCAGAGATTTTAAGGGAAACCTCACATCTAATTCCGGTTTGGTTTTAGTATTTCCTAATTGTTTTTTGAGTGACTCAATATCGGCAAGCATCCAAGCTTCTGTCATTTGCACCGGGATAATAGCAATTAAGTCTTTACAAAGTGGTTCATCTGCGTTTTTTACTAAATCGAAACCGGGTTTAATACGTTCATTAAAAGCTTGTTCATCCGTTTCAGTATCAGCATCGGAATGAACTATTAAAATTGCATACCCTTCTGCGCTTTGAGCAGCCATTTTGATTTCTTTAGCTCGATCTCCGATTTTTGGCACTTTAATCGGGAACAATGGGAAAATATCTAATAAACCGTCCCTTTCTTTGATTATTTTCTCTAAGGTTCTAGGAATGAGATTTAACAAAAAACGTTCATCTGTTTCACCTTCGGTATATAAACCAATCACCAATGTATTCATTCTTTACAATCTTGATTAATGACTTGAGTTTCTAAATATCTTTTAACTTCAGATAAAGTGACTTTTTGCACAATTTCAGTGATGTCGCTGTGTTGAGCCGTAACTGGTATCATTTGAGTCAGTTTAAGTGAGTGTTGTTTCCGGATTCGGGAAAATAGCATCGCATAAAATATCTGACAATTTATATTGGAATGTTTGAACAGATTAGCTATCAAGACGGGAGAATGAGTGTTAACAATGAGTTGTCTTAGGGGAATTTCACTTTCTGATTCATCTTGAAAATCGGTGGCTAAATCACGTAATAATTGGAGCATATTTTCTAACTTGAACGGGTGAATCCCATTTTCAGGTTCTTCCAGACAAAGTACGCCTTTATGCAAGGAATCCAATTTGAAGGTACAAAGGGCGATAAGCCTTAAAGAGCCTTCCGACAAAACATGGGAAGAAAACTGACTGCCATCTGGCGAGGTTGAAACCAAAACATACTGATCAAAATGCTTATCTTTTTCAATCGATAGCGAGACAACACTTGGCAATAGATTATTTATTTCTCTTGACAAATCGGTCATAAAAAACGGATCGTCGGCAGCTCTTAGAGCTATAGTGGTAGGCAAATTGGAACCATCCATGCCAATCAACCCATTAACCTGTATAGCACTTGGTTGTCTAAGTGTTACCGGGTTCAATTGCAAACATTTCCAATGTCTCATTTCTTCTCGAACCGCAAAAACATGCGGAAATGTCGTATTATTGACACTGCTTAAAACGGTTTGTTTGGCTTCTTCTGCACGGTGTTTCAAAGGTTGAGCCATGCCTAAGTTTTCTGGGTAAAGAAAAATCACTTGATTATCAAGTTGAGATAGAGTTTTGATAAATGCGCGGTTTGGCTCCGGGTTGATTTTGGGTTGCCAAACCGCTTCCCCAACATAACGTTGATACCATTCATCAGAGTTTGGCATGATGGGTGTCAGTTCTTCATAAGTCATATATAACTGTTCTAAGCCTTTTTTCTCTATACAACTTATTTCTAAACAATATTTAAAACGAGTGTAGTCCAACGTTTTTGTATTTCCCCAATTATCTGAAACCGCCCTATCTAATAATAGTTCCACTCCAAAACGCATTGACTGTGCATAACTACCATCCGGATATTGTGTAAATAGTTCGCTTTGCGATCCCCGTTGCTCTTGAAAAGCAGTTTTGATATCGGTTTGAGCTAAACTGGATAACAAAAGGATGGCATCAAAGAGGTTACTTTTGCCCGAACCGTTAGCACCCGCGATGACAACAAAAGGAGAAAATTCGATTTGAAAATTCTCAAAGGTTTTAAATCCGTCGATTTCAAGCTTGGTAATCATAGCAATTAATTAATTTTGTGAGTATTAACAATAGAAACGAGGTAATTTTACTGGTTCTAACAAAGCGCGTGGCAGTGAGACAAAAAATTGTTGGGATTGACATAGGTAAACCCTTATTGTAAAAGGAGCCGCCCCCCCGTTGTTACCCACCTTAAGCTTAAAGGCTCCCCCAAAAAACCTTGCCCACCCTACATTTTGACTTATGTATAACAATGAGCGGTTGCCCTTACGTTCAAGAAGAACGAATATAACTCGACTATCAAGTTTTTAAATACCAATAATAACTACAAGGATTGGATATAAACAAGGATAAGTCAAAAAACCAATTGCATTATTGCTTTAATCTTTATGGTTTATCTTTGTTTATACCAAATCCTTGTAGTTATTGTTAAAAAAAACTTGATAGTCGAGTATAATCATTCATAATCAAGCCCTAGTGGTTGGATAAACGATTTTTCCAATTTAATCAAAGTCTTTCGCCGCTCTGCCAGAAATTTGTCATAATCGCCTCGCTTGAGTGCTTGGGCGGCAGTTTTAAAAATAGCATGACTGCGTAAAAAATCATGCTCCCAAGTTTCTGATGGACTCAATAAATACGCTCTAAATTTAGAAACAGTTTGGGGTTTAACGATAAAACAATTTTCTGGTGACGAATCTCCGGAAATCAGGCGCAGTATGGCATAACGACCATGCAAAGCCAATAGTTCTCCAGATTTTAATGGTTTGCCATCAATAGATTGTGGTTTGAGTTCAACCAATCTCAACGCTAATAGTTTGGCCCGCGATGATTTAAAATGAAACTGCTTGGGCAAAGGGGTAATTTTTTCGGTTAATTTTCCAATTTTGTAAGCTTTCCCTTTGGCAATGGACAAAATATCCTCAAGCATCCTTTGCATATTCGCTTCATTGATACCACTAAATTCTTCAGTATAAGCCGTTCGCCATAACCAATTTTGGAGTTCTTGAGAAACACTATCGTTGGGAAGATGGTTAGCTCGAATCGCTTCTGCTAACAAGACACTTTGATAACCATAAGGCAACATTTGTGGCGAATAAATACCACAATCTTGAAGGAATTTAGCCACCTTAATAAAATTGGCAGCAACCTCATCAAGTATTTTGGGATTTTCCTTGATTTTTTGGCTAGTGGTATCAGCATTCGCTTTACAAATTTCTAATCCTAAAATCGCTTGGCAAGCAAATAGAATTAATTTTTCCCCAAATTTCTCCCAACCTATATCGGCTAATTTCTCTTGAACTTCTAATATTTTTTCTTTTAAATCAAAGTCTTGACTCCAACTAAGTGCTGCTACCATATCAACATTACTCATCTGAGTACCACTACTATTAATCCTTTGAAAAGCAGTGGTTGCATGTTCTAAATCATCCGTTTCAATAACAACAAGTGGTGCTTTATAACTTATAAAAGTTCTTGCAAGCCGATCAGCCCGCTGAATTAATTCATCGTCTTTTAATGTACGCAAAAACTTCAGCAATGCAAGGCTATCTAGCAAAAAATTTGCTGGCATCCAATTAAATTTCGGCGTGTCACGCATTTTTAACAACAGAAAATCTTCTTCTTCTAAATCATAATAGATTCTCCAATTCACATCATCAACGATATTGGCTTTATCTTCTAAAGCCTCATTCACTGAGCGTTTAAGCGTACCAAAAAGTGTTGATAGCCTTTGATGCCCATCTAACAAATAAGCGCGTGGTATATGAGAGTTTGGTTTGGGGGGGGGAGGTACAGAAAGTCCCCCAATTTTGTCAAAAGTGATCAGATCATATTGAGTGGTTTCCCAAAGGAGAAGACTGCCTATCGGAATACCGGATTTAATACTCCGTAACAGGTTTAAACGTTGCTCATCTTTCCAAATAAAACCACGTTGAAATTTAGGCACGAAAAGTTTACCACTTTCAATTTGGTCAAGTAGTTGATATATATATTTAATTTGGGGTTCTGATATGGAAGTTGTTTGAGTACTCATGTTTTTTAATCCTTATGAATGAGAATTTAATGCCAAACCTGACAGGTTTTAAAAACCTGTCAGGTTTCAACTTTCGTATTTTATTTAATTAATTCTCATTCCTTATTCATACCAATGATAAAAGTCTTTCTAGCATCGGCTCAAGTTCTAAAATTAAACTGTTATCATTATGTAACCATTCTTTCTTGATTGGAAATTGTTCTTCTTTAAAAAGTTCAGCAATATTGTTTCTAAAACCTTTAGCCAAAATTATTCTGGTTTCGATAGATACATTTTGGTAAAAATGACCAACAAGCCGATATTCTTTTTCTTGTTCGGTTTCTTTTTCATTTGTCTTCGTTTTAAAATCGCCTTCAAAACCTTCTTTCATATCAAAATGATGGCGTTGTTTTAAAGAAAGTTTTTCAAAAGCGTCAACTTGTTTTCTTCTTGAAGTGCGTATGTCCTTTTGTTTATGAATTTTTGTCCATTCCCAAAGTGCAGCAAGTGGTAAATAGTTTTCTATTTCCCTTCGTCTTAACTGATGATAGCAAATAAATTTATCAGAACAAGCTTGAACGACTTTTTGAGATTTTTTATCAATCATTTTTGGCTTTTTGGCATCACTGTCAAATAACACAAAATGACACCGGTATTTTTCAGGTTGTTCTGAAATTTCTTCGACATATTTTAAAATTTCACCCATACCGCCACCCGCTTCAAATTTGATCCAGTCTTTATTTAATAATTTTTCTAATTCATCTTTTCGCCAACCAGTAGCAGTAGCTCTAAGAAAGGCTGAATCATTACGCCTATTTTCAACAAAAATAATAAAAGGTTGGGATAAAAATTTGAGGGCAATGTCTAAAGGCAAAAGTTTTTGATCCCATTTCGCTTTATTAACACAACCAACTTGTATAGTAAACGGCGAAAATTGCCCATATTCATCACTGTCTAAACGATAGCCGAAGGCAAATGCTAATTCACACTCTTCACGAATATCCTCACTTTGTTTATCAAGCCAATTATGCAATTCATCGGCATTTGGTGGTTCTACTTGTATTAAATGACGCTCATCGACACCGAATTTGATTAACGCCGTGAGATCAAGATGCTTAATATACCGAGAAGCAAAAACTTCTGCTTTTAAAATAACTCTCATAAATGTTTCCGCCTTTCTTGCACCAATTGTCTGGATAATTCTATATCTGTATAAAAAACATCTCTGGGCCATTCACCTTGTGGTCGCCCTTTGCTATCAAAAACGACCGGTTCAGCAATACTACGACCATCATCTAATTGGCGCACCCAATAAACCATCACTAATTCTGGATCAAGTTCCCCTCGTGCAATTTCAAGTTGAGTTCGTAATAGAAAATTCTCGGAATGCGTTTCAAGCAAGACTTTTGGTGGTTCATCTTGTCTAGCAAGTTCAAAAAAATGCTCTGCTAATGCAGCATGTAGTCGAGGATGGAGATGTGATTCCGGTTCTTCTATCGCTAATATATTTGTGTTGCCTTCACTTGCCATTGCACAAGCAACCAGCACCGGTAATACTTGAATCAATCCTTCCCCAACATCAACGATATTCACTTTACATGGTGAATTTAAACGTTGCAATTTAATCTGAAAATGTTCGGCCATTTCTTCTATAACAATTTTTTGGCGTAGATTCTTTTCGTACCAACTAGAAACTTTTGGCAAGATTAACGATTCTTCAAAAATGCTGTCATAAGCCAAAATATCTGCGGCTCCACGCCCATCAGGCTCTAAGTATTTTGGTGCTGAGCCTTTAAATGGGTTATTTCTCAACGGTGGTTTACGAACAGAAGTTAGCCATTGTGCATAGATATTCTCGTTTCTCATTTTATCATCTATTTCAACTTTTGTATTTCCTATATATAGGATTCTTTTATCTGAACCATCTTCATTGGCTAATAATCCATGAAAAGACAGAACACTTTCAATTGAAACATCATCTATTTGAACAAGATATTTATCTTTCTGTTTGGATTCTGCTAACCACTGCACATTTGTACATTCATTAATCAAATAGCGTGAAACTACATGAGTTCTTAATTTTGGTAGATGACGAATAGTCCATTTCAAATCATAATCAAAAATTGATAATTCTATATCAAATTCTTGTGTTCCGCTTATATGAGATAATAAATCACTGAAATGACTCTCCCGTATAGCTGGACTATCTAATGCCAAAGGTGTAGGAGAATGCCCATTGAGTGAATCGGCAATAAAGGGCAAAGCACGCAACAACGCACTTTTACCAGAATTGTTGTAGCCAAACAAAAGTGTTAAGGGACGTAATTCAATAGTAGTGCGATCAACAAAAGAGCGGTAATTTTTTAAGGTAAATTTATACACAATTGTTTAAGTATTTTGTTTTCGGATGATATTTGTAGGGTGGGCAACTTTGCCCACCCTACATTTTGATTTGTGGGAACGAGAAAATCAAACTCTTCCAAATCTAAAGGTTTGGATTCCAACGCTCTTCCAAATCTAAAGGTTTGGATTCCAACGCTCTTCCAAATCTAAAGGTTTGGATTCCAACGCTCTTCCAAATCTAAAGGTTTGGATTCCAACGCTCTTCCAAATCTAAAGGTTTGGACTCCAACGTTCTTCCAAATCTAAAGGTTTGGATTCCAACGTTCTTCCAAATCTAAAGGTTTGGATTCCAACGTTCTTCCAAATCTAAAGGTTTGGACTCCAACGTTCTTCCAAATCTAAAGGTTTGGATTCCAACGCTCTTCCAAATCTAAAGGTTTGGACTCCAACGTTCTTCCAAATCACGCTGGCGCGTGGGAACGAGAAATACTTACGTTACGATTTTTCGACACTCGGCGGTGGTGGCGGCGGCGGCATTTCATTGGGCAAACGTTTATCACTCCCTTCCCCATCACTTGGGGAATTGGGCATCCTAATGGCTGGCAGCATAAAAACTAAGCGGCGCGGATCGTTTTCCGGCCATTTTTTAGCGGCGGCTTGTTTCATTGCTTTGTCGGTTTGACAGTCTTGCAAAATCTGCTCAATGTCAGTAACGTACTCTTTAAGGTAATCCCGTAGTTCATTCATAATATTGTTATCCTCGTAAAGTTGATTGCCGAAATTTGTACTTCAACCATTTTAACCATTGTTTGCCATAATGGCGCAACACAAATAAGAAAAAAAAGGTAATAATCACCAAATAAGTGGTTGGATTATTTAACGCCGTGGCAAAATAATCTAAAAATCTAAATCCAAAACCCTCATTGTCGCGATTATATCTAAACAGTTCACCTAGGGCGAGTAACAAAATAATGATATTCCCTACATGCCCAAGGTGTTCCGTTAAATCTTGGCGATTTTCCGCAACATAAGAACGCCAACGGGAACCAGCACCTTTCAAATGGGTCAATTTTCCATTAATATAAGCCACATGATTTTTAAGGTTTTCCAGTCCTATATACAAAGGCTCCAACAACGACGGGTATTGACTACCATTGTGCCAATCCAGTTGCCAGTTTGTTTCCTCATGGTGTTGATGACTTAAACGCCATTTAAAATTTTCCTGATTAATTTCCAGCGTCTTAATCGCTTGGCTGAGACGACCTAAAGCATAATCGGTTTTAGCCATTAAACTTTCAATTTCCCGTAATTGGTCTTCGAGTACCGAATTGGGAGTATCCTCAATAGTTTTATCTGGGGTTGCAAAATAATGTGCCGTTTTCCGTTGCAACTCAAACCGTAACTCAGTGGCTTCACTATCTAAAGTTTCAAACACCGCTTCACTGATGAGGAGGCGAGCGATGATACTATTTAAAATGGCCGTAGTTTTCAGCGGTTGCCCCTTGCCCACCGTGCCACATAACACATCTTGTAATGCTGTTGGCCAAGTTTTATCTTGTTCAAGGGCAGCCAATGCGTCGCCATGCGCCAATCCATACACCACAAAAACTGGATAATTTTGCTGGGCGGTTGATTCGATTTGCATGAGATAGGGTAACGATTTATCGAAGCGCAAACTCCAATTATGGTTTTTTAAAGCCCACTTATCTATGCTCGGCGTGAAGGCGTGGAAGGTAGCCGGAGCCGGCATCTCGCCCGCCTTATCACGGATACTAAATAATACGGTTTCAGCATCATAACTAAAACAAGATTTACCTAGCTTATGATTTGCTGAGCCATATAAATCCAGAGTAATTTCATGTCGTTGTAAATCTTCATCCATAATAATTAAAGCCACGCCCAATAAATTATCTTGGCAAAATTGCCGAGCTTCATCCATACCTTGTTCCGGATTACGAGGACTGATGGCTTGCCGATAGGTTTCACAAATATTGTCCCAAGCTGCTTTTAAATGAATTTGCCAATTTACCAAAGGTGTTTGAGCTGGAGCATTGCGCCGAAAAAGGCGTTTATCAGTATCTATTTGGATACCAATACTTTGCAGCGTCCCAAATTTTTTTTCAAAAGGCTCCTCAATATAGTGTTCATCTTGCCACCAATGAGTTCGTAACAAAAAATAAAATTGGTAGTCAAGATTGCGAACCGAAGAATTTGGAAGCGATTTATTTGCAATCGTTGATTTTAGAGGCATTGTGCTATAATTTTTCCTCTTTGATAATTGGGAATAGGGGTTTTGTGAAG
>Ga0233403_10001406_pt1 | contig 11238 bp, 3 predicted proteins | sample Na_oxic_1_MG_FD_179866 | JGI IMG/M metagenome (GOLD analysis project Ga0233403, IMG submission 179866) | Seawater microbial communities from Saanich Inlet, British Columbia, Canada - Na_oxic_1_MG | ecosystem: Environmental > Aquatic > Marine > Inlet | place: Canada: British Columbia | collected...
GACACCGCCGGCAATGTTAAGAAATTCTGCTGCCATTGAAAAATGAGCTGCATCCGGGCTACCGCCGACAATAATAACTCGCGCTACCGTGCTTATAGTTTCATTGACGGTGGCAATGATATCAATATTACCGGCTACAGCTCCGCTTTTTAAGATGACGCTAACTAAACCATTATTAGTAGTGCCGGTAGCAGTTGTGGAGCCTTCGCCTTGAGTGGTAATAATTTCACCGCCTCCTAAAGTTGTGGAGCCTAGGGCAAAATCTACCGGTGTATCATCGGCAACCGGATTACCTAAATTATCTTTTACCAAAAATTCAATCGTGGCACTTTGCACAACACCACTACCAATAATACCTATCACTTTTGGCTCTATTTGGCTAACTTCAATAGTACCGGCGGTGTCGGGTTGCACAGTTAAAGTAAGACTCTCAGTAGCTGTGCCAGCGGTGGCGGTAATAGTGGCTAAGCCGGCTTGCATGTTGGGACTAAATTGGGCTTCGGCGGTGCCTTTGTTGGTTAGTGCCGTTTCAGTAATGACTCCAAGGGTAGTAGTAAAGTTGACTTTCGTACCATCTTTGACAAAATTGCTTTGGGCATCTTTGACTACAACTGTAATTGGCACATCTTCACTGTTGAAAGATAATGAATCAGCAGAAGTATTTATTGTAAGGCTGTCAGGCTCGCTGGGGTTAAATGTGAGTATGGCTGAAGCTTTTGGTAAGTTATCGGCTTGTGCTTCAATCGTCACATCGCCAAGGGTGTCGCTGGTAACATTTATGGTGGCGCGTCCTAATTTATCGGTGCTGGGACGAAAATCGTCTACAAAAGCTGTCCCATTTGTAACTCGAACATTCACCGGTATCCCCGCAATACCAACCTCTTGGGCATCGCTAACAATTGCTGTCAACCTCACTGGCGTGATGCCATTGGCTATGCTATCGGCTTCAGTGGGTGAGAGGTGAATGTTGGCACCAAAATATAAGGGAATTTCTTGTTTAGCCGTATCTGCTTGCACAGTCACTATAATGTTGTCGTTAGTTGGATTTGACACCACAGTTTTAACTTCACCTTTGCTATCACTTTCACCGGTATTGGGCAAAATCTGGGCATGAGTTTCTTCGCCATCAGCAGTAATTGCTGAAAAGCTTACTGGTTGCCATTCAATAGGTAAATCTTTATTGTCAGTGACATAAGCAGTGATAGTCGCTGATTGGTTAGTAGTCAATACTTGAGCGGTGGTTTCTACTGCGAGTTGACGATTTTCCTGAAAATTAGATTTAAAATTCACGGTGGCTTCGGCATTCAAAGTGCCACTACTAGCTTTAACTTGAGCCATGCCACCATCTTTGGCTAAATCCATAATGGTGACTTCAGCGGTTCCATCTCTACTAGTAATCGCCGTGTTGGGTGATAATGTTTCATTATTGCTATTTATAAAACTAAAAGTGACCGTTTGCCCATCAAGTGGTGCATTGTTGCCATCTTTTAATAAAGCTGTTAATTTAAGTTCGTCGATAGTATTGGTTAATTTTGGTAACAGTTCTAAAGTTGCGCCAAAAAATAGTGGTAAGGTTTGCGTAAGAAGCCCACTACTTACAGTAACAGTTACCATTTCTGCCCGGTTATTAGTGACTGTAAAAGTAGCTTGACCATTAAAATCTGTGAGTTCTGGTATATTATTCATTACTGCTGATCCGGAAACCGTCACATCGAATGGTGCATTGGGCAATGGTTCACTATCGATAATTTCTTGGGCACGTACTTTATATATAGTTATAGTGACTGTGGTACTATCACCCACCGCTAAAGCTTCTTCTGAAGCGGTGATTCCAATAGCATCGGCTGGGGCGATAAAAGTCACATCGACTGGTTCACTTTGTCGACCACCGGCGGTAGCTGTTACCACAATAGTTTCAGCTTTACTACTAACGACAGCAGTAGTGAAACGACCATTAGCTTCCGTGGTGCCAGTTGGGGTAATAAACACCGCAAAATCAGAGGGACTTGCTAGGCTAACTTCTACATCTGCAAGTGGTATATTTGTTTGGTCACGAGCGATAATGGTGAGGAAAATTGGTGAATTACCATTAGCCGGTTGAAAGTCGTCAGTCACAAGTAAATTCACTGTAGAGACTCTGTCATCAGTAATTTCAGTAATAATACCATCACCACCGGAGCCACTACCGCTCCCACCGCCACCAATGCAGCCCACGAGTAATATTGATATCCCAATAAGGGTAAATAAATTAATTAAGGATTGCATTTTTTTACTAACCTATTTTATTGAATTGTTCATTTCCAAAGCTAAAGCTTTGAACTCCAAGTACATCAAATTTTCTGATTGTAACGGATTTTGGGGGCGAACACGCAGGTTCGCCCCTACATCCCCATGAATACGTGGTGTTTGGTAGGGGCAAACCTATGTATTTTGGGGGCGAACACGCAGGTTCGCCCCTACATCCCCATGAATACGTGGTATTTGGTAGGGGCAAACCTATGTGTTTGCCCTTTTTTTGATCAAGTACATCAAATTGAAGTCATAATTTATCATTAATCATTCACCATTAACCTTAAGGCGCACATAAAACCGGCTCCCTTTCCCAATTTCACTCTCAACACCTATCGTGCCACCACATTGTTCGATTAATTCTTTACACAATACTAAGCCCAAACCATTGCCTTTTTCGCCAGCGGTGCCATAATTGCGAGCGATGTTGACTCGGAACAGCTCATCAATGTCTTCGGGTTTGATGCCAACACCAGTATCTGCAACTGATATTTCAACTAGATTATCCTCTATTTGTTCGGCAGTGACTCGTACTGTGCCAGATGCCGGAGTGAATTTGATCGCATTTGAGATTAAGTTTCTCAGGACAGTATCTAGCATGTTTTTATCAGTAAAAACCGATATGTTTTCATTAACAACTGCCAAAATATTGATCTTCTTGCCATTTGCTTTGTCGTGTTGCAATTCAATATTCCGATGAATTGAATCTTGCAAAACCAGTGTTGTTGGGTTGGCTTGCAATCTACCGGTTTGTGATCGTGACCAATTTAGTAGGTTCATTAGCAAGTCGTAACCATCAGTAGCAGCTTGCTTAAGTATTTGAAGGTTGTCTTCTCTTGCTTTGACATCCGGTTGCGTTCCTTCATCCATTAATAATTGGGTAAAACCTTGTAACCCGTAGAATATGTCACTTAAATCATGGCCAATAATGGAGAAAAGCTTGTCTTTGGTAGCAAGGGCTTCTTCTTTTGCGGCAAGAGCCTCTCGCAATTCTTCTTTTGCCGCTTGGAGTTCAAGGTGAGTATTGACACGAGTAATCAACTCCTTTTGATTAAAAGGCTTAGTGACATAATCCACTGCTCCCAATTCCAGCCCGGCAATAATATCATCTTTTTCCGTTTTAGCAGTTAGAAAAATAATAGGTATTTCTGCCAATGTAGCGTCTTGCTTTAATTGCCGGCACACCTCAAAACCATCCATAGCCGGCATCATAATATCCAGCAAAATGAGATCTGGATTTCTCTTTTTGACAATCTCCAATGCCGCAAAACCATTTTTAGCAAAGATCAGATTACGGCCTTTTTCACCCAGTATATTGCCTAAAACACTTAAGTTTCCGGGGTTATCATCGACAATCAAAATAGTTGGTTGTTTTTTCATTTTTTTCTCCTAACTAAGTACTGGAGCCCAAACCGTAAGACTTTACGTCCAAATCTAAAGGTTTGGACTCCAAAAAAAATTTAGTTATGTCCAAATCTAAAGGTTTGGACTCCAAAAAATCTTAAAAAATAAAAAAATTTATGGTTCAGTACTTTGTGTTCATCAAGTGTTATATCTGGAATGAGGAACGATTTTTCAAAATCTCGAAAGCTGCTTTACTATGTCAGGAAATTCTTCGAGTGCTTTTTGAATATAAGCTATATCAAAAGTTTGGGTACTTTCTAGCAGCAGCTCACCATAATGGGTGAAAACCGGGATATTATATTCGTCTCCTAATGCTATCATTTTTTCGGCCAATTCGGCAATGATATCCATTTGCATTATAACACTTGCCTTTTTCCAAACTGGCATCACTTCTTGTTTAAATTTGTTTCTCAATTCTGGAAAATCAGCAATATTTTCCGGGTTCAGTGTGCTATCAACCGTTACCATCGTGGCTTTGGGGACATCGGTAGCCACTTTCTTAGTATATTTGTATTTGAAATAGTGAGATAGTTCACTAAGTAGCTCAGAAATATTGATCGGTTTGGCTAAATAACCATCAAAGCCGTGTGCCTCACTCTTAGATTTTTCGTTCAAGGTAGCAGAAGCTGTTAGCGCAATAATTGGAATATCGGCGGTGTTTGGATTGTCTTTTAAATGCTTGGTGGCTTCATAACCATTCATTACCGGCATCTTTAAATCCATTAAAATCAGAGTCGGATGATATTCTTCCACATATAACAACGCCTCTTGTCCATTTTTAGCACTGATAACATCTAAGTTTACTTGTGATAAAGATTCTTCAATCAAATAACGATTAGATTCAATATCATCTACCACCAATACTTGTGCCTTTGCAAACGTTAGATTGTTTAAGTCAAAAGTGTTACCATATACATCCGGCGTGGTAGCAGCAACTTCGATTTCCCGTAAAGTGATTTCAAAACGACTGCCAATGCCCACAACACTTGCAACCGAAATGTTACCGTTCATCATTTCGACTAAACGCTTGCTAATAGTAAGCCCTAACCCAGTCCCCCCATATTTACGAGTACTCTGCCCATCTTGTTGCCGGAATGATTCAAAAATAAGAGCCTGTTTTTCTTCAGGGATACCAATGCCACTATCTTCCACTGCCAAGATTAAATCAATCTTATTTGTATGGTTTTTTTGATTGGCACACAGTTTAACATAACCACTGTCAGTAAATTTAACCGCATTACCAATTAAATTCAACAATATCTGCCGCAAGCGAGTTTCATCCAAAAATAAAGTTGGCGATAAGGTTTCATCCAATTCTATTATCCATTCAAGATTTTTCTCGGCCATTTTGAGACTGAAAATCTGTTGTAACTCAGTGACAAGAACCCCTAGCTTCATTGGCTCTGATTTTATATCCAACCGCCTAGCTTCAATCTTGGACAAATCAAGTATATCATTAATCAAAGTTAAGAGGCTTTTACCGGCCGTTTTAATGGAATTGAGATAAGTCTTATATTGCTTGTCAGTAAGCTTTGCGGCGAGTATATCGCTGAAACCAATCACTGCGTTCAAAGGAGTACGGATTTCATGGCTCATGTTAGCGAGAAATTCACTTTTGGCACGGTTGGCGGTGTCTGCTTCTTCTTTGGCTTGTTGCAATTCAATTTCGGTTTGTTTGCGTTCGATAATTTCTTCTTGTAGCATTTTGTTACCATGTTCAATAGCTTTAGCATGATCCCATAACTTCTGTGTCATTCTGACAAGAAGTACAAATAACACAGATGTCAAAATACCGGCTCCTAAAACTACAAGTGGTAAAGCATATTGTTCTGTCCCTAATTGAGTTCGTAATGCTTGCCATAAAGCTATTGAAATTGTTATCATGCCAATCCCGGTAGGGTAAACTAGCCAATCTGGAACATTTCTATTTTCTTCAATTGCTCCAATACGCCAAGCATGAACTAAAATTCCGGTTCCAATAGTAACAAAGCCTAGGGCGGTGTGAACCGCCATCCGAGTTAAATTTCCCCATCCATAAGCGGTTTCAATGTTGCTAACATAACCGCTAAAAGCTACAATACCTAAAGCTATAATAATTGAACCTAAAATCCCAATGGTTAAATATTGATGCTTAAAACGGACGAAATTAGTCGTAATTAATAAAGCCAAGCCACTTAATCCAAAACAAAGAGCTGTATTTGGTGCCATACGGCCGGGATGTGAGCTTTTGACAGTGACATAGTGTTCTATCATTAGCTGATCAATACCCAGATTCACCCAGAAGATATATTCTATTAAAGTCAGTAAACCAATAGAGGCGGCTATACCACCACATATCATTGCTGATCGTCTATAATGAAATGACATAAATAGTCCGCCCAACCCGCAAATAAAAAATCCTAAAGCAGTATTGTATTGCATTGGCACAAAGCTAGGAAGTACTTGAATAAGCATAACATTATGAGTGTACCACCCAAATAAAACTGTTATTCCTAGAATAGTGGATAACCCGGCTGCAACTATTGCTGTAATCTTTAAAAATTGATGTAGAAAAATTTTCATTGTTAATTACTTCCAAATCTAAAGGTTTGGATTCCAAGACTTAACTTGACAGTTGTTTCGTTCATTACACGAAGTGGATTTCCCGAAACGAAAGCCAAATGTGGGTTTCGGGAAAGCAGCGAAGCTCCATTCCCGAAACAACTGTTCAATCCCTTGTGGTTGCCCAAGGTGCCTTTGGGTTGTAGGGGCAATCCCTTGTGGTTGCCCAAGGTGCCTTTGGGTTGACAGTTGTTTCGTTCATTACACGAAGTGGATTTCCCGAAACGAAAGCCAAATGTGGGTTTCGGGAAATCCGCTCCGCGCAATGAACGAAACAACTGTTCAATCCCTTGTGGTTGCCCAAGCTGCTAATTAATATATACCATTTTCCATTCCCTGAACCTCAAAAGCTATTACTATTTTCCATTAATGGCTTTACCAAGACTGGAAATTCTTCGAGTGCATTTTGAATATAAGCTATATCAAAATTTTGGGTACTTTCTAACAGTGGCTCACCATAACGGATGAAAACCGGAATATTATATTCACTTCCCAATGCTATCATTTTTTTGGCTAATTTGGCAACAACGTCCATTTCCATCATAACATTTACCTCTTCCCAAAGCGGTATCACTTTTTGTTTCAGCTTGTTTCTCAATTTTGGAAGATCAGCAATATCTTCTGGATTCAGTGTGCTATCAGCCTCCATAGTCGCAACTTGAGGCTCAGCGGCGGCAGCTTTCTTGGTATGTTTGAGATAGCGGGATAATTCGCTGAGTAGCTCAGATATATTGACCGGTTTGGCTAAATAACCGTCAAAGCTGTGTGCCTCAATTTTAGCTTTTTCGTTCAAAGCAACGGAAGCTGTTAGCGCAATAACTGGAATATCAGCAGTGTTTGGGTTATTTTTTAAATGCTTAGTGGCTTCATAACCATCCATTTCCGGCATTTTGATATCCATTAAAATCAGAGCCGGATGATATTCTTCAGCAAACAGTAACGCTTTGTGTCCATTTTCAGCACTGACAATTTCCAAGTTGACTTGTGACAAGTATTCTTCAATCAAATCGCGGTTAGATTCAATATCATCAACCACCAATACTTGTACTTTTTCAAAGGTTATATTTTTAGAGTCAAAAATGTTATATTGCATAACAGCCGGCAGGATAGCTGCAACTTTGACTTCATGCAAAGCAATTTCAAAACGACTGCCTTTGCCGGGGCTACTCTTGATGGAAATATGACCGTTCATCATTTCGACTAGACGCTTGCTGATAGCAAGCCCCAACCCAGTTCCACCGTATTTACGAGTACTTTGCCCATCTTGTTGGCGGAATGATTCAAAAATGAGAGCCTGTTGATCGGCAGGAATGCCAATGCCCGAATCTTCCACCGCAAGGATTAAATCTACTTCGCTATGATCATATTCTGTATATCTTTTATTGGCACAGAGTTTAATGTACCCACTATCAGTAAACTTAACCGCATTACCAATAAGATTGAGCAGCACCTGTCGCAAGCGAGTTTCATCCAAAAATAAAGCTGGTGGCAAAGTATCATCAATTTCCATGATCAATTCAAGATTTTTTTCCGCAATCTTGAGACTGAAAATTTGTTGTAACTCAGTGAAAATAATCTGTGGGTTCACCGGTTCATACTGAATCTCCAACCGCCCAGCCTCAATCTTGGACAAGTCAAGTATATCATTAATTAAAGTCAAAAGACTTTTACCAGCCGTTTGAATGGAATTGAGATAAGTCTTGTGCTTAATATCCGTGATTTTTGAGGCAAGTATATCACTGAAACCAAGCACTGCATTCATAGGAGTACGGATTTCATGACTCATGTTAGCGAGAAATTCACTTTTAGCACGGTTGGCTGAGTCGGCTTCTTCTTTAGCTTGTTTTAGAGCTATTTCAACTTGTTTGCGTTCCGTTATATCTTCAACTTTAGCAAGAAGATGCGTAACTTCATCATCATCATTATAAAAATATGAAACCGCTAAATGTCCCCAGACTAATTTTCCATCTTTTCTGATGTAGCGTTTTTCCATTTGATAATAAGATACTTCACCATTTAAGGCTTTTTTTAGCAGTTTTCTGTTTTCAGGCATATCATCTGGATAGCTGATATCAGTCACCTTCAATTGGAGCAATTCAGCTTCTGTATAACCTAACATCTGACAAAAAGCGGCGTTAGATTTGGTAAAACCAAGATCCGGAGTGGCAATGACCATTCCAATTGGCCCCTCTTCAAACATTTTGCGGAATTGCTCTTCACTGTTGCGAAGTGCTCTTTCGGCCTGTTTGCGTTCAGTGATGTCAGTTGCCATGCCACAAACCGCATAAATATTACCTTTCGCATCATATAACGGAAATTTAATTGAAATATAAGTGTGGAATCCGTCACTGTGCGGTACAATTTCTTCCATTTTTAGTACGGACTTACTGGTGATGACTTTTTGGTCATTGGCAACAAAGGCATCTGCATCTTTTTCGGGAAAAACTTCATAGTCTGTCTTGCCATTAATTTCCGCATTTGAAATCTGGAACAATTCTTCATAACGTTTATTGATAAAAAGGTAACGTCCTTTTACATCTTTGAGGAAAATAACGGTGGTACTGTTATCTAAAATGGCACGAAATCGCTCTTCACTTTCCTGTAATGCCATTTCTGCTCGTTTGCGTTCGGTAATATCCCGAAAAACTCCTTGCAGTATAGATTTTCCCTGAATGTTAAGAACATGCCCGGATATTTCAACTGGGACTTCAACACCATCAGAACGAAGCACGACATATTCAATATGAGAAGTTTGCTTGGTTTTCTGAATCAAGCGAGCCTGCTCAGAGAATTTTTTCTGTGAATCTTCATTTCTTGAGGGCGGGTGTAATTGCGATTGGTGCATACCGATAATTTCTTCACGAGGTCTAAGTAGCAATTGTGAAGCCGCCGGATTCGCATCAATAATTTTACCAGTTTCGGCTCCAGCCAAAAAGATAGCATCTGGCGCCCCTTCAAACAACGCTCGAAATCGCTCCTCGCTTTCTCGCAATGTTTGTTCTGCTTGCTTATTTTCAGTGATGTCGAACATCACACCGTAAAGTTTCACGGCTTGATCGTTTTCAACCACAACCGTCACCAAGTCTCTTAACCAAATGATCCGATTATCCGCTGTTATCATGCGATATTCAAAATTGTGATCCTGCTTATTTTTAGTTGCATTTACACAATAAGTCGTTGCCCACTCTCGATCATCCGGGTGGGTATGATTTGCCCAGAATGTAGGCTGATTCAACCAGTCATCTAAAGGATAACCTAAAAGTCGTTGGGCTTGTTGACTGACAAATTGAAATTGAAAAGTTTTAGCATCGGCTTCCCACACCACACCATCAATGGAATTGACTAAACTTTCATAGCGTTGCTGGTTGGCTTCTAAAGTCAAAGCCAAATTCTGCATTGCTACTTTTTGCAGCTCAATCTCCTGAAGGCGTTGGGATAATTCAGTTGTTCTTTCGGCGACTTGTATTTCTAGCTTGTCTTGATGGCTCCGCAATTCATCTTGGGCATTTTTAAGCCGTGTCGTCATGCTATCAAAAGCCCTTGATAATTGTCCAATTTCATCTTGGGTATCAATAGTAAATTGACAATCCCAATTGCCTTTTTCTATTTCTTCAGTCCGGCGACGTAATTTTAGAATAGGGCGAGTTATGTTTTTGGCTGTGAAAAAAGCAAGTATGCTGCTCACACCTAATAACACTATTAAAAATAAGAACATTAGTCGCACGAGCCGGTTTACCGGTGCAAAAGCTTCCTCTGCATCTATTTCTGCCAATAAACACCAATCCATACCTTTAATAACACGGTGCGTCCCAATTACTAACTCACCACGATAATCTTCATAAACATCTATTTCGATATGTTCAATTTCTTGTTCTTTTTTAGACAGTTCAAAGCATTCTCTGGATTCCAATGAATCCACTTTCATTTTTAGAAAGGTATTTTCTATAAACCGTGAGGGTGTAATCATATATCCATCCTTATTGATAAGATATATATCGTCAGTTTTTTCATGCCTCTGTGAAAGGATTTCATATAATTTCTTTCCGACTTCTATACCAACAATTATAATGCCGACAAATTCATTTTTGACTAATATTGGGGCGGAAATACTTATAACTTTAGTGGCGGTTATTGTGGAAATATGTGTATCACGGATATAAATACCCTCTTTGCCATAAGCGAATATTTCGGCATCACCAATATAGTCAATTTTAGAGTGACTTGATACCACCACGTTACCCTGTTTGTCCAAAATTATTATCCGAGAAATCTCATCACTAATATCAATTAAAGCTTTGATTTTTCTGATGGCATGGGTGATGTTTTCACTGGTGAGCGCATCTATAAAAGCTGTATCCGTAGAGGATATTTTAACCAATTCCACCTCTTCATCTAACAAAGTTTCAATGTGATGCGCCCTTGATATAGCAATACTTTCTAAATGATGATAAATCCCAGTTTCAATCATTTGTTTAGAAACGATATGACTGCTTGTAATAGCTACGATACCTGTAACTAAAATGAGTATAAAAATGATGCTGGAGATTTTGGTTTGTATTTTCATGCTGGTTTCGTTAGCAATTATAGATTTTCAGAAAAATATTTGGAGCCAAACCTCAGAGGTTTCCAAAACCTCTGAGGTTTTTCAACGTTGACAGTTGTTTCGGGAATGGAACGAAGTGGATTTCCCGAAACGAAAGCCAAACACGTCCAAATCTTAAGGTTTGGACTCCAAAGATGTCCAAATATTAAGGTTTGGACTCCAAAGACATCCAAATATTCGATAATTTGTGCCTACTTAGCTGGTAGCTGTACCATAAAAACTGAGCCCTCACCAAGCGTACTTTGAATGGAAATATTACCATCCATCGCTTGGCAAAAATGTTTACAAATAGTCAAGCCTAAACCGGTGCCACCATATTCACGGGTAGTGGAATTGTCTAC
>Ga0233403_10001407_pt1 | contig 11238 bp, 4 predicted proteins | sample Na_oxic_1_MG_FD_179866 | JGI IMG/M metagenome (GOLD analysis project Ga0233403, IMG submission 179866) | Seawater microbial communities from Saanich Inlet, British Columbia, Canada - Na_oxic_1_MG | ecosystem: Environmental > Aquatic > Marine > Inlet | place: Canada: British Columbia | collected...
CAATGCCATTGAATTAAGGATTTTAATTGGGGTAACCACAAGGGATTACCCCTACAAAATCAATGAATTACGTAGGGGCAATCCTTTATGGTTGCCCTTAACTTAATGGCATTGAGGTTTCATCTGGGGCTATTCAAATTCAACCCATTCGGGGTTTAGGCGTTATATAGAGCGTTATTGCTTGGTATTTCGCTCAAACGATAAACGCTATATATAAACAATCCTTATCGTTCCAACCGGATCACTCCATAAAACTCTCCGGAATTTCCGGCATCCCATCACCGGCCATATTCACATCAAAAGTACTCAATTCACTGATATCGTCAATGTCGCAATCGTTCGGTTGAGGCGGTTCAAGTGCTTTCCCCGGCAACACAACTAAAAAATCATCCAAATTGATCGACGGAGATTCAATCGTCACATCACCATCTATGCCCAATCTGGAAGAGGCACTGATCTGGCTGCAAGGTGATTGGACTAGCCGCTGGGAACCAACATGAATGTTTCCACCACTACCCTGATGCGCTTGCGCGATAATTTGGCCGTTGTTCATCACGACAAATTGTGGCCCTTCAATGGTTAAATCGCCCCCATCGCCGGTACCTTTTTGGACGCTGGTAGTGATTTGACTGTCCGTTAACAAGACTAAACGATCCGCCTTCAGCGTGATACCGCCCCCGCCGGCACTCATCGCTTCCGTTGTAATCGCGCTGTCATTAGACATCAAAACACCATCATGAGCGGTAATGGTAATACTGCCGGCATCACCACCACTCACGGTTTTTGTCCATTCGCCATCGGCATAAAAAAAGTCATCATATCGGCCAGCGTTGGCATCGAATACACTGACTATATCGCCCGGTTTCGCTGGGCGGTTCTCCAATTCAGAACGGTTTGCAATGGTCGGATAAGAAGACGTTAATCCATCTGATAGCGTATTCAACGATAACCATTCGCGCCCAGAGTAAATAAAATCAGCCGATTGACCGGTTCCAACTTCAGCTATCTGAGCAATATTACCGGTTTTCGCCAAGCTCAGTGCATTATTCATCTCAGCGATATCAGCCACAGTATGGAGATTCTGAAAGGCTATCCAAGCCTCATTTTGGTAAACGAAGCGTGACGGCGTTCCATTACCAGCGTCGTTGACGGTGACTATTGCATCGTCTAAAACTAAAGTCCTTTCAGTCAGCTCATCTAAGGCCGCTAAATCAGTCACCGTAAATTGATTTAACAGTTCCATATGGAGTTGCGGCCCTCCGTTTGTCGGCAAAAAAACATTCAGCATGACAAAAGGGATTCGTTTGCCGCCATCATCCTCGTCGAGGATTTCAATAATATCACCTGACTGAAAAATAGGCTCCTCCTTAGTATTCCCGATTGTTTCGTGGAGATCGGCGATATTGTCAAAAGAGGCTTTGACTTGATCGCTCAGTCTTATCCATCTATTCACATTCGCAAATGAGGCATCAACATCAACCGAACGAAAGGATTCCTGACCGTCCTTATTGACTTCAATAATCGTAAATGGTGTATTAACATAAACAAAACGAGCAGATTGGCCATTACCCTCATTTTTTACTTCAACCACATCATTTTTGCGAATGTGGTATTGATCGGTGAGTTCATTTAACGCGGCCATATCAGCAACGGTATAAACCGGCGTTATTCTGACAAGGCGGTTGCCAGTATTAATATAACGACCGTTCTTGCCATCTCTCACATCGGTCACATCGACGACATCGCCTAATACTAACAACCGGCTATCGCGTTCAGCCTGATTGGCAAACCGATAGGTATTATTGAATTGACTTTCTGACGTAATGGCCGAACTGTTGTCCAGTTGAAGCCGGTTGACTTCGATCCGAATTTGGCCGGCTTTACCGCCGCCAGCACTGGACGTTGAGATTTTGCCTTTGTCCGTCAAAATCAGCTGGTCGGCCGACAGTTCAATGTTGCCACTGTGCCCGGCTTGCTCACGTTGACTGTCTGAACGGTTATAAATACCACTGGTTGATTGATTGTAATCCGTCGGTGAAAATCTTCTCACGTATTCTAATTGGCCGTCGCCCGGTTCTTGTAATTGAATGTGTGAAGCATCACCGGTTATGACGACGGTGTCATTAACATGAATGTCAATATTTCCCCCTTGAGCCTGATTGTTGGTACTGCTTTCAATCACCGCACCCTCTTTAATCATTAAAGAACCGGCTTGCAGTGTTATCGAACCTGCATCACCGGCATTATCAATAAAACCGTTGCTCTGCGTATAAATACCAGAACCAAAACCTTTACCATTTTCGCCATAAGGATTGACACCGGAGAGTTCTATATCCTGTTGAATATTAACGGTAATATTGCCACCCGAACTACTTTGAAGACCTTCAGCCGCAATTGAACCGGCGGCAATCATGCCGCCGTCTTTCAGAATCAGTTTCTCAGCGACTATCGAGATATTGCCACCTTCACCACCAATAATACCCGCTATCATCGGACTGGAGTCAGAGCTAATCTGACTACTAAAGCCGGCTGGATTCGCACCAACAACAGTCACAGTACCGGTGGCCTCCAATTGTATGTTGCCGGCTTTACCGGCACCAAAAGCACTAGAACCAAGAACGCCCCCATCACTGATGATAACATCTTCGGCTTTAACAACAAGATCACCAGCATTGCCGGTACTGCTTCTCCATGTCGCAACACTGATGATGCTACCATAACCATCAGAGGGTTCAACACCGAAGAGTTTTAACAACTGATTGGCATGAAGTGTCACTGTGCCGCCATGCCCCGGTCCCAGCGTATCCATGCGAATAGTACTGTTATCAAGCGTAATCGTATCGGCATGAAGGGTTATCGTGCCGGCGTTGCCTTCCCCAGTCGTGATACTTGATAGTTCGGCTAAATTTCTTAACGAAATCGTCTCCGCTTCCATCAACAAATTGCCGGCATCACCACCGCCTTGACCCTGATACAACGTGTCAACATCTATGCTAGGCCGCGGACCTTCAATCATAATCCGGTCATCCGCCCGGAGTGTCACATTTCCTCCTTGACCTTGACCTTTGGTGTTAGTGTTCAGATAGCTACCCCCAGTCAATGAAATTTTTTTGGCTTCAATCGAAATGCTGCCCGCATCACCGGCTGATTCACTGTCACTATAAGTGGCTGATTCAATCAGACTCCAATCAGATTCCGGTTTGCTACGAAAAGAAACATATTCCGACGCGTTAATCGTTATATCACCTCCGTTACCACCACCAAAAGTACTCGTGGACAGTTTCCCTTCCTGAAACGAGATATTGTTGGCTTCAAGGACAATGTCACCGGCATCCCCTAAGGCATAACCCCCGGAACGCGCATAAATTCCTGTGTTTTTAGGAATGTTTGGGCTATCATCATTATTACCAACAACAGTAATCGAATCTGTGGCTTGCAGATAAATATCGGCACCCCGGCCGATTCCTTCGGAGAGACTATTGATAGTCGCACCATAAGTCAGTGATAACTTATCAGCGCGTATATCAATCACACCGCCGTCTTGGCTGCCCAAGGTTTTGGCCTCAATTATGCTATTATCGACGACAAACCGTCCGCCGCGAATGAAAATACTGCCGCCACCTTCACCACTGGTTTGTATTAATGCGTTTTCGGTGACTGTGATATCAGCCAGTTGGCCAAATGATGATACGTCAACAAAATCACTCCCTAATTTGAGTTCTCCTTTTGACGCAACGCTGGCTAAATTGATTCGTCCAGAGGGTGCCGACAGCAAAGGTAAACGGGTGATTTTCGTCAATTCATTGCCTTCCTCATCAATGGTTTGAACAAAAGTGCCCGACTTGATGTCCAGGTTGCCACCGATGAAGGAGAGTGTTTTGCCTTCTGGAACAGTCAACCCGGTCATGCGGCCATCCCAATCGGCGGCGGTGATTTCGCGGTGTCCTTGAACTGAAATAGGAGCGACTGGGGTATTCAAAAAACCAAACGCTTCAACTGGGGCAACGGTTAACAGACTGTTATTTGGGTGACGCGCCGAAAAGCGTCCGCCATCTTGCAAACGGAGAGAGTCGGCGGTGCTGACATGAAAACTGCCTTGCACATCTAGCCGTGCATTGGGCCCAAACATGATTCCATACGGATTCAGGAAATACATATCCGCTGCCGGAATCTTTGACCGAATCAGGCCATCAATGTTTGACGGATTGCCGCCGGTGACGCGACTAATAATATTACCCACGCTACTTGGGCCGGTGAATGTCGCACTTTCAAAATGTTGCAAGTTGAAGTCTTGAAAACTATGAAACAGGTTGCCACCGTGTTGTTGACCCAACTTGGCTTCGATTTGGTAATCAGGACCCGGTAACTTGATAGCCGCACCCAATGTACCGTCGGTGGAAATTTGGGCTTTTGAGGCGAAAGTGATGATTATTAACAGGATTATGAGGAAAACTTGTGGTTTCATGTTGGTTTTGCCTTTTTTATGACTACAAAAATTATATTTTATAATAAAACTATAATCTCTCAAAAAAAAGGTCATTATTCATCTTGAGTACTATTCTCTAGTACAACGGATACTCGAAATAAACGGATAAAATCGGTTGAACAAATAATCTTAGATGTTCAAGTTTGTTGAATAATAACTTGAATATCTACCAAATGATGAGCCGCTTGCAAAGCTGATGAACGGCGAACAAGATTACACGGATTTAAGTCGTAGGGTCAATGCCATTGAATTAAGGATTTTAATTGGGGTAACCACAAGGGATTACCCCTACAAAATCAATGAATTACGTAGGGGCAATCTGGAATGGTTGCCCGGCACGATATGGCAGTGAGTCGTCGGGTGGGATCGCTGTCGGCACAATCTTTGACTCGATATCCGATCTATAGCGTTTTTTGATTGCATTCAATACCAGGATTGGGGGCAACCATAAAGGATTGCCCCTACGTCACGCATTGATTTGTAGGGACAATCCGTTGTGGTTGTCTGAATAAAAATCCTTAACTTAATGGCATTGGATCTCACCCTTCCAACATTTGCTTATTTTTGCCCGGCAATTTGTTGGGCATAGTTTTCCAGGTTATCAGCAAACTTGAAGCGAGGGTCAACTGCTTGTGCTTGTTGGAAATTGGCGATGGCTGCATCAATTTGGCCTTGTTTTGCAAACGTTTCTCCTTTTTTAATCAGAGCCTCAGCAGCAAGCTGTCTGGCCTTATCTTCTGGCTCAAACTGGTGGCAACGCTCAAGTTTTTGTGCTTGTTTAAATTGATCGGTGGCTTCGTCGATTTGGCCGGCTTGGGCGAACTCGGTTCCTTTCTCTATAAACGGTTGGCTTTTAGATTTTGGTAAAAAGAATTGTTGGCGTTGTTTAGGAGTGAGGCAGCGCGGGACGATTTGATTGGTATAGTCAATTAAGCCTTGGGTTGTCGGAATAAAAGGCCATAAGCGGACAGTTTTATCTGATGCGGTGATTATTGTCTTGCCATCGGCACTGAAGGTTGCATCGATTACCCAATCTTGATGTCCAGAGAACTTGCGGAGCCGTTGGCCGTTTGTCGTGTCCCACAGTTGGGCCGTTTTATCATGAGAGGCCGTCACAATTTGTTTGCCATCAGGACTGAAGTTCGCTTTCACAACTGTATGTTTATGCCCAGACAGCGTTTGGAGTAGTTGACCGCTTTGAGCATCCCAGAGGCGGGCCGTTTTATCTGTTGAGGCGGTGACAATGGTGTTGCCGTCGGGACTAAAGGCGGCGTCCATTACCCAATCTTGATGCCCAGACAGCACTTTGATTTGTTGACCGCTTGTCGCATCCAACAGACGAGCGGTTTTATCTTGTAAGGTTATGGCAATTGTTTTGCCGTCGGGACTGAAGGCCGCGTTCGTCACCTCATCTTGAGGCTCAGACAGCCGGTGGAGTAATTGACCGCTTTTAACATCCCACAAGTAGGCGGTTTTATGATGAGATATCGTGACCATTTTCGATACGTCGGAACTGAATACGGCGTTCAATACCAAAGTCTTCTCACCACGGGCACCTGGCAGCTTGCGGAGTAATTGGGAATTGGTGGTATCCCTCCAAACGAGCGTTTTATCAAGAGATACCGTGACAATGGTTTTGCCGTCTGGATGGAAGGCGGCTTTTACGACATCCAAGAACTTGGCGATCAGTTGACTATTTGTCACATCCCACAAGTAGGCGACGAACTGATTATGATCAGGCTTATTCTGCTCCTTCGAGATCGAAACCATGGTATTCCCATCAGGACTGATAGCCACGCTCAAAACCGGAGATTGATGCCCAAACTGATGGGAATTTTTCGCATTCCACTGGGCAATTTTATCTGTTGAGGCCGTGACAATGGTCTTGCCATCTGGACTGAAGGCTGCTGAAACATGATCTTGATGTCCAGACAATCGGTGAAGTTGTTTACCGCTTTGAACATCCCACTGATGGGCTGCATTAAAGGAGGTCGTGAGAATGGTTTTGCCGTCGGGACTGAATGCCACATTTCTAACTTGAGCTTGGTGCAGGAATTGCTTATGCAGCAATTGACCGTTTTGGGCATTCCAGAGGCGGGCCGTGTTATCAAAAGAAGCGGTAACAACTCTCGAACCGTTGGGACTGAAAACCGCCTTCCAAAGCATATTTTTATGCCCAGACAACGTATAGAGTGGTTGGCAATTTTGGGTATTCCAAAGTCGGGCTGTTTTATCTGAAGAAGCGGTGACAATTTTTGAACCGTCGGGACTGAAGGCGGCGTGGTAAACTGCAAATTTATGCCCAGATAATGTACAGATCGGTTGTCCACTGTGAGCATTCCACAGGCGAGCTGTTCTATCAAAAGAAGTCGTGACAATTATCTTGCCATCGGAACTAAAGGCGGCGTTAGAAACAGGTGCTTTATGCTCGGACAGACGGTGGATCAGTTGACCGCTTTGAACATCCCACAGGCTGGCAATATCAGAAGCGGTGACAAGAGTCTTGCCATCGGTACTGAATACCGCGTTAGAAATATCATCTTTAAGGTTGAGGTGATGGGTATGGAGCAATTGGCCGTCTTGGACATTCCAGAGGCGGATCGTTTTATCTTCTGAAACGGTGACCATTTTGGAACCGTCGGGACTGAAGGAGGCGTTCAAAACACGAGCATGATGCCCATACAGTACTTTGAGCAGTTGACCGTTTTGAACTTTCCATACTCGTATTTCCCCCTTCTCCCCGGCTGTTATTACCGTTGTGCCATCAGGACTGAAAGCAACATACTTTATAGGAGTACTATGTCCCCACGTAACCAAGCGTTCACGAAGATTAAAAACCACGTTATTCAGTATTTCTTCGGCTTCAACGACATAAGGTCGCTCAGGATTAGACATGTCTTTAGGTAACGCCTCCAAAGCTAATAATGTGGCATTGGTGACATTGCCTTCGATTATCTTTTGTTGTGCTAAGTTTGCTAAACGTAGAGAATCATTACGATGTGCTTCATTTAAATTTCGTTGTGCTTGTTGCCGTTGCCAAAACGCCACAGAAACTAATCCTAAAGCGACAATTAAGCCAATGATTAAAAATTTTGTAAAACGTCTTTGCGTTTTTTCGTTAGCTTTTAACGCGTCAATTTCTCGCTTGAGCAATTTTTCTTGTTCTTGACTGGCACGTTCACGTTCCGCAATACTGGCGTTAATATAATTGTTTTCGTCAGCAGTGAGATCGTCAGCACGTTTTTTGAGCCATTTTTCGGCCTCTATTAAACGTGCGCCTCGTAACAGCCAAGCTTCATGTTGGTTGTTGACCAACCATTTTTTGACATCGGCTCCAAAGCGATCTCGCCAAGTTTTAAAGTCACGGTCCTCATTGACCCATTCGCGTAAGCGAGGCCAATGACGTATCAATGCTTCATGGGCAATATCGATTACTATCATTGATGAATTTCCTTTTTCTGTTTTTTCAACGAATCATTTATCACAATTAACCGTGCATGGGCAGATACTGTCCTTTTCAAGGATAGTATCCGTCCAAGGTTAAGTCCAGTTTATCAAGCCGTAGGTGGGTGCCAATTCATGGATACCCATAAACGTCGGGATTCCACAATATATTCGTTGTTCATCCGCAAAGCGATAACGGTAGCACGACCCGTTGGTGTTAAGCCAATAATATGCGTTCCACCATTTGCCCAAGCAAAATGATCTTGCCAAATTTGCAACCGTGGATTGAATAGAGGAGCTAAGGTATTGGTTGCTGGGTCAATGTTGTCTGTCTTTATTCCTTTGAATTCATTGCAGCGATAACAAGCCGCCGCCAGATTTTCCCGCTCATCACCACCGCCTTTTACTTTAGGAATAATGTGATCAATCACTAATGGCATTCCAATTATCCGCCGACAAGTACGACAATATTCGCAGCAATGGCCAGCTTCTACCGACACTTGCTGTCTCAGTGTTTCAGAAATAGATGACATAGCTATGTTAATGGTAGCTCCTCTAAGCTGGGTATCCGATAACCACGCCAGCGTAAGATTGCCCAAGCATAAGCTTTTGTCAACATCAACTGTTCGGCGGCTTGGCCTAATTCTCTAAGCTCTTGACGTTCTTCTGGGGCCATTGATTCGGTTTCTTGGTGACGTTCTAACAACTCTAAGTGACGTTGTTGTTGAGTCGTTGGTATTTGGCTATCAGCGATTTTAAGCAATTCTTCTATTGATCGGTTTTGCAGACTTTGCAAACTGGCTTGCATCTCTAACGGTGCATTTTCTATGGTGGGCGGTAGATTACTGGAGATGCTCTGAATGGCTAATGATTCAATAGATTGCTGAGTCAGTTTGGCTACGTTGGCTAATTGCTGAAATAGGTTAATCGGTAATTTTAGGATTAATTCTTGGGTAGCCATCAAATAGCCTCCGGTTATGCCGTTAAAAACCTCCCAGGTTTACCAAACCTGGGAGGTTTTTCATGATATTAAATTTAGTCTTTGTCCGCCCAGGACGGATTTGATGAAACCACTAGGCGAGCCTTTATCAATTTATCAAGGGTTTTATCTATCAAAGCTTCTGGGTATTTGGCAGTTATTAAATCTGGTTTAGCGATTTGTTTGCGCGTGTCTTCTACACCCTCCCCTAATTTCCAACCGGTCTTAGATGCTTTTGACTAGCAGCCCGTTTATAACTACAAGGATTATATTGGCGGAAAAGGATTAGTTTGAATAAGATTTGGAGATTTTTCTTGAAACCATAACAATCTAATCCCCCTTCTAAAATATAATCGGCCTGTAGTTATTGATCCGGTTGAAATTATTATAACCTTTTTTGAACATTTTTATAGGAATGTCACTATATCGTCACCACTGTTGATATCAGTTTCGTTGTGAGTAATGGCAGAGAATTCAAATAAATCTTTGTGTTGTCGTGGCACGGCTCATTCAAAAACCACCTAGTTGGTTTCGCCCACCGCTAAGGATAAAGACGCGAATGCCTTTAATAAGGTGAGGTTTTCGACCTCACCCTTCCAACATTTGCTTATTTTTGCCCGGCAATTTGTTGGGCATAGTTTTCTAGGTTATCAGCAAACTTGAAGCGAGGGTCAACTTTTTGTGCGTTTTGAAAATGGGCAACCGCTGCATCAATTTGGCCTTGTTCTGCTGACGTTTCTGCTTTTTTAATCAGAGCCTCAGCAGCAAGCTGTCTGGCCTTATCTTCTGGCTCAAACTGGTGGCAACGCTCAAGTTTTCGTGCTTTGTTAAATTGAGTGGTGGCTTCGTCAATTTGGCCGGCTTGGGCTAACTCTGTTCCTTTCTCTATAAATGGTTGGCTTTCGGATTTAAGCAATAAAAACTGTTCGCGTTGTGTATTGGTAAAGCAACGAGGAATCATTTGGTTAATAGAGTTCATTAATTTTTCGATAGGGGCCTGTTGCAATCTATTGAGTTCCTCATCACTGTGATATAACCATGACCACGACCACAAACGGACAGTACTATCTTGTGAGACTGTTATTATATTATGACCATCTGGAGCAAAAACAGCATAATTTATAGTATCTTCATGCCCTTTGATTGGTCTCCACCTTGCTCGTTGTTTATCAATATCTATGAAATTTTGTTGTTCCATAAAAGATAAAGATTCTTTAATGTATAGAGTATTCGGCTCATCTCTCCGTACTATAAGTTCTTTATCCCCAAAAATATCCTCACTGCGGTCAAATAATACGCCACCTGATGGTAAATCAAAACTTATATTTAGTGTAGCAATACCAATAGATATATAGCTTGAAATCGGTTTATTTTCGTTCGTTAGTAATTGACCATTGTCAATATCCCAAAAGTAGTTACTATTGTTGAAACCGGTAATAATTTGAGTGCCTTCCGAGTTGAAGGTCACACCGGCTATATTATCTTGATACCCATGTTGTAATACCATGATTAACTTATTTTGGTTGACATTCCACAGGTAAACAGTATTTTTAGAAGTAGTCGCTATATATTCACCAGAGGGATGAAAGGCCGCGTGGAGCATAGGAAATGGGTGTCTTAATACCAGATGTTCATATAATCCTTTAATTGTTTTAATAAGATTATCTTTACTTTGAAGAATATTTCGATCAGGCACGACTATATTTCTAAACTGAGATAAAGCTTCTAAAGCTAATAAGTACGCATTAGTTCTATTATGTTGTTCGTATTCTTTCTGTGCTAATTCTGATAAACGGAAGAATTCATTACGAACCAGTTGATTGGCGAGATTTTCAGCTTTTTGTTTAGCGATTTGCTCAGCTTTAAAATTTTGCTGAGATTCCCACCATTGCCAACCTGCTATCGTAGTCAGCCCTAAAGCGATGACTAAACCGATACTCAAGAATTTCGTGAAACGACGTTGTGACCGTTCTTTTTCTTGACGCGCTTGTTCACGGGTGGCTATTTCTTGCTCACGTATAACATCCCGTTCTTTAAGTGCTTGAATCTCCTTTTCGCGTGCCTCTTTTTCTCGCTTGAGCAATTTTTCTTGTTCTTGACTGGCACGTTCACGTTCCGCAATACTGGCGTTAATATAATTGTTTTCGTCGGCCGTGAGATCGTCAGCACGTTCGTTGAGCCATTTTTCAGGTTCTACTAAATGTGCGCCTCGTAACAGCCAAGCTTCATGTTGGTTGTTGACCAACCATTTTTTGACATCGGCTCCAAAGCGATCTCGCCAAGTTTTAAAGTCACGGTCCTCATTGACCCATTCGCGTAAGCGAGGCCA
>Ga0233403_10001409_pt1 | contig 11230 bp, 8 predicted proteins | sample Na_oxic_1_MG_FD_179866 | JGI IMG/M metagenome (GOLD analysis project Ga0233403, IMG submission 179866) | Seawater microbial communities from Saanich Inlet, British Columbia, Canada - Na_oxic_1_MG | ecosystem: Environmental > Aquatic > Marine > Inlet | place: Canada: British Columbia | collected...
GGCTAATAAATGTTTGGTGAATAGACTATTGGCATCATCGGGCAAAATCCACGACACTTCGCTACTCCGCGAAGAAGCCAAAATGATTTTACCGCGCCCTTCTTTAAGTACATCATAATATTTTTCTGATAAACCAGCGTTAAAAGTGTAGGCATTAACAGATTTGGGTTGCCCAATCCCCCCCGAATGACAACAATCAAAGATAATCACCATTTTACGAGCGGGGATTTTGCGTAATGCTTCAGTAAAGTCAGTGCTAGAAATTGCGTTTTGAGCAAGGGCTTCCTCAGAAGTATTGACGGCATCGACGGGTAATAAATATTCCCCCGCATAATTACCCGATTCAATTTGCCCACCATGACTGGAGATATAAAAAAACACCGTCGAATCTGAATCACAACGTTGAGCAAGTTTATCAAGTGCCCCGGTTATCCCCGCTTTGGTGGCTTTATCATTCATTAATACATCAACATTATCAGAAAGATAAGCACAGTAAGACGGATCGATGAGTAGATCATAAATATCCCAAGCATCTTTTCGCACTGCAGTCGGTAGTTTGTTGATGTGATGGTAATTGTATATGCCAATGATTAAGGCATGAGCGTTTTGTATTGTGGACATAAGGTATCCATTCGTATTCAGATGTTGTATTTCTAAGTTAAGGGCAGACACGTAAGTTATAGATAGAACGCAGATTAGACTGACGCCACGCAAAAGTTTTTGCGCGCAAAAACTTTTGCGTGAAAAACTGATTAACGCTGATCAACAGCAAGGATGGTGGGCAAGTTCGTTTCGACGCTGGGCGTCGAAACGAACTTACCCACCCTACATTTTTATTCGGCGCGTTTCAATTACCGCAACATCGTTTTTTGTGGATCATGCTGCTTAAAATTTTTAACCGCTGTTTCATGAGACTGTACGGCATAACAATAGCGACATCCGCTGACGCAAGTGTTATCCATACCAATATCAATGCTTTTGAGACAATGACACCCTTCCCTAGAAGGCATTTGTTCGAGTTGATTGAGCTTTTTAACGAGTTCTATACCATAAGGTGCGAAAAGGGCGACACTACAACATTGTGATTGCGCTAATAACCATTCTGGGTTACTGCAAATCCTCAGTTCTATTTGATACTCTGCTGCTATGTTGGCTAAATTATTGAGTAATGTATTGGCCTCTTGACCCACTTGTGAGAGGTTTGGATATCGAGTCGATACCATTTTATGTTTTGAATTTAATTGACGATATTGAACCTCCACAATGTCATTCATCCTTCGGACAGTTTTAGCGTAAGGCTCTGGGAAGGAAACGTTGACGATTCGGGTTGAACCTTCAAGTGTACTGGCAATCTGCCGAAAATGGGTTAAGTGAAAACGGACTGGGAATGCCTTGGATATCACAATGGGATCATAACGCCATTGTATACATTCAGATGAGGGTAATGTGTTGCTGACAACAATAAAGTCATCAATAACCTTTTCAAGTTTCGGAATGTGGGGTTCGAGATCATGCCCATATCCGGTTAGGGTATATTGAAAAACATAAGATATGCCTTCGTCTCGTAGTGCTTGGAGTTGGCTTTTGAAGGAATGGGCATACTTTGTCCAAAATAAGTATCCTAAAACATCTTCATTACGCAACGAAACGCGCCCTTTACCGCCAAAAGCATTTATAAATTCAGCAAAACCGGCTTTGCGCCGTTCAGCAAACCATTTGCCAAAGTAGTGGGGTATGTCAGTTCGACGTGATGCACTTATTAAATTCATGAGGCATACCTTTATATACGTAATGAAAAAGGGTTATTAGATATAATTATATCATTGCAACGGCTTGATTTTCGTTCAAAATTTATTTATGAGGCATACCTTTATATCGTAATGAAAAAGGGTTATTAGATATAATTATATCATTGCAACAGCTTGATTTTCGTTCAAAATTTATTTTGCAATGGCTCGATTTTCGTTCAATGTTATTTTGCAATGGCGCGATTGGAATGCATGTTATTTTGCAATGGTTCGATTTTCGTTCAATGTTATTTTGCGATGGCCTGTTCGTCAATCTGCAAACATCAATTGCCTGTTTTTGTAGTGTGCATGGGAGTGGCACTGTGGTTAATTAAGATCGTACTTTGAAACTTCGATCGCGCTCGGCCAAAGTACGGGCGCATTCCCAAAAAAAGGTCATTATCCTCGCCGAAAGCAAAATAAATTTTGCACGGCAAGCGGGCTGAAAGCAAAATAAATTTTGCACGGCAAGCGGGCTGAAAGCAAAATAAATTTTGCACGGAAAGCAAGCGGGCTGAAAGCAAAATAACATGCATTCCAAGCGGGCATAAAGCAGATTGATAATGAAATGACCTTTTTTTAGAAATGCGCCCCAAAGTACTCAACCGAGATTGATAATGACTTTTTTTTGGGAATGCGCCCTGTTTGAACGGAAACTCAATAATATAATGAATGGCTTTGAGGCAGGTGGGGGGATTTAATAATTGATAGGTAGGGGCAAGCCCTTGTGGTTGCCCTTAATCCTTAATTAATAAATGGCTTTGAGGCGGGAGAGGGGAAATTTAATAATTGATAGGTAGGGCAATCCTTGTGGTTGCCCTTCCTTAACAAATGCTTTTGATAATTGTTCAGTGTTCATTGAACATTGATAATTAGAAGAGTGAAAAATCAGCCCGTTATTTTTATAGCAGTGCATTCATTTTTGCTAATATCGTAGCGTAAAATTTGATGGGCATTAGTATTGGCAATCCATAGCATGTCTTTATATAAACTGATGCCGCCAGGCTCATCTAAAGGATAACCAATCTCATGGTGAACAACTTGATTATAAGTCGCATTGATCCATTTTATTTTACTGTTATAAGTATCGGCTACCCAGATGCCTTGATGACGCTCATCCCAAGCAACACCTAATACATGTTGTAAACGTGCCTGAGTGCCTAGGCCGTCTTGATCACCAAATACAAATAAATCGCTGCCGACTAATGTGCTGGTTGTGGCATCTTGCATGTCGATACAACGCACGGCTGAGCTTTCAGAATCAGCGACATACAATACTCCTTTACCTATAGTGATTCCCGATGGTTGGGCAAATGCTGATACCTTGGGATCACCATCAATAATGTCTTCACGTCCTGATCCTGCCAAAACGCCAATTGTTTGCGATGCTAAGTTCATTGACCAAATTTGATGTTGCCCAGCCATGGCGATATATAAAATGCCGTTATGAAGGCTTAAATCCCAAGGCGAATTGAGTGCAACTTGTAATGGGTTTTTAAAAAAAGTGCCCACGTAGCGGCCAAGTTCACCTGTGCCTGCTATGGTATCAACTTGTTCTGAAGGCAAATCAATACAGCGTAGCGCATGGTTTTGAGTGTCGGCAACGTATAATTTTCGGCCTGCTTTGACTAAACCTTGGGGAGAATTAAATTGGGCATTTTCTCCCACGCCATCGCTCAATCCTGGTATGCCACTGCCCAAACGACGTTGTATTTTACCGGTAAAATCGATTTCTAAAACACGATGATGCCCTGTATCACTGACATATAAATGATCTGCCGAAGTGTGAATTTTCCCTGGGAAATATAAGGGTAATTTAGGCTCAGGCGCAAGTACAACCGGCATGGGACTGCGTACTCGTTTACCTTTTCGTGCCGATTCTTCCAAATGTTGATCAATCAAATTCTTGAGTTGAGTACGTCGCCCTTCACCAGAATATACGCCTATCACATAACCTTCTGGGTCAATAAGAATAATTGACGGCCAGCTCCGGATACCATAACTTTTCCATACCGTAAATTCGGGATCATGGGCAACCGGATGACGGATGTCATAACGATTAATGGCTTTTTGTAGTTGTTTAGCGACTAGCTCATTAGGAAATTTTGGAGAGTGCAAACCAATCACGGTTAAACTATCGGGATATTTTTGCTCTAAATAAGCCAAATCGGGTAAAACGTGCAGACAATTTATGCAGCAATAGGTCCAAAAATCTAATAAGACGACTTTGCCACGTTGATCCGCGATATTGATGGGTTGAGGAGTATTAAACCATTCAAGTGTGGAAGGGAGTTCAATGGCGCGTATGCGTGTGTGATTCATGGGATAGGCGGGTTTTTAATAGAGGGAAAATTGGCGGAGAGGGTGGGATTCGAACCCACGGAAGAGTATTACCCTTCAGCGGTTTTCAAGACCGCCGCCTTAAGCCGCTCGGCCACCTCTCCAGCGAGAGGCGCATATTATCTTTGAAATCGATCCATTTTGCAAGAGGATCATGAAAATATTTTTTTTTCAGATGTTCAGTTAGAACTAAGTTCATGAGTTCAGAGGTTCAAAGGATCATAAGTTCAGCGGTTTATCTTCAAATGTTTATATCAATAATGGTGTTCTCGCAACTCATTAATGATATATATAATTTGAGGGCGAACACGCAAGGGTTGCCCTTATTGCTGAACATTTCAAAACCGTTCAAGGGCCTGCCTCTAGAATGATTAAATTTCTTGGCGCAACGCTTTCATGAGACCATACACCATTACCAACATCACAGCTGCGATAATTGAGGCCGTTTGCAAGGCATTCAATCCGATTCATTTATGCTAACAAACGTTAACAATAGCACTCTTTTTAATTCGTGCATCTTAAAAAGAGAGGGTGAATCTACCAAAGACCCTCGAAAATATTTCGAGAATCGCTTATGACAACCCCATAAGACGTCGGTAATCGTCAATATGCTCGTTTAGGCTAAAGTATAGCTTCGCGAAACTTTAGCCTCGAAGGTTGCCAGTCTCAGGTTTTACCAGTCTAACTTTTCACGCAAAAGTTTTTGCGCGCAAAAACTGTATTTCACGCAAAAGTTTCGCTTCACGCAAAAGTTTCGCGAAGCGAAACTTTTGCGTGAAATTTAGCTTCGCTGACCTTCGGTTCACGCAAAAGTTGCGCGCAACTTTATTTCACGCTAAAGTTTCGCTCCGCGAAACTTTAGCGTGAAATGTGAAATGTGAAATACAGACTGAACCAAATACCTGCCACTTGAGCTAAAGTCCTTTGACTCTAGCTGTGGAATATCATACTAAAAATATTTATAATTATGTCAAGAAAAAATTTAACTCTCTATTTCATTTGAGATTTATTTTTGTTAACGTTTATTAATATTTGTTAGCAAAAGTGTCTACGATGCATAAACCCCCTAAAATGAGTAAGACTCCTGCAACGGTACCCTTAAGAAATCCATATTCAGCACGATCTATTGTCATAACATGTTGATAACATAACTCATACAGCAAGGGATGGCCCCTACAATATTAATTATATTATAGTATGGGCAATCCGTAGGTTGCACCTACCATGGTGGTATGTAGGGGCAATCCCTTGTGGTTGCCCCATTGGTGGTCAATATTTTTGGAACTCCCACAAAACTAATCTCTCTTCACTCAAACCACTTCTTCACTTTATCAGGGTTCTCATTTACCCAACGTTTAGCGTTTTCATAAGGATCGGCATCCGTTTCCGCGTTCCAAACCATCAGCTTTTCTATATCAGCAGGTTCCCAGTAAAAATTATCCAGTACACGATAAACTTCGGGTTTATCTGTTTTCAAGCTTTTATGCACGATGGTACTGATGTGTTCGCTGTTATCCTTGGGTTGATAAATCCATTTCGGATCTTCAAGATATTTCAAATCCCAACGGGAAAATTTCCAGTGGGGTGTCCAACCCGTCACGACGATCCATTCTTTTTTCTGGATAGCATCGGCTAAAGCATCCGTCATAGTCGCATCGCTACCTTCTTCCAATTGAAAATTCAGGTTGTACTGCTCCATGACTTCTTCAGTCTTCTTCATTAGCCCTGCTGCTGGATCAATACCCCTGATCTTGCCTCCGAACTTTTCGGCATTGGTATTCAGTTCATCAATGGAATGAATAGTGACATAAGTCGGTACCACGAGGCCAATCTTGGTGCCTTTAAAATTAGGGCCCAGATTTTCTACGCTATCCTGCACTGCCTTGAAATAGTAGTCGTGAGTCGTCGGTAACCAAGCCGCTACATGTCCATCGGCATCACCACTCGCAACCGCTTGCCACATCCATATAGCAGTGACTTCCATGATATCTGTCTCGTAGCCCAGTTCTTCTAAAACCACTTTGACCACGTTAGTGCTTGCGACTTCAGTTGACCATTCAACGTAGGTCAATGTTACGTCGCTTTCTTCGTATTCTTCATCAGCATGGGTTAGAGGCGTTATGCCTAATAAGCTAACAAAAAATAAGGACAAAACAGGTTTGAGTGCCGGTTTCAGGATTTTTTTCATATCATCATTTTCTCCACAAAGTATTCAAGGTTTTTTCCAGGTGACACCTAGGACGTATGTAACAAAATCCGTTATAATACTATATAACTACAAGGATTATTTATAATATTTCACGCAAAAACTTCTTAAGTGAAATGGATAAGTAAGTACTTGGCATTTGATGATCTCATCAGTCTCAATCTCATTCATTTCTTGATAGAACTTTTCGGACATGAAGCTCGGCATAATCTAATCCTTTCTTATAAACAATCCTTGTAGTTATATTCATTTCTGACCCATTTTCTGGCTGATACGATCAAGAATCATTGCGAGAATGACTATCGCAATACCTGCCTGAAAACCCATGCCGGGTTCCAATCGTTGTATGGCTTTCCACACTTCACCTCCTAAACCCCCAGCCCCGATCATAGCGGCAATCACCACCATAGACAGGGCCAACATAATCGTCTGATTGATACCTGCCATGATGGTGGGAATAGCAAGGGGCAATTGTACTTTAAATAATTTCTGAGACGGCGTGGATCCAAAGGCATCTGCTGCTTCAATCAGTTCCGGTGGCACTTGTTTGAGACCTAAACAAGTGAGACGAATAGCCGGTGGCATGGCGAAAACAACGGTGGAAAAAATCGCTGAGACTGCCCCTAAACCAAAAAAAGGTATGGCTGGAATCAGGTAGACAAAAGCGGGCATGGTTTGCATAAAATCCATCAATGGCATGATAATGCGGTAGCCCGTTCTTGAAAGAGCGGCTAATATGCCCATAGGTATGCCGAGTAAGACAGCCATTAAGGTGGCAACAATTACTAGCGTTAGCGTTTCTATCGTGGGTTCCCACAAGCGCAAATTCCAAAGCAGGCAGAAGCCAATAGCCGTAAAAATGCTCACTTTTCGCCCTGCTAATTGCCAAGCTATCAGAGAAAAAATAGCGATCACGAACCACGGGGGAAAGTACATCAGGCCATCTATGATGTTAACAATGATATTTTCCAAATGCTCGCTAATCGCCTTAGTCAAAAAGGAGAAGTTTTCCGTTAGGAAATCCAAAGCGTGATCTGTCCAATCATCTAATGGCAGTTTAGGTACCGATAATGCTTCCATCACTCTATTTCTCTTTTAGCCAGTGCTGCTAAAACACTGTTATTGATAACGATGCCTTGAAGTTTGCGTCTTTCATCTACAACGGGTACTTGCCCTGGCCATTTAGCCAAGATAGCAATCAGTGTTGTTAAAGGCTCTGTTTTGGTAACCGTTGGTACCTTCGATTCTATGATATTGGCTATGGTTTTCTCGCCCCTTTCTAGCGCAGCATTTGTGATTTCAATTCGTACCACGCCTAGCAAGGTGTGATCTCGCTGTATCACCAAGAGGCAAGATAAACATTCTGCCTTCATTTGGTTGATAACAGTATGGGGATCATCGTCTGGGTAGGCAACGACACCGACTGGTGTTAGCACAGAGTGGGTTGTCAGCACCTTGGATTTATCCACATTCTCGACAAATCGCTTCACATAATCATTCGCTGGTGCCATGATAATCTCTGAAGGCGTACCCACTTGAACCACTTGCCCATCTTTCATCAGAACCACACGGTTGCCTAGTTTAAGAGCTTCGTCTAAATCATGGGTAATAAAAAGAATCGTTTTCTTCATGCGATTTTGCAGAGCAATCAGTTCATTCTGCATATCGCCACGTATCAAGGGGTCCAATGCACTGAATGCCTCATCCATTAAGAGAATATCAGGCTCGATTGCAAGGGCACGGGCTAAACCGACTCGCTGTTGCATACCACCACTCAGTTGATTTGGCATCGCATCTTCCCAACCTGCCAAACCAACTAATTGAAGTGCAGCACGCGCCTTCTCAATACGCGATTTTTTTTCCTGATGCTGAATTTCCAAACCATATTCAACATTATTGAGTAGGTTTCGATGAGGAAAAAGGGCAAAATTTTGAAAAACCATACCTAATTTATGGCGGCGTAGTTCTAACAAGGCGTGGTGATCTAAGCTTGTGATGTCTTTTCCATCTATGAATATCTGACCAGAGGTGGGTTCAATCAGTCGGTTAATGCAACGAATAAGGGTGGACTTACCGCTACCACTGAGTCCCATCACGACCAAAATTTCACCTTGTTGAACTTCAAAAGACACCTTATCCAAACCAACAGCTTGTCCAGTTTGGTTGAAGATATCATCCTTACTCATGCCTTGAGAAAGTCGCTCAAGGGCTGGTTCTGGATGTTCTCCAAAAATCTTCGTTAGCTTAACGACTTTGATTTTTTCCATGTCACTTGAGTAGCAAATAGAGAATAATTAACCTGATTATAACGGATTTTGGGGAAGCACTTATTTCAAAGCATAAGGTATGGTTTGAGTATTTTTTTAACCGTTATTTTGGAGCAATACGTTATTTTATTTAGGGTATTTAAGTGATCGGAGACTTATTGATTTATCATTAAAAAACAATCAGTTACTATAAATAACGGAATTGATAATGACAATTATCAATTAACAATTCATAACTGATGTTACGCACCCAGATTCTTATCAAGGTTATACAAGCGCACGAAACATCACGTATTGATGCAGATACTCTTACAAAATGAGTGGGCTATCGACTGATTGAAATGAATCGCCCAAATCCAGCACCAATTGTGTGTTATTGAAGGAACAGAAGTTGAGTGCGTAACATCAGTTCATAATTAAAAACTCATTAAAAATGGCCCTCCCCAAAATCCGTTATAATCAGGAATTATAGTTCAAGACAAATGACTTGATACTAAAATATTTCAATAACTATCTGAAAATATTAATAATTTTTTAGAAAAACGGTATCAATTCATCTGACCGGAACTATAACAAGATTATTTTGAGGCAATTAAATCTTATAAATCTTATGAATGATGTTCGAGTGAAAAGAAGTTCTTTTCAATCAATTTGATTGTCCATTTATGAGAGAGTCACTATTTACTTCTTGCGAAAGTGCAGAATACCCCAAGAGAGATATCCTTTTTTACCCGCTTCAATCCAGTGATTGAGACCCACTTTCATACGACCAATATATTCTTGAGAACAATTTTTCAATAGTTCACTGTGAGTTTCAACTTCCCTAGAAATGTGGCTATAGTGATTCACAAGTTGTTCACTCAGATCACTGAACTGAATTTTTTCAAAACCCACTTCTTCTGCTGTTTTGCTGTAAAAAGCAATGGAACCCATTGAATCAAGATGGATTCGATCTAAAACGGGTTGCAAGACACCTTCAGGGCAATCATCGCTTTGCATCGGATCAGTAAAAATAAACTCTCCGCCTGGTTTGAGAACGCGATAAACTTCTTCAAACACTTTGTGGCGATTGCCACTATGCAAAATCGCATCTTGAGACCAAACTACGTCATATTGTTGATCTGAAGAAGGAATCGCTTCAAAATTGCCGTTTATGACTTCAAGTCGATCAGCTACCCCCTCTTTTTGATTCAATTCGCGGTTACGTTGGTTCTGAACTTCGCTCAGATTCAGACAGTCAACATGACAACCCGTGTTTTTGGCAAGTAAACGGGCACTACCACCATAGCCTGCACCAATATCCAACACCTTCGTAGATTCAGTCAAGGTGAGCATTGAGGCGAGTTTTTGAACGGTGCGATAGCTTGCATCGAAAATAGAATCGGTTTCAGTTTCATAAAGGCCGATATGAATATCTTCGCCACCCCATATCGTGCCATAGAAGCTATTTGCATCGGCGCTGTTGTAATAATTACGGGCTATTTCAACTGTGTTGGAATATTTTGAACTCATTGTGTGACTTGTCCTTATTAATATTAGCCTAATGCTTATGGTTTTTCAGCAACATGGATAAAAAAATCAGGTTCTTCATGGCGGTAGGTTTCCTTAAAATCGCCGTAGGTTGTAATGTTTTGAAAACCAACTTCCTTCATCAAATGGCGTAAATAATTCTTGCGTAGCGGATACATATTCAGATGGAAGACTGAATTGTCAGGGAATGTGTAACGAAAACGGGCCAAACCTTCATCCAGATGTTCCGGCTCGGCCTTCACATTTTCTCCACAATAATAGTAAATATGTTGCGACGAAAATCCATGATCAAGAATGCTATCATAGTTACGCTGATCGAGAATGAGAATACCCTCAGGATGTAGGGCAGCATAAAATTCAGTCAGTGCTTGACGGCGTTCTATTTCTGAAAACAAATGAGTAAAAGAATTGCCTAGACAAATAATCGCATCAAACTTTTCACAAATGTCGCGGTTAAGCCAACGCCAGTCAGTCTGTATCGTATTTAAAATAAAACTGTTTTGACGAGCATTTTCAGACGCTTTGGCAAGCATTTCTGAACTACCATCTGCGCTAACCACTTCAAATCCGGCTTGCAGTAAACGCACGGAATGAAAACCAGTGCCGGTTGCGACATCCAAAATGCGGTGTACCCCTTTTTGACGCAAAACATCAATAAAAAACTGGCCTTCACTTTCTGCCCTTGCTTCCCAATTAATTAATTGATCCCAACGCTCAACAAAAGCTTTAATATATTCTTCTTTGTACTTATCCGTTTCACGAACATCAACTGGATTTGGGCCGTAATCTTGTGTTTGAGTCATTAATGACCCTCCTGTTTCTTCTCAATCCTTTACAGAAAACTAGAAATGTATATTTTAAGACTTCAGGGTACTTTTAAGTCGATTAACTGTTAAATCCTATAACAGTATAACTTAAAATATCATACAACAGGCCATAAATTAAATTTATGATTGTAACGGCATAGGTGTTCGGGATTTTGCTGGAAGGCTCGTATAGAGCCATAACTTACAAAAATAACCATTATGAAAAAAGTCCATAAACAGGGGATTTTGTTCGTCAAAATACCATTATAAAAATAGGTTTCTTTAAATGACTCT
>Ga0233403_10001410_pt1 | contig 11228 bp, 10 predicted proteins | sample Na_oxic_1_MG_FD_179866 | JGI IMG/M metagenome (GOLD analysis project Ga0233403, IMG submission 179866) | Seawater microbial communities from Saanich Inlet, British Columbia, Canada - Na_oxic_1_MG | ecosystem: Environmental > Aquatic > Marine > Inlet | place: Canada: British Columbia | collected...
CGGCGATTTTGAAAAATATCGCTTTTTTTGATGCCTATTTTTCCAATTATATTGAAGGCACCGAATTTGAGCCTGATGAAGCAGCCAATATGGTGTTTTTGAATCGCCCACTGACTCACCGTCATGAAGATTCCCACGATGTCATTGCCACTTATCAACTGGTTAGTGATTCGGTTGCGATGCGTTTACACCCGGACAGTCCAGCCGCTTTTGAAGCCATCCTAAAAAAACGCCATCGCACACTTATGGCAGCCAGAACAGATAAACAGCCCGGCGAATTTAAACACATTATCAATCGCGCTGGCAATACCGTCTTTGTTTCCCCTGAATTGGTGCGTGGTACATTGGCAAAAGGATTTGAATTATATCAGCTATTAAATGAGCCGTTTGCCCGGGCGGCTTTCATCATGTTTGTCGTTTCTGAAGTGCATCCATTTCTGGATGGTAACGGTCGTTTAGCAAGAATCATGATGAATGCCGAATTAATCGCGGCGGAACAATGCCGCATTATCATTCCCAGTGTTTTTCGAGAAGATTGTTTATTAACATTGCGTCGACTCAGTCGTGATGGGGAACCTGAATCCTATTTAAAAATGCTAGAACGGGCCCAAGAATTTGTCTCAAAAATTAACTGGACTGACTATGATCGCGCTATGAAAATGTTATATATCAGCAATGCTTTCGCCAAACACGATGAAGGCGTTTATCTGAAGATGCCCGAATAAACGACCAAAGTTGAGACTTAATCACCGTTATGTTATAAAAAATGCCAAAATCCATCGTTATGTTATAAAAAATGCCAAAATTAGAAAGTTATGCTAAAATAATTGCCATTCAACAACATTGAGCGGTCGTTATGCTAAAATAATTGCTTTAGTTTGGCCGGAGTCCAAACTTTAGTTTGGAAGCATCACACCCTAGCCCTCCCCAACCCCGATAGGGGTTGAATGTATATCCAATCATTGAATATAGATGAATTACATTCTATACTTGATAAAATACCGTTAAAAATAACTCCAACCTTGAAATATTTTTAAACTATGGCAAATGATAACCCATCCGAATTTGGTTTTCAGATTCGTCGAATTTCTGACCCCGAACCGGCCACAGAATCGGTGCCAGAAACGGAACCGTCGCCAGCAAAGACCACTAAACCCGAGCCAACCAGGACGACTGGCGGTCGTTTTCCAACGGCGGCTAAAATGCTTGCTTTTGTTGGGATGCTGGCTGGTACCGGTTTGGCTCCGAAAGTGGTTTGCCGACACCGTCCAAATAAGGCGTGGTGGATCGAATTTGAATTACCCAGTGATCAAGTCGCTCACTTAATTTGGACGGCCGGCGGCCAACCCTATGGGTACGAAGCGAATCAATGGCATCCATTCACCTTGACGGGGGAATACTCGACCACACCAGATACCGATAATCCAGCCGCCGGCGAATTGATAGAATTAACCGATCTGTTGGCAGAAACAATGTTACATCGGCGCCAACCGGGGCGATTAACGTCCGTGCATGTGGTCGTGTTACCGGCTTTGAGCCGCTGGGTATTACGCCGAGCATTGGCGTTGGGCATTCAAGTGGACATTGTGGCCGCGCAGCGCAATCCGTTGCGAGGACACCAAGCGGCCAGTGGTGTGCTATTATTACACTTACAAGCAAAACAAGGCACCGTGCCTCAATCACTGCTCCAAGCCATAGCCGCGCTGCCTTATACCACCGTCGCCCAAGCACCTGGTACCAATGAACGACTGTTGGTGGATATTCATTATCGGCCCCCATTATCGGAAAGTTTGTTAGGCACGATGATTCCAACTGACGAAACCTGGTTATTGGGCGCCCCCGATATCGGACATTGGCGACTGAAATTACAAGGAGAGGCGGTGGATGGATTCAGCCTGTTAGAAGCCCCGACCTTACCGCCAACCGACCAGCCGACCAGCACCGAGACGCGGTTACCGGCCCCATTACCGGTGCAGCTCATCACCGACCGCTTTGGTCGTATTGATGCGGTACTGCTTGACGATACCGAACTCGGTTGGCTGCAAACCTTTTTGGCGACGCAACCGGAAAATGACGCTATTTTTTTACTGCCGGGATTCGGTAAACACTTAATGACTGCCCCAGGCGGTTTACCCGGTCAAATACCGTTTGGCCTCCCATTAACCCATTTCAATCCAGGGGGATTATTCCTAGAAACCGGCCTGAATTTTTATCCGGCCCTGCCAGAAACGGCTCGTCAACAAACTTTTGGGCTAGGTGATGGACAAGTGGTTGTCCTAATCAAAGACGCGGCTTACCGTTTTAATACTGACAACCTGATTCCGGCCTGGGCATTATGGGTTGGCAAGCCCCCAGAGATAACCGATGGCTTAGCAGCCAGAAGTCGAAAAATACTGGCCAAAATTGCCCAAGACTTGCCAGATGCTCCAAAAGGTTTCTTCTCAAAAATGTTCAACAAACAGTCGAGCGACAAACCGGAACCCCAAACCAACGACTTATTCAAACAAGCCGAACAAGCCGAACTCGATGGCCGCTTTATCGACGCTGCCCAATTCATGGAACACGCCAATGACTTTAAGGCAGCGGCTCGATTATATGAACGACAATCCTTGCAATCCAGCTAACTCAATCGGACTGGTTTTGAAAACGGGTCCGGTTTAGCTCTTCAACAACATGAAAAATTACCTCACCAAACAAACTGCCACGGTGGGCAGACAAGCGATATTTGACCGAACCGATTCGCCACCCCCCTTATCGACGGAGCTGGTTTTTTTGCCGACCGCGCTCGGTCAATTGCATCGTTTGCAATGTTATCCGCCGCTATCATTGCTACAAGACTTGTTGTTGTTATTAAGTCATACTGATATCAACAAACATTTTCCATTGCAGCCCTTGTTAGCGCATTCGGGTATCCAAAAACTGCGTGATTTACAGTGGCCGATGGCCGCTAGGCTGGGGTTAACGACGCTGCTCTTACACGACCTCCCGTTGCCAAACTGGCAACCCCGAGCGGAATGGACCCCGACCCAATTGCGCGAGCAATTAACCATCGCATTGTCGGGTCCAGCAATACCGCCGGAAGCACCATCACCGCCTATTGTCGCATTGCAAACGGCAGCGGATCGCATTGATGATCGGCTATTGAGTTTGTTATCTTTATTGGGCAAACAAGCGGTGGCAACCGAACCCAGTTTACCGTTGCGTTTAGCCCAACGAGTGTCAGAGCTTCCCCCATTAACCCGACAACAACGCCAATCGCTGGGGGTCAAACTTCGACTGGACAGCGGGAGTCAGGCACAAGGCAGCGGGATTGGCACTGAACATGCTGGCGTGACCTTTCATGGGTCACTCTCAGCGTTACTGCCAACCCAATTAACCTTGCCACGTCCGATTTTCTACAATCGTCATTACCGCAATGAATTATTGTATCGGGCACGGCGCGGACAAGAACCGCCTCGACTTCGTCCCACTATTCTGGTGTTAGATATCAGTCCCTCGTGTTTTGGCCCGGTAGAAACACTTACCCGCCTCGCCGCCCATCTCATTGCGAGTTCACTGCAACAAGCCGATACGCCGGTTATTCTGATCACCACTGATCCATTGAACGCGGTACAAGCCCTAGAACAACCGGCGCAATTAGTGGACATTTGGACCCAACGCAGCTTGGATGAAGCCCCAATCAAACGCACGTTGTCGATAGCCCACAAATTGCGAGAAACTCTCCATGATGGCGATATCGCCCCGGCCATATTGTTGCTGACCCACGCCCAATTTGCCATCGGCCAACAGTTATCGCCCCCAAAAGGGCTACGAGCTTTATTTGTTCAACCTCCCAACCAACCTCAGAACCGCCCCCCTTTCGCCAGATATTGTGAACGGTGGGAAAGTGTAGTCGCTGGACAATTCTCCAGATTTGAAGAAGTATTGGGACGGTTAGTGGGATAAAGGGACTGGTTTTTCACAACCGGTCAATTCGGAATTTAAATAATATAGATTAAAATTTTATGCAAAATACGTGCCTTAATAAATGTTTCTATATTTATTCTGGCCGGAGTCCAAACTTTAGTTTGGCCGGAGTCCAAACTTTAGTTTGGAATATCATTATGTGAAACCTGGGGGAGTTAGGGGGTGTCATCCACATTGCACCACTACCCAGAATTTAAATGTTATCAACCGGAGAATAAATATTATGCCTTGGTCAGAATCGACATTGGACACCATCAAACGACTCAATGTCGTGAAGCGAACCCTAAAAGACCAGTTTGTTGATCGAGAAACCGCCGTTGATTTGTTAGCATTGGCAACGGTTTGTCATGAACACTTGTTGCTCATCGGCTCACCCGGCACGGCTAAAACGCAATTAGTCAGTCATTATACCCAAATGATTGATGCCCGCAGTTTTCATTACTTACTCACCCGTTTTACGGAACCGTCCGAACTGTTTGGGCCTCTCGATCTGGAAAAATTTCAGCAAGGCACCTATCATATTCGGACTGAAAACATGTTGCCGGAAGCCCAAGTGGTTTTTTTAGATGAGGTATTTCAAGGCAGTAGTGCCATATTAAATACCCTATTAACCCTCGCCAATGAACGGATATTTTACAATGGCTCCGAACGCCAGCGATCTCCGCTATTGACGATGGTTGGTGCTTCTAACCTATTGCCCGATGATCCGTGGCTACAAGCCTTTGCTGATCGTTTCGCGCTTCGACTACATCTACCGCCAGTGGCCGATGAACATTTAGACAGCTTGATCAGTCAAGGTTGGCAGCTCGAATTACAGCGGATTGAAGCCGATCAACTTGCCCATAAAGGTCAAGCCGTGCATCAACGGGCCACTGTTAAAATCGAAGTCCTACTAGAGCTGCATAGCCGATTAGCAGAAATCAAACTAACCTCAATTCAACCGATTTACACCACGATTGTTCGGGAACTCCGGGCAGAAGGCATAGAACTTTCTGACCGCCGCGTGATTAAAGGTTTAAAACTGATAGCTGGGGCAGCCTTATTGCGACAAGCAACCGTTGCCGAAGCCCAAGATTTATGGCCCCTCAATTACTTTTGGAGTCATTTAGAAGAAGCCGAAGCGGCTAAAAATGTCATTCAGCCCAAAGTAGCCGAAGGCGGCGGCCCAACTCTGAGCCTGGCCCGCTCGGCGGCGGACATTATGGATGACATCACCGTGTTAGAAGAACAAGAAACCATTGTGCGAACCGATGTAGCCTTAGGTGCCCACCTGATGGCACTCAACCGTATTCGCCAAGAAATCCTTCGCGATCACCGTGACAATCAGCCATTACGCCAACGAATTGACGACGTGATTCAACGTAATTTGTTAATGATTAATGGCTAATGGTGATTAAACTTCATTACCAACAAGCCCCAGGTTTCACCTCTGGCAACAACCCCGAAGGGGTTGAATGTGAATAGCCCCAGGTGAAACCTGGGGGGGCGGAATGAAATTATTTTTCTGAACATAGTCCTTTTACTTACACTCAAAATGGTACAAAAATATAGGAAACTATATAAGGGCAAACTATGATTGAAAATACCCCTATTCCGAGCCACCCAGATAAACAACTGGAATTATTTTCGCCTGACGCGGAGACGACTGGCAAAATTAGTGATAACCCATTAGAATCCGTCAAAAACGCGTTTGACCTCACTTGTAAACAAGCTTTTATTCAAAACCTAGAAGGTGCCCTCAAGTTTGTAGGTATTTCCGACAAAGCCACTTTGATAGAAAAAAATGTTGAGCTACAAAGAACGTCTGATTTGAAAGTCGATTTAGTTTTTTGGGTGGCGTACCCAATCGAATCACAAGCGTATCTTTCTGGGGAAAAATTTTTGCTGCATGTTGAATTTCAAAAACAAGGACAGAAAAATATACCCCTACGGATGGCCGAATATAATATGGAGTTGGCCCTTGCCAATACGGAACGGGATAACAAGGGAGGAATTTTAAACTATCCCAAAATCCAAAGCTATGTGGTTTATTTTTGGCCAGAAGAAGGCAAAAGTGACCCTGAATTGTGTACCATTTCCGATGTGATAGAGGTTCGCTATCGCAAAATTTTGCTTTATGAAAAGACGTTAGCCGAACTCAAGCAGATGGAACTCTGGGAATATGTGGCTTTTGCCCCAATTTTAAAAGGCATAAATGATCAACAGCTCAAAGAAGCAGTTGATCTGTTAGAAAAATATGCTGGTTCTGATGAGAACAAACGCAATCGATTATTACTGACATTGGCTTTTTATTTCAAACGAAGATATCGAAGAAACATCAATGACATCATTAAGGGGTTTGACACGATGATCAGCAAAACAGCAGAATCCGGATATTATGCGTTGATACCTGAAGAAGCGCGTAAAGAAAGAGAGGCTGGCATAGATATCGGTAAACAGGAAGGCATAGAGGCTGGCAGACAAGAAATTCTAGCGATGCTATCTGACGCAGAACGTGAAAAAATCAAGCAACGCTTGGGTAAAACCACCGGCCAAAAATCCTAATCACGGTTATTATAGCGTTTCCCGATTGAATGAAGTACAAAATCCATTATGTGTTAGGGATTATTGAAAAACCCCGATAGGGGTTGAATGTGAAGAGCAAGAGGTGAAACCTGGGGAGGGACCGGGTCACTGCCATTGAGTTAAGGGCAACCATAAAGGATTGCCCCTACGTAATTCATTGATTTTGTAGGGGTAATCCCTTGTGGTTACCCCAATTAAAATCCTTAATTCAATGGCATTGAGGGACCGGGTGGGACGGGACCGGACGGGACCGAACGGGACCTGACGGGACCTGACCGGACGGGGAAAAAATCCCCAACTTTGTACTTCATTCAATCGGTAAACGCTATAGTTATTAACACCTGACAACACTCATTTAGAGGCAAATATTCAGATACATTTTGCCCGGCAGTCTGTTAACCATTAACCAACCATTAACCATTAAACCATGTGTAATCCACGCCGTGTTACAGTCACCGCCACTCGTGACATTGCCGAAGCTTGGCAACGAGAAATCTCCAGAACCGTGACATTATCCGCCCAAGTCACCGGAGAAGCGCGAATCCGCCAGCCGCTCTCCAATACCTTAGGAAGACCGGTTATCAGAGCCTTAGAATCCCTACTCGCTTCAGATAACACCGGCAATTGGCAAGAAACCGAAACCGGTTACCGCCACGAGGTTGAAGGGGGGTACGTGCTTTATGATGTGGATGAACCCGCATTAGAAATCGTCGCCACATTAGCCGACACTGTCGAAGCCGAAGCCATTGCCACCCGCCAACTGACTGGCGAACTCACCGAAACCCTCGCAACTGAACAACAAGGTCATTATTACGATGATGGCTATGGTGGACGTAATCAAGCTTGTGCCGAAACCGAAGCTCGACAGACAGCCGAACAAGTCTTAGAGAACCTGGCTCAGGATCGACTGAACGAAGTTCAACAAGCAGCCGAAGCAGCCGAATCATCGGCCCTTCACAACCAAGCTCAAACCGATGCCCAAACTCAATTAACCGAAACTGCCCAACGAAGACAAGCTCAGCTCTCAGCCCAAGCCGAACAACATTTGGACCTGGTTGGCATCCGTTGCCGTCAAGCTTTCAATGCCTTACTTGCCCAGGCCTATCAAAAGGCGATTCTTGCTTATGCCAGACTTCATGGTGCTGAAAACATCAGTTGCGAAGAACAAAATGACCACTTAGAAATTGAATTTTTTCTGGACAAATAGGAGGCAATACCTGATGAAAGTACAAGTCCGTTTCCACATTAATAAAACAACCGGGGAAGTGGAAGAATTTTTAATCGATGAACAAGGCTCACAACTGACCGAAGCCGAACATAACCGTCAACATGACCGTATTGCTTATGAAATCGGCGAGGTCGTGGCACGGCATCCGAATATCCAAGAAATTCACCGCGGTGGACGATCAATAAATGATCGGACTGAGGACGACAAAACGCCCGATTCAAATTCTGATCAGAATCGGTTGCATTCCTTAACCGGCTCCAAATAAATGAGTCATGCAATGGACTAAAGCCTCTTTCTATCAACCGCAAAAGCATGATCGCCTATTATGCCGGTTATGCCCTCATGCGTGTGTGTTCACGACAGATAAAGCGGTGGGACTCTGCCAAGTTCGTCGTCGTCACGGCCAATGTTTAGAAACCGCGACCTTTGCTACTGCGGTTCAGAATTTGGATGCGATTGAACGAAAACCGCTTTATCATTATAAACCCGGTGCTAAAGTTCTGACCTTAGCCGCACCCGGCTGTCAGTTAAGATGCCGGTATTGTCAAAATTATCGTCTTTCTCAATTTGGCCGGCTGCCGGAAATCGGTTGGCAAGCCAAACCGGTTGACATTCAGTCCCTCATCGCTACCGCGTTGAATCAACAAGCGATGATTGGGTTCTCGTATTCAGAGCCAAGCCTAGCGGCTGAATTGACTTTAGCATTGGCGCAAGCCGATCAACGGCTGGAAATCATTTGGAAAACCAATGGCTTTTTAACGGCAGCGGCGCGACAACAATTAGTGCCCTGCTTAGCGGCCATCAATCTGGACTTAAAAACGATCAATCAACAGCAGCATGTTGCGTTAACCGGGGCGCCAGTCAAGCCGATTTTAGCCAATCTGAGGGCGTTTTATCAGGCGGGTATTTGGCTGGAAATCAGTACGCCGATTATTCCAGAAATCAATGCGGATACCGATTCACTACAGCAAATCGCCGCTACCATTTATGCCATTAGCCCGGATATTCCATGGCATTTGCTCCGATTTACTCCCGAATTTCAACTTCGACATTTACCGCCTACTTCCCCAGCCCTATTGAATCAAGCGGTGCAAATGGCTCATCAAGTTGGATTAAAATATGTTTATGTGGAACGGGCGTTAGGTCCCAGCGGACGCAATACCGGTTGTCCCCAATGTCATCGTGAACTGATCTCACGAACGATTTGGGGAATACAACACAACCGATTAAATCAGGGTCACTGCCCTGATTGTGGTCTCAAAATACCGGGCCGGTGGTAAAACTACCAAGTCGGTGCGCGGCAGCCAACCGACCAAACCCTTTTCAAAAAACAACATGACTCAATATCAATTTGTCGAACAGTTACCCGATTTAATCCAACCAGAAGATTATGCGGATGATCCGCAAGGATATCGGCTTCGCTTTCAAATCAAAACGACCCCAGAAGGGGTTGAAATATTAGGCGATGCGATGCGCCCGATTACATTAGAAAAACTGTTAGAAGCACTTGAACCTAATCAGATTGAACAAATGCTCTGTGGTTAACCGACCTACAAAAACGATGAAAAATAATGAGTTAGAACAATTACGCGATAAATTTAAACAAGGCCAAGCCATTGCTATGGACCCAGTGAATGCGTTAACAATTCAACAAGGCGAGGCGGTGACGACGCTCAGTTCTTATTGGCTCCATCAACGATGTGACCAATGTGGTCATACTTTTCGGGCTGGTGATAATGTGGTGATTGAGCCAGATAACCCGATACGGCATCACAGTGCCTTGTTATCTTGTGCCGATCCCGCTGCCGGTTCCGAGCCGTCGGCAGACGCATCGGCCTTTTTTCAAGGGTATGATACGACTTGCCCACCACCTCCGCACGCACCGATTAAACGGTTAGAAGATGGGGAACCATTACTTGCCCCACCTTATGCTGGCTTTCAACGTCACAGTTGTGCAATTTGTGGGCATACTTTGCGTTTGTCTGATTTGGTGATAATATGTCCTTGCCAACCACAAAATCCACGCTGCCAAATTGCCATCCATCGTGATCCAAATCATGGTTTACATTGTTGGGAACTTTGGGAGGCCAACAATGGGCATTACTGCCCGGCGACTTCTCGCCAATTATAACCGTGTTGGATTCCAAAGCATTGAATGAGGTTAGCATCATGGTTGAGAATGAACGTTTTGCCAGACATACGTTGATTGCTGGTTGGGAACAATCGCGGCTTCAGGCGGCCACTGCGGTGATTGTTGGGATTGGAGCGTTGGGTAATGAGGTCGCGCGGATTTTAGCGATGTCTGGTATTGGTCAGTTGATTTTGTGTGATGATGATCGCATCGCGCTGTCGAATTTGAGTCGTTGCGTGTTGTTCCGTGAGGCGGATGTGGATCAATTGAAAGTGACTGTCGCGGCCCAAACCTTGATGGCTTTAGCACCGCAGCTTCAAGTGCAAAGTCGTCCGAAACCATTGATTTCTGGTGTCGGTTTGGCCGAATTGCGGGATGCCGATATTGTGCTGGGCTGTTTGGACAGTCGAGCGGCTCGTTTGCAATTGGCCGGGCGGTGCAATTTGGTTGGAGCTTATTATATTGATGGCGGGACCCATCCTTGGGGAGGCGAAGTACGGCCTTATTTGGTGCCAAATGGACCTTGCTATGGCTGCAGTTTGAGTTCTGAAGAACGATCCATCAGCGATGTGCCGTGGAGTTGTGTTGATGACTCATTGACCGCCCCAGTTGGCGCAACGGCCTCTTCTTCAGTGGTGATTGGAGCCTGGATGAGTTTAGTGGCTATCCGATTTTTAATGGATTTATCGACACCCCAAGGTTGTCTGCGTATTGATGGCTCAAGAGGCACTTCACGCATTGTCCAGCAACAACGCGATCCCGACTGTCCGTTACATATACCGATTGAGACGGTTAACCCCGTTAAGCTCAGCGATCATGCAACGGTGGCTGATTTGCGGGCCATATTAGAAACAGAGACGGTGGTATTAACATGGGCACCGGTGCAACAGCGGGTAGAATGCTTGGCTTGTGGATTCCAACAAGTTCGCTGGGGAATTCCAAAGGTTGCCCGCTGCCCAAATTGTGATAAACTATTACGCGTTCGCACCACTCAGGAATTATCGGCGGCCCCGGGCCATCTCAAACTGACCGACTTAGGCATCGCGCCGCGTGAAATATTAGCAATCAGAACGGTCAATGGTATTGAGTGGATTGAGTTAACGGGTTGAAATGAATGTGAATTATCATGAGTGCCCGGCGTACCTGGCGCAGGGACAATCCATCGGGCTGTCCTTTTTGAACAGGAGACATCAATAACATGAATAATCAAGCCAAGAAATTGGTTCAAACGGAGCTTGAACAACTTATCGTTAGAGTGGCGGTTACTAAGGACTTTAAAAAAGATTCCGACTTTCGTGGCACCGGCTTTTTTATTACGCCCGATGGTTATCTGGTCAC
>Ga0233403_10001411_pt1 | contig 11226 bp, 8 predicted proteins | sample Na_oxic_1_MG_FD_179866 | JGI IMG/M metagenome (GOLD analysis project Ga0233403, IMG submission 179866) | Seawater microbial communities from Saanich Inlet, British Columbia, Canada - Na_oxic_1_MG | ecosystem: Environmental > Aquatic > Marine > Inlet | place: Canada: British Columbia | collected...
CCCTCTCTCACCTTTCGATCCGAAACTCAAACCGATTTTGAGGCGAATCAAGTCTAAGTTTTAAATTAATAATACTCTCAATAATTATTGTCTGTCAAGATTTCATTGATTTTCTTGGCTTTAATTTTGTGGTTTTGGTGTTTAATACTAACTGTTCTAAAAATAGCCATGAAATGAATAAATGAAAAATGATTCAACTAATGACAAGTTTTTAACATCAAAAATTCATTGACGGATTTTAAGGATGTTGGGTATAAAATTCAACGTTAAAATTAGAGTTAAAAATAATATAAGTATTTGAAATTAAATTATTTTTTAAATAGGAATTTAAAGTTAAGTCATTGATTTGTCAATAAAAATGGGTAATTGACGGTCTTATTTTGCAATAACTCTATTATCTAACTGAGGGACTTGTAAAACACCAACGCGCATTCATCAATCACTTATAGTATTTAAGAAAAAGAAATTGACCAAAGCACCTTTTAACCTTTTGATTTGGGTGCAGTTCCTTTTTTACCACGAAAAAGCCGAAAAGCTTGGTAACTTTTTATCGATATATGCCTCATATCGATCCAAATTGAGAGGCTATTTGATAAGTTATGATTACTCATTTAAGCGTTCAAAACCGCGCTCGCCTTAAGCACCCCCTTTCCGGTTTGGTTAAAGAATTGATTAATTTAAAAGGGTTAATTCATGCCGTCATTTCTTATTCCAAAAGAGAACCAAAATTGGAGTATGGATTCAATGTGAATCTATTAAAAGCACTTAAACTACCCCTTTAATCAAAAAGGCCAAACTTGATTTGAAGTCACGCATAAAAGAGTAAATATATCATACTAAAAATCTTCAATTTCAATAATCATATAGGTTGTGCGTGGTAAAAAAGGAACTGCACCCTTTTGATTTTTCTAGCAACCTATACAATGCCATATCGTGTCGGGCAACCATTCCAGATTGCCCCTACATAAGCAATTGATTCGTAGGGGCCGAAAAACCAGCGAAAAATCCTTAACTTAATGGCATTGAGCAACCTATACCAATGTCTTTATCTGAAATACTATAGATGCCATTAGCTACCCGTCAATTATTGTTTTATCGTTTTTACACAATAATTTTGCAATAAACTATACTTATAGTCATTTGTCATTTATCATTTTCAATTTGTCATTTTTCATGAGTATCACAGTCCGCCCATGCAAATGTATTTGATTTCCAGAAAATCATCTATGCCATATTTAGAGCCTTCGCGCCCCATCCCAGATTCTTTGATGCCCCCAAATGGGGCCACTTCGGTAGAAATGACTCCTTCATTAATACCCACCATACCATATTCTAACGCTTCAGCCACCCGCCACGCTCGGCCTAAATCTCGGCAATAAAAATAGGCGGCCAAACCAGACGGCGTATCATTGGCCAAAGCAATGGCCTCTTCTTCCGACTTAAAACGAAAAAGTGGCGCGACTGGGCCAAAAGTTTCTTCACAAGCAATCCGCATCGTCGGCGTGACCTCGGTCAAAATCGTCGGCTCAAAAAATGTCCCGCCGAGTGCATGGCGTTTTCCGCCGCAAATCACTTTGGCACCCTGCGCGACGGCATCGCTGATATGGCTCTCTACTTTTTCGACCGCTGCGGTATTAATGAGTGGCCCTTGGTGCGTTATTTCTGTTAGCCCGTTGCCTACTTTGAGTTGGCTCACCGCTTGTGCCAGTTTGGTTGCAAATTGCTCATAAATCCCCTCTTGAATCAACAAACGATTGGCACAGACACACGTTTGTCCGGTATTACGATATTTAGAGGCCATTGCTCCGGCAACGGCTGCGTCTATGTCGGCATCATCAAAGACGATAAATGGCGCGTTACCGCCTAATTCTAACGAGATTTTTTTGACAGTGGGGGCACATTGTTGCATCAGCAATTTGCCGACGGCGGTTGAGCCGGTGAACGATAATTTACGCACCAACGGGTTGGCCGTCAATTCGGCCCCGATATCTTTGGGCATCCCGGTCACAATATTAATCACGCCATTAGGAAAACCAGCCCGTTCGGCTAAGTCAGCCAATGCCAGAGCCGTCAACGGCGTACTTTCGGCCGGCTTAATCACCACCGTGCAACCGGCTGCCAAGGCGGGCGCAATCTTACGGGTAATCATAGCCATTGGAAAATTCCAAGGCGTAATCGCGGCAACGACACCAATAGGTTGCTTAATCACAACAATGCGCCGCCCCGGCAGCGGCTCCGGAATCACATCGCCATAGACGCGCTTAGCTTCTTCGGCAAACCATTCAATAAAGGACGCTCCATAAGCCACTTCGCCTTGAGACTCTAGCAATGGTTTACCTTGTTCGGCGGTCATTAACGTTGCCAAGTCTGGTTGATTTTCCATCATCAACTGAAACCATTGACGCATAATAGCGGCGCGTTCTTTAGCCAATTTGCTGCGCCAAGCGGGAAAAGCGGCATGGGCAGCTTTGATGGCTTCATCGGTTTCGGCCGAACCCATGTTCGGCACCGTGCCAAGCACCGAATGGTCGGCCGGATTGGTGACTTCAAGTACCGCCTTTTGGTGAGCCGCCACCCATCTGCCGTTAATGTAGGCTTGTTGATGGAATAAACTGTGATCCGTTAATTGCATGATATTTTCCTTTTCTCTAATTTCACCGCTTTATTTCGCAACCAGTCTATTATATACTCAACATCGGCATCATTTGATTGAGCGATTTGAGGTTTTTGTTTTGAGCGGATGTCCGAAAACATCAAAAAGCGCACAAGTAACGGTGTCAAGTATAGTTTATTAGATAAATATTTATTGGGTGGGATTGTTGTGTCTGAAAAATGAAAAATGAATAAATGCTATTTGCGTCACTTCAGTTATTTAGTAGTATAATCAATTAAAAACGATTTGTGCTAGAAAGTGGAAATCCTTGTACCATTAGAAGTTTTTTTTTCAAAAAATCGGATTTATTACTGAGTTAGTAGAGATTGTTCAAGCAACTCGCCAAAAATAATCTACCAGGGCAACCATAAAGGATTGCCCCATTGGTCATTATTAATGTAGGGGTAATCCCTTGTGGTTACCCCAATCCCTTGTGGTTACCCCAATCCCTTGTGGTTACCCCAATCCCTTGTGGTTACCCCAATCCCTTGTGGTTACCCCAATCCCTTGTGGTTACCCCAATCCGTTGCTCCAGCCCCGGATGGGTATTTTATTTTTGGCGAGTTACCTCAGTACCTGACCAAAACGGGTAATTAATTGTAAATAATTGTTTTTTATCAATCTTTCAACCTGATGCTCGACAATAAATCAATAGGTTACGATTTTAGTTCTGACCGGGTAAAAAAAAACGGTCATAACAGTCGTTTTCCGTATTAATTAAAATAAATTTATATTGGATTAAGAGTAACAAAAATGGATAATCTCATCAGTCACTCCGCCGCCTGGTCGGCCCTGAAAACCCATCAACACTATTTGGCACAAGTCCATCTCCGTGACTTGTTTGCACTGGATAGCCAACGTTTTGAACGTTTTTCGATTCAAGCCGGTGGCTTATTGCTGGATTATTCCAAAAACCGTTTAACCAGCGACACTATCGGTAAATTGCTTGACTTGGCAACTGAAGCCAAATTGCCAGAACAGATTGTCCGCCTATTTCGCGGAGACAAAGTCAACAACACTGAGCAACGTGCCGCCCTACATATCGCCCTGCGTAACCACTCTAATCGTCCGATTATGGTAAACGGTAAAAATGTCATGCCAGAAGTGAACGCAGTATTAGCCAAAATGCGCCAATTCAGCGACTCAGTGCGTAACCAAAAATGGCTCGGTTACACCGGTAAACCGATTGAATCTATTGTCAATATCGGTATCGGCGGCTCTGATTTAGGGCCGGCTATGGTAACAAGGGCACTAAAGGCTTACCAGCATCGCCGTCTGCGTAGCTATTTTGTGTCAAATGTCGATGGCACCCACCTGAGCGAAACTCTGGCTCAGTTGAACCCCGAAACGACGCTGTTTATTATCGCCTCAAAAACTTTTACCACTCAGGAAACTTTGCTCAATGCACACAGTGCGCGGCAATGGCTGATAGATAAGTTGGGTGATGACAACGCGGTGGCTAAACACTTTGTTGCCATCAGCACGGCTGAACAAAAAGTCACCGATTTTGGCATTGATTCGGCCAACATGTTTGAATTTTGGGACTGGGTTGGCGGACGTTATTCTCTGTGGTCCGCAATTGGCTTACCAATTGCAGTGATGATAGGCATGGATAACTTTGAACAATTACTGGCTGGCGCACACGAATTAGATAAGCACTTTGAAACTGCCCCGCTTGATAAAAATTTACCGGTATTAATGGGACTCATTAGCCTGTGGTATAGCAGCTTTTTTGGGGCCACTACTCAAGCCATACTGCCTTATGATTATAGCTTAAAACTTTTTCCGGCCCACTTACAACAATTAATCATGGAAAGCTTAGGTAAGCGTGTTACCCGTGATGGAAATCACATTGACTATCACACCAGCCCGATTATTTGGGGGGCACCCGGCAATAATGGTCAACATGCCTTTTATCAACTTCTGCATCAAGGCACTCTTTTGGTTCCGGTTGATTTTATTATTGCCATTGATAGTCAACACGATTTGCCCGGACATCAGGACGCGGTTTTGTCCAACGCGCTGGCCCAATCTTATGCCCTGATGATGGGGCGAACGGTTGAACAGACCAAACTTGCGTTGTACGAAAAAGGGATAGCGGATGAAACGTTGATGCAACAATTGCCTCACCGAATTTTTCCGGGCAATCAGCCGAGTAACACGCTCATCTATAAAAAACTCACCCCACAAATTTTAGGGGCATTGATTGCTTTGTATGAACATCAAGTTTTTGTACAAGCCATCTGCTGGGGCATCAATCCCTTTGACCAATGGGGGGTAGAACTGGGTAAACAAGTCGCCAGTACCCTATTGCCGGCCCTTGGGGCAGATAGTCAGGAAACGGCGGCCCACCAAGGATATGATTCTTCTACCCAGGGATTATTGAATTACATAAAAGCTTATCGTAATTGCTAATCTGTGCTACCATAAAAGTCTTGTTTTATCGAATATTACTGGTATTATTTAAAGCAATTTCTCAACATGAGAGAGAATGTGTTATTTTGAAAAATAGGATTTTTTACCTTAAAGAAATCCTATTTTTGAAAACCAATCGGATTTCTAATCGGGTCAAAATATTTATCTCTCCGAAAAACTATATGTGAATTATAGGTGTTCGGGATTTTTATAAAAGTCTTGTGTAAAGGGACGAATGGTGACAAGTGTGGTTATTCCAAAAGATTATCAATCGAGGGGTTGCTGTGTTTGGATACTATTTTTATTTGCTCTCCCCTTTGAACGTAAAAAATATCTTCTTATAAATCAGTCAGTTGAAAAAATCCCGAACACCTATCTATAATATTTGAATTAAGGGTTGAATTGAATATTCAAAAATCAATAACTTATAAAAACAACTTCATTGAAAGTTATTTCACCGCACATTTTTAATTTTTAAGCTCGATATTCGCATTATATAATCACTACCCAATTAGCGAGAAAGATGGGGCAATTTGTTGGGCTTGCCATCCCATTGCTCGGCTTCTGGCAACGGATCCTTGCGTTCAGTGATGACTGGCCATTTTAGTGCCAATTCAGCGTTTAATTGCAAAAAATCTTGCTGTTCAGATGGCAATTCATCTTCTGAGTAAATGGCATTAGCCGGGCATTCCGGTTCGCATAAAGTACAATCAATACATTCTTCCGGATCTATAACTAAAAAATTGGGTCCTTCATGAAAACAATCCACCGGACATACTTCTACACAGTCCGTATATTTACAAAGTATACAGTTATCAGTAACAACAAAAGCCATTGTTAATTCCGCAATTCTATTTACAAAAGGAAATGTTATTTTAACAGATAAGTGGTTAATAGTTGATAAATGAATGGCGACCCCCCAAAACCTTTAAACTATTGATTAAAATAAATTTAGAGCCTGTTGCACAACTGTTTTTTTAGCCTGAAAGCCATTACGGAAAAACAATAATTGATGACAGCATAATGACTATAAGTTATTGATTCATAATGGCAGGGGTCAGAGTTTTTAAGTCCCTCAGTTGATTTAAATTTGTTAATTCAATATGTTATAAAATGATATTATTGACTTTATCACTATTTAGCTTCGCCCACTTTAAAGTTGACCGGTTTTTTAAAACCGAGAGGTCGAAAAACAACACTGGATTAATAGTGGTCGTCACCATACTTAATACACAACGATTTTAGATATTTCTTAAAATTATCGAATTTTTCTTAGGCAACTCCCAAAAAATAAAATACCAGTTTCAACCAAACCGAGGCGGGCAGTATTTGAACGCCAGTCGTTGTTAATTTTAGGGAGTTACGTTAAAATCGTATTAGGCATGAATATTGCTATACATAAATTTTATTATTTAAAATCAAAACTTTACCTTATTTAAGCGAAAGTACTGTAAGTAGAATGATGAAAATCAATTTTTTTGTGATCTTTGTTCCTTTTAAAAAAAACAATATTTTAGAAGGGACTTGCACAACTATTGAGCAAATACGGAAAAACAATAACTGACTACAGCATAATGGCTATAAGTTATTGATTTATATTGACATGGACGGATTTTGGCAAGTCCCTATAAAAATAATATTTTGTAAATCAAATAGTTATTTTAAAACATAACCCAAGTGAATTATTTATAATTTCTCCCTGACTGCTTCCGTTATTAATTGTTATGTTCAAAATACTTATTAAATCGGTTGTCTTATTTATTCTGTTACTTTTCAATATGGCTTTGTTGACTTGGTGTATTAATCAGCTTTTAGGCGAACCACCGATCAAAAAAACGCTCATTAGCAATGTGCAAGCCGAAGCACCGCCAATGTCAAAATCGATACCAAAGGTTATCACTCAACGACCCATTCGTAAAAAACTGCACACGGCTCCAAACCTCCACCAAGGAGAACCAATTGAGCGGCTAGTGTTAAGGTTTAAATCTATACATATTCACCTCGACAAAGCTGAACGTACCAGACTTGAAAAAATATTGCGGCGTTTCTCAATTACGTCTTCCCATTCGGTGCAGATATTTTCTGGGGCGGCACATTCTAAAAACAATATTCTGTCGCCACAAACGGCTAAACTACGCGCTCAAAATGTGGCACGAATTATTTATCCCTATACTCAAATTGTGAAAATGCATTATCGGCCTTCTATGGAAGTGGGTAAAGTGGTCGTAGAATTTTTTGAACCGTCGGCTCTAAAAAAGAAATAATTTAATAAAATTATTGTCATTTAACATAGTCACCTTGATTTTGCAAAGGAAGTACCTTATTTATATGACCGGTTTTTTTTCTAACGGATAAAACGACTATGCCTATTTATGAATACGCTTGCACCGATTGTGGCCATGAACTGGAAGTTTTGCAAAAAATAAATGATTCGCCTCCGAAACAATGTCCCACTTGTGGTCAAAATACGCTAAAAAAACGGATATCAGCGTCCGCTTTTCATCTTAAAGGGACCGGCTGGTATAAAACCGACTTCAGGGACAAGGATAAGAAAAAACCTGAGCCGAAAGAGAAAAAAACGGAGACTTCGCCCCCCGCCGAAAGTTCTACCAAAAAGGATACCAAGACGACCACCAGTGCAAGCAGTGACTAACTAAAATGGGGTTAATGGTTATCATTGGGGCGGACAGTTACTTAAGTACGGCAATCTTGACATGGTAGGGCAATCCCAAAAGGAAAGCCCTTTTTTGTATTTTGCTCTATTCACCTCGATAGAAGGGTTAGGGGTGTGCAAAGCTTTTAGGCAACTCCCAAATAAGAATATACCAATAGAGGGATGGTCCCTACAAGATTAAATCAATGTAGAAAAGGAAAGCTCCTTTGGTTGGTATATTAATTTATTTTTGGAGTTGCCTTACTTTTTACTCTTTACCTAAGGAAATTTTTTTTATGCGTAGCCACTATTGTGGACAACTGAATGAATCATTAATCGATGAAACAGTCATTTTATGTGGCTGGGTGCATCGCCGTCGCGATCATGGGGGCGTAATTTTTCTCGATCTGCGTGATCGTGAAGGTCTTGTCCAAGTGGTGTTCAATCCGGAAAATGCTGAACCATTCGCTCTCGCCGAACAGGTACGCAGTGAATACGTTTTACGCATCCAAGGAACTGTGCGCCACCGCCCAGAAGGAACTAAAAATTTAGAGTTAGCGACTGGCCAAGTCGAAGTAGTTGGACAGCAGCTTGATATTTTAAACGCGGCCGAAACTCCACCGTTTCAATTGGATGAAACACACATTAACGAAGATATCCGATTACGCTATCGCTATATCGACTTGCGCCGCCCACAAATGCAGCAGCGTCTTCAATTACGTGCCCAAATGACCCGCTTTTTGCGACATTTTTTGGATGAACAAGGTTTTTTGGAAATAGAAACACCTATGCTCACCAAAGCCACGCCAGAAGGGGCACGCGATTATTTAGTTCCAAGTCGCACCCATCCCGGCCAATTTTTTGCGTTGCCGCAGTCACCACAATTGTTTAAACAGTTGTTAATGATGTCTGGGATGGAACGCTATTATCAAGTAGTACGTTGCTTCCGTGATGAGGATTTACGGGCTGATCGGCAGCCTGAATTTACGCAATTGGATATTGAAATGTCCTTTATTGATGAAACCCTCATCAAAAATCTGATGGAATCAATGATCCGTCGGCTGTTTAAGGAAATCAACGGAGAGGAATTACCCAATCCCTTTCCAAGCATGAGCTATGAACAAGCCATGCACCGCTATGGTTCCGATAAACCGGATTTGCGCGTTCCTTTGGAGCTGACTGACGTGAGCGATTTAATGGCCAAGGTTGAATTTAAAGTGTTTGCCAAACCAGCCAAAGACCCAGAAGGCCGTGTTGCCGCCCTCTGTGTCCCCAATGGCAACGAACTGTCACGTAAACAAATCGATGACTATACCGACTTTGTAGCCATTTATGGCGCGAAAGGGTTGGCCTACATCAAAGTCAATGATATCAGTACCGGGCGCGACGGTTTGCAGTCGCCTATTCTAAAATTTTTACCTGATCAAGCCCTGGAAGGGCTTTTGGAACGCACCAAAGCGACTACTGGTAGCCTGATTTTCTTTGGTGCCGATAAAGCTAAGATTGTTAATGAGGCATTGGGAGCGTTACGACTCAAAATCGCTGACGATTTGAAATTGACACAAGAAGGCTGGAAACCTTTGTGGGTAATAGACTATCCGATGTTTGAGTGGGACGATAAGGAAAAACGTTGGGTTTCTTTACACCATCCCTTTACCGCTGCTAATGTTTCAGATATCGACACACTGGAAGCCAATCCCGGAACCGCTCTATCGCGAGCCTATGATATGGTGTTGAATGGCGAAGAAATTGGTGGCGGTTCTATCCGTATCCATAGCCCTGAGATGCAATCGGCGGTCTTTCGTGTGTTAGGAATTGGTGAACAAGAAGCGCGAGAAAAATTTGGCTTTTTACTGGACGCACTCAAATACGGTTGTCCACCCCATGGTGGCATTGCTTTTGGTTTAGATCGTTTAGTCATGCTGATGAGTGGCGCACAGTCGATTCGTGATGTGATAGCCTTCCCAAAAACACAGACCGCCAGTTGCTTACTCACTTCAGCTCCCTCATCCGCCAATTCAGCACAATTACGTGAATTACATATTCGCTTACGTTCTAATAATAGCTGATCTTAGATTGGACCTGACCCGTTGTTAAAAACCGGTCAGGTCTATTGTTAATTCAAGGAAACTGTCATGGCTCCATTATTCCAAAACCTTAACAACCAACCCGCTTGGTTTTTAAGTCTCTTACTTATCATCCCAACACTGTTTCAGACTGTCTGGGCTTTTGAAGATTGTGAGTATGCCAATGAGTTACTCTCTGAAGCCTATCAGTTACACAACCAAGGCCGCTCCGATACTAAACAACGACGTTTATTAAAAAAAGCCTTACGCCATTGCCCAGAACATGCTGAAGTCCATCATGCGTTAGCTTCTCTTTACGAGGAACAACAGCAGTGGCAAAAAGCCATTGAACATTATCGACAAGCCGTCGAAAAAGAAGCTAATTTTTTCGAAGCTTGGTATAGTTTGGGAGAGATTTTTTATAAGCAAAAACGATTCCCTCTGAGCCTAGAAGCACATCTTCATGCGTGTTCAATAGATGAAGATTCTAAGGCGAGGGTGAGGAATTTGCTGAAAGGTCATCGTTATGCTCATCTTGAAACCGGTCAGATTCTCGACCAGGAAAGTCTGCTCATTTTGTATGACAAAAAGCGTCGGAAGGATATTCATCGCTTACTTTCTAGTTGTGGACTCCAGGCTAGGGTGGAACCAAAATATACTTTTCGCAACGTTCAATTTTATACTGGCAACGCGACTTTAAAAGTGGCTGCCAAACGGCAACTTAAAGAACTTGCCCGCGCGTTGCGACAAATCGATTCGGCTCTGATCAAAATACATGCACATACTGATATACAGTCACTTCAAAATATCAGTCTTGAACAAAGTGACAAGCTGAACTTGGAACTGTCGCAAAAACGAGCCGATACCATTGCGGATCTGTTGGCGCGATTAGGTGTGCCAAGAAATAGTATAGAAACTTACGGCTATGGTTATCATAAGCCTCTGGTTTATGGTTTAACCCCGGCCGCGTTGGCAACCAATCGGCGGATAGAAATTGTCGTTGAAAATCCGTTTGAGGAATTTGAAGAAGACTTGTTACCTTGAACCTCAGTGCCATTTAAAAGAGGCGGTTGTTATGTCTTATAAATTGACCCCATTTGATATCAACTACCAGGATTATATTGGCGAAAAGGATTGGTTTGTGTAACAAATCGGATTGGTCATGACAAACCAATCCGTTCTAAACTAAAATATAATCTCCACCATAAAAAATTTGAGCTAAATTTTTTTATACCTGACAAAACCAAATTGACAAGGTACTCGTGCTAATCTTTATAATCTTTATAACGTGAACTCCGAGGTTTATGCTCAATTTTTGTTAAGGCAACTCGCAAAAAATAATCTACCAGGGCAACCATAAAGGATTGGGGGCAACCATAAAGGATTGCCCCTACGGCCATTGACGATGTTGGGGTAATCCCTTGTGGTTACCCCAATCC
>Ga0233403_10001412_pt1 | contig 11219 bp, 13 predicted proteins | sample Na_oxic_1_MG_FD_179866 | JGI IMG/M metagenome (GOLD analysis project Ga0233403, IMG submission 179866) | Seawater microbial communities from Saanich Inlet, British Columbia, Canada - Na_oxic_1_MG | ecosystem: Environmental > Aquatic > Marine > Inlet | place: Canada: British Columbia | collected...
GAAAATTCTTCCCGGAAGCGACGCAGCCCGAAGCATCGGTTCAGAATGCAGGTCAGATCGTCAACAGATGCCAGTTCGCTGATTCTGCGATGAAGAATTGCATTGGCAAGATAAGGGGCTGCTTCTGCTTTTATGGCTTTCAGAATGGCGGTACGGCCAACTGGGAAGGGCGTGTTGTTTCGGACAATGATGGTAAAACCGAGCAATCTTCCCTCCGAAATCAGAGGCACTGACAGGAGCATTGAATGGCTGTACGCATTCAGAATCGGCCGCAATGGCTCCCATTCAGGGGTATTGTTACTCGAAGTGAGGCGAACCAGAGTTCCGTTCCGGAGCGAGTCTCCGATTTGTCCGGATGGCAGGTTCAGAACTTGCGGGCATGTTCCGCGCTCAATCCCATACGCTCCTGAGAGTTCAAAATGCGGGGACAATCCCTCTGATGATGTGCTGTGCAAAAAACCGCTTCGCTCAATTTTTGCACTCCGGACAATCTTTTTGTTGGTGTGCTGTGCACAAAACCGCTTCGCTCAATTTTTGCACTCCGGACAATCTTTTTGTTGAAAGCACCGTATCAGAGCTCTCAACAAAAAGTTTGTCCGGGAGGAGTGCAAAAATTAAGCGAGTGCAGCGAGCGGTTTTTTGCAAGTCATTCCAATTAGATATCATGATGTGTTGTGCAAAAAACCGCTTCGCTCAATTTTTGCACTCCGGACAATCTTTTTGTTGGTGTGCTGTGCACAAAACCGCTTCGCTTAATTTTTGCACTCCGGACAATCTTTTTGTTGGTAGCAGTCATTCAGAAGTTTTTCCCACACTTTGAATTCTTTTTACGAATTCGTCAACCGCTGATTTGAATTGTTCAATATCCACCTCATTAATTTGGCATGAGAGTTTGATACGCTTCTTAGGCATCTTCATGATTTTCCTCATTTTCTTGTCATAATCCTTGATTGTCTCAGAGTCGAATCCTGTCAGTGTGGCCAAAGATCCGGCGATGACATTTGGGCAGACCCAAAGTTTCGCTTTTTTATCAACATAAAAAACGGAGACTTGGTTCCGTTCATCTTGTGGAATCTTTAATTTTACATGCAAATTTTGCATGGGAACGATATTAATCTTATCTTTCTTCCGGTAGTAATCAAAAATGCCTTTGGCTTTTTTGTAACTGTCTGGATCATTATGCTTTAGCAGTTCCCAAAACTCTTCTTCAAGCAGCGGTATATTTTTTTTGTAAGGTTTGCAAGGGCTACAGGGGCTGATAATTGCAACGCGGGGTACAATAAGCAGAGGCCAGTCAGCACCTTTTTCTGTCCAATATCCCCTGAGTTCTATCAGTGCGAATTTAATACCGAGATTTGAATATTTATCAAGATACTCTGCCATTTTAAAGACTGGAGACCTTATCTTGTCACTTACAACTACGGTAAGAAAACGTCCTGCTCTGAGATTTTTTGTAACCTTCTCAGTAAAAGAAGACCTGCCTCCCTCCAGAGGGCCGAGCTGCTTTTCCACCCAATCTGCCAGATCAGATTCAATCCCCTCATATTTTTTAAGGTATTTTTTTGCGGCAATATTCAGTTCATCATAAGTCCATGCGGATAATGAGCTGGCGTAGTCAATTGCCTGAGCCACGACTTCTCTTTTTGCCTGGGGATTTTGCCAAAGTTTGGTTTCCACCAGAATCACACGACCGGTGTGGCTGATAAACAGATTGTCAATCCGGCCTGCATCTGTTGACATCTCATATCCGATGGGTATCATGGGCCAGCAGTCCGGATCAATATCTGCGACAGGCAGAATTTCAGGTCTGGTCCGCAAAAGATTCTGCAACCATGCCTCATTATAAATTTTATGCTTTTCCTGTATCGGATGAAGTTTTCGACCTGAACCGTCTTCCTCCATTATGTAGGAGAAGGCTTCCGCATTTGTTCCGTCTGACAGACTATAAGATGCGGAGGGAAAAGCGAGGATTGCCAAAGTAAAACAAAAAATTGTAAATACAGAATTAATACGCATTAATACTCCTCTCTTTTCTTTTAAGGATTGGCTGTGTACAGGACAAAAAAGATGAGCAGCAGAGAAGCCCGGCTTTTTCGGGCAGAGGGAAAACGCCTCATTCGGGGGAAAAAAGCCGGGTTTCTTTCCCATACAGCAACTTTTGCCCTTCCTGTACACAAAATATCAAACATCAAACATCAAACATCAAACATCAAACATCAAACATCAAACATCAAACATCAAGCTTCCCTTTCACCTCATCATACCACAGCTTGTGATGATGCTTGGCGTACTCTGCGGGAACGGTCCCGGTGAACATGGATATGAATGCCGGTCGCTCGCCGATAGCGATGGAGGCCATGAATATGTGAATCAGCAGACCTGCAAAAACAAAGCCAACCGTGACAAAATGAATGAGGATGGACCATTGGACAAGACTCGTATTGGTGATGCAGACATTGGACAGGGCCATGATGATTCCGGTTGTGACGATCACGATGCCGCCCAGAATCGAAGGCACTGCAAAAAGTTTCTGCCCCACATTGTAAAAACTCTGATCCGGTATTTTCATGTCAAATCCGAATATCTTCCCTATTCTTCCAAGGGCCTTGTAGCCCATGGTCATCTGTATCTGTTTTGTGATCAGCCACATAATATCTCTGGAAGGGACAACTGCAAGTATTTCTTTCAGAAAAGGGATCACATATTGTTTTGCCCCGAAAACAGCATAGATGAGAAACACCAGCGTCCACACAATACCGCAGATTATATGGAGTACAAGAAGCATTTCCCCGCTTCCGAATATGATCCGCATCATATTGGGCCACCATGTTCCCACCATGGGTTGCAATTGCTCATTTCCAATCAGACCCAGTCCGGTTGCCAGAAGAAAGAACCAGCAGAACGCATTGAACCAGTGGATGAAAATCGTGACCGGGGTATGTCTCCTAATCTGTTCGTCGCTCATAATTACCCTCCTATAAGTGAGAAGTGAGAGGTGAGAGGTGAGGCTTGAAATTTATCACTTCTCATGTCTCAGGCTCCTCGTCTTTTATAAGCAGTTGCTTGCCGAACATGACCATAATGCCGAGCGTATTCAGCCCCACAACAGCCCACACCAGGGGCTTGGCCAGACTTGCCCACCATCGGATAGGGGCCGGTGATTCTGCTTTCCTGGGCCAGTCCGCGGGAGCGGTCATTGAGACATAATACATGTTCGGCTCCGTATCTGTCTTCTGGTTGATGACCCTGACTGTTTTGTTCTCCTTCATAAGCAGGGCCGCATCACTTTCAGGATCGTTTATGTTGCCGAAGGTTCTTGCTTTGGTCGGACAGGTTACCACACAGGCCGGAAGCTCACCCCATTCTCTCCGCTTTGCACAAAAATCGCATTTGTCAACGATTTTCTTTTCCGGGTGGCGATATCTCGCACCATAAGGGCAGGCAGGGATACAACATGCGCAACCTATGCACAATTTGTCGTTTACCCTGATAGTTCCGTCCTTTTCATCCCTGTACGTCGCACCGGTGGGACATGCCTGAACACAGGTCGGGTTGGCGCAATGCATGCAGCCGCCCGGCTGAAAGTGCATGGAACCAGGATCTCCGTATCCATTCACTTTGCCGAAATTTCCGGGGCTGGGCATATCGCCGAAACGCGGTTTCCGCTGTTTCACCCAGTTCCGCCAGTATCCCTCGGGAACTTTGTTTTCCACCTTGCATGACACCATGCATGCCTTGCAGTCCAGACATGAGGATGAGTCTATCACCATGGCCAATTGTGTTTTCATGATGCTCCTTTCCTGGCAACTTTTACAATAGTCTCATGCATTGCCATGTTTCCCGACAGATCATCTGTGAAATCCTCAAGGATTTCCGCCATGCACGCGCCTTTGCCAAAGACATTGGTCAGCCCCTCTGAGAGAACGCCGAATCCGCTGGCCATATATACAGTGTCCTTGCGTATCCCTTTCTTCAGTTCGGCTTTCAGTTCTCCCTCACCTGACCTGCTGCTGAGAATAACCGTGTCTCCGTCTCTGACACCCAGTTTCTTCGCAGGACTCGGATGTATCCAGAGCGTATTTTCAGGCATCAGCTCATGGAGCAGCGTGTTGTTCTGAGTCGTGCAGTGCGTGAAATAGGCATTTCGTCCCACAACCATCCTGAAGCGGTCTGACGGAACCTTTTCTCGCAGCGGTGTGCAAACCGGCATGGGATCCAGTTTCATGTCAGCATACCGTTCATTGTAAAGCTCAATCTTCTGGGACTTGGTCTTATAGACTTTCCCCTCATAAATGCCGTAAAGCTTGCTGGGATTATAGTAAACCCCGTCTTCCCGCAGGGCACGTTCCGAGTCAGGCAGTTTTCTCAGCTGCTGCTCACGATATTCTTCCATGGTGAAACTGAAATACTCCTCCAGCCCCATTCTCTTTGAGAGTTCCCTGAGTATCCAGAAAACCGGTTTTGATTCAAAAAGTGCGGGAACAACCGGATCACGGGTTATAACACAGGCGCACGCGGATGATCCCTGAAGCCCGGAGACCGGGTCCTGTCTTTCCAGATAACTGGGCGCTGGAAGCACAAGGTCGGCCATCCATGCTGTGTCGCTCATGGCAATATCCACAGTGAGCATGAAATCAAGCTTGTCTATCATCTCAAGTGTTTTCCGCCGGTTGGCAACTGACTGCAAAGGATTGATCTTATAGGTGAACCATCCTTTCACCGGATAAGGCTTTCCTTCAATGATCGCATCCCGCATATGTTTGAAGGATCCCTCCTCATCAAACATCAGATGTGCGCGTCCGTAATCCAGTCGGTCATCCGGGTTGTCATCATAGAAGGGCGCTTCCGGCAGTTCAGGGCCGGCTGTGCCCACCACCCTGGCCGCAAGCAATCCCCCGGGCTTGTCCCAGTTGCCCAGCATGGCATTGGCAATGGCCATGGCCCTGCGAATCTGGGTGGAATTCACATAATCCGACGTGCGGCGGCCCGGGTAAATCATGGCAGCCGGAGCTGCCGCGGCCAGTTCCCGTGCAATGCGGCGTATATCTTTTGCCGAGATATCGCATAGTTCAGCAGCCCATTCAGGAGAATATTGTTTCACATGCTCAGTGAGCCTGTCAAGCCCGTAAAGCTTCTCCTGAGCATATTTCTCATCATACAGATTCTCATGGATGATGACATGGGTGATCGCCAGAAAAAATGACATGTCCGTGCCGGGCCTGATGGGAAACCATTCATGGGCAAGGGCTGCTGTCTTGGTGAACCGGGGATCAAGCACGACAAGCTTGCATCCTTTTTTCATGGCAGTCATCAGATCAATGCTGTCGGGCGTGATAATTGACTCGAAGCGGTTCGCACCTGCCATGATGATATATTTGGAATTGAGCACATCTGCAAAGGGAACTTCGCCGAATGTGTCAAGGTATGCACGATTTCTGCTCAGAAGGCAGTTGGATTCGTGGGTGGTCACATTGTATGATCCGAAGACCTCCGCAAACCAGTGGACAAACTGGGACTGCATATCGGACCCGGGAGTGAACAGCACCCCGCAGCGGGTGTATTCCTCCCCTATTTTTGTCAGTTTCTCGGCAGCAAGATCAAGTGCCTGGTCCCAACTGAGACGCTGCCACCGCCCCTCACCTCTTTCCCCTTTGCGAAGCAGGGGATACTTTAAGCGGTCAGGATCGTACAACTGGCTGGTCCCGGCATTTCCTCTGGCGCAGAGCATGCCCCGGGATTTCAGAAACTTGGGATTGGGGTCCAGTTTGGTGACAATTCCGTTTTCCACCCTTGCAACAAGCCCGCATTTGTTCAGGCACATGCCGCAGGCTGAGAAATGATATTCAGGTTCGGTTCCTGCACTTTTCTTGCCTGTATAAGCCAGCGAATGCAGAACCGGAGCCTGCCCTCCTGTCACAGCAGCGGCTGTGGCCGCCCCGGACCACTTGAGGAAACTACGGCGTGAAATGGATGTATCTGTTTTTGCCATTGTAATTCTCTCCCTGAAGGTGTAAAAGGGTAAAGAGCTAAGGGTTAAGGGTTAAGATGGTCAAGAGTTAAGGGCAAGAGCTGAGGAAATGTCCGATTCCCTTAACCCTTAATCCTTAACCCTGTTACTCTTACTTACATTTTGCCGGAGATGGCGAATCAAACGCATGAGCGTGCAGATAAGTGAAGACATTCAGCATATCTTTGTCCGTCAGAGCCGCATCCTTTTTCTTATCTTTCCAGTGGCCTTCCTTGTAGCACTGGAGTTCCTTATATTTCCCTTTCTCCTTGTTGAAAACAGTTTCCCACTGGGCCTGGGTTTTGCTGTCAGGTCCAAGCTCCTTTGCCGAAGCGTCCGGCTTATGGCATTCCCGGCAAGTCGTGCGGAAACTGTATTTTCCCTTGCGTTTGTTGCCTTTCTCACCAGCCATGACCGAGAGGGTGAACGTAAAGGTGAGAGCCAATCCGAGCAGAACAATCATCATCTTTCTGATCATAAAACTACCTCCTTTTAAAGTGTTAAAAGTTAAGGATTGAGAGTTGAGAAAATTATTCCTTAACCCTTTCTCCTTTCTCCTGATTACCATATTTCATATTCCCCCGAAGGCTCACACACACATTCGGCCAACAGATATTTTACCGCAAAACCTTCCTCTTTGAGAATATTATATGCGATTTCTCCCCTGGCACCGGTTTGACAGTGAACAACAATGAATTTCTCCTTGGGAATCTCTTTGATTCTGCCTTTCATCTCATCCAGAGGGATGTTGATAGCGCCGGGAAAATGACCCGACTCATAATCCGTCTGTGTTCGAGCATCTAACACCCGTATCATGTCGGCTTGCAAGGCTTTTTTGAAATCCTCTATGCTGATCTGCCCCGGGCCGATTTCCCTCTCATAAGGAATGATATTGTCAACATCAGCAAAAGCGGCAGGGCCTGTCTTTAAAGAATAACCCTTTGCTTTCCATTCTTCAAGCGCACTGTAAAATCCCACAACCTTCTTATATCCCCATTTGCGGGTGGCTTTTACTGCCATCTCTGTCTCATCATCATTATCTGAATAGATGATGATGGGCGCGCTTTTTGACAGTGGCAGCGCGTATTCAGCCCATTCATAGTCTTTTGCAGGGAATCCGTAGGCACGCGGGATATGACCTGCTTTGACAGCCTCGGGAGAACGCAGATCAGCAATGACAATATTGCCATCTTTGACATATTCAAGTGACGGTTCCGTGCGATGACCGGTTTTTTTCCACTTGGGAATCCCCTGCACATAAACCTTCGCATTGGCATAGCCCCATTTTTTCGCCAGACCGGCGGATTTAGGACTCATCACTCAGGTGGGGCCGCCGCAGTAAAAAATGAGAGCCCCATTTTTGTCATCAGGAAGCAGACTTTTCCCTTCTTTTTTCAGCTTGGTAAACGGGATTGAAACAGAAGTGGGAATATGCTCTTCTTTGTATTTGACCGCAGGTCTGGCATCAATCAGAAGATAATCGCCTTTGTGGGGGTTGACAAGGGACAGAAGCTCTTGGGTGCTTATCTCAGTCACCCCCTCGGGAAGCTTGACCAGATTCTTCCTGATAACATAAGCGACATTGTCAGCGCCTATGGGTTTGTAACTGACGGTGACAGATTCACCCACCTTGATATCTTCGGCAGATTTTGCGTTCTTGTACATCGTCCTTTCATTCAGTTTGAAGACCAGAAAACCCTGATTTTTAACATCAACAGCAATGGTGTGGGCAGTCAGGGAAATTCCCCTTACCTTGCCTTTCGCAGAAATAACATTTGCAGGTTCCGCAGGTTTTGCTGCTGTCTTGGCAGGTTCAGATTTCGCTGCCGTCTTTACGGGTTCAGATTTTACCGCCGCCTTCTCCGTGGCCGCAACACAGTCTGCCCCAGCCATGAAAAGAATCAGAGTCAGCCATGATACCGCTTTCTTACTTTTAAACATCATATCTTCTCCTTAGTGTTGTTTTGAGGGTTAAGAGTTAAGGATTTCTGAGCCTGCATCGGTTCTTGCCCTTTCCTCAACCTCAATCAACCCTCAATTCTTCAACAACCTTTATCCTTCAACCTTCATCCTTAGCGGCAATATCACGATAAAAGTCGTTCCTTCTCCCATGCCCTTCCCTGGTCATGGCCATTTTCACTGCGGCAGCGAGGTGGAAATCCTCCACCGCCTTTTTCGAGACATCGGAAGGTCTGAGCATTCGGGTATCATAACCTCATTTTAAGTTGAAAGTTGAAACCCGGTTTTAACTTTCCCTGCGTGATGCCCCATGAGTTCATTCATTCATCAGACAGAACACGCTTCCGCATTACAGGAAATTCAGGCGGCAGCCTGCCTGTTTGCCAGTTCCAGCATTTTTTCAAAATCCTCGATGTTTTTGCATCTCATTGCCTGCCTCAGCAGTCCTTTCAGTATATCGGGCATGGAAACGGACCTCACCTGTTCGGCAATATACGCGGGAACGATACCCAGCGATTCCTCAATTGCTTCTATCACCATCTCATGGGCCGTTTCAATCCTTCCTTCTTTTTTCCCTTCTTCTTTTCCTTCTTCCTTCCCTTCTTCCTTCCCTTCTTCCTTCCCTTCTTCTTTTCCTTCTTCTTTTCCCTTTTCATGAGCAAATTTCAGAATATCCAGCATATTTATTTCCTCCCACAGTTCCTGAAAAGTCGGTTTGTCGATCTGCTTGTTTGCCATGATCAGCGTGGCGGCTACAAGCAACCCGGAAATCCTCTCCTGCCTGTGAAGTCCGACCTCAAACCGGATCACTCTTTTTATGAACTCAGTCTGTTCATTGCCGCTATCTCTCCCGTACAGAGGAAGAAACACAAGCTCTGTGACAGCGGACAGGTCCCCTTTTTCCACGGTATCCCGGATATCTCTGAAACGTCCGGGTCCGTCCCGCTTTGTAAGGTCCGCGAACATCGGGGTGTATGTTCCGTTCAGGGTACGCAGTTCCCTTCTCCCAGTGTACGGCCTGCCCGATATCAGAAGAATATCCGTGATATTGTCTCTCCATTCTCTTGCCGCGGAAAAATGCTGGGACGCAAAGCGGTAAAGATCATTTTCGGTCATGTCACGCTGTTCTTCGAGATGATACGCTTTTCCCGCTGTATCCTCGAATATGACATCCAGTATCCCGGCACTGACCGATATCTCCGAAGGTTTGAAGGAGCAGACTCTCCGGATCTCCGCTGTTTCTATTCCCAGAACCCCGAGGGTCTGCCCCCGGAATATTTCCGCCAGCCAGTTCACGACAAAGTCGTAGTTATGGAAATAGTCCATGCCGTCCTGCGGCATCTGTCTGAATATCAGATCCCCATTCTCGAAGAGCGTTTTTTTCCATCGTTCAAACGTGCCGGGGGTGATCCTGTATTCTTTGCAGACAGCGGACACGGATATTCTCCCGATAAAGTACTGCCTCAGTATGCTGATCTTTTCTTTCGGCGAATAGCTTCCGGCCATATATGGTGAATTCTCCTTTTTTTCATTTTAAGTACCCGGCCATATTAAGGATAAATAATGAAGCAGACCTGAGAGGTTTTGGAAACCTCGCAGGTCTGATGTCCGGTCGGCTACTTACTTAGTCAAATTTTACCTGATCCCCTTTAATATAAATTTGTAAGACTTGTATAAGCGTCTGACAGAATGGCTCAAAACAACCCTCTGAATTTGTCTTTTGCAAGCCGGCTATCCAAGCTTTTATCTCTTCCGAAGTCAAAGCATCTAATACATCAGTAATGCCGTCAATGGCTTTACTTCGCATTGTCCGCAATTTTCCGATATTCAGTCCGAGTTTTTCAATAGTCATCTGAGCGGCGGGATCAGCTTCCGAAGCCGGGAGCATGTCACCATTTTCAATGAACAGGAACCGGGTTTCACAGTCTTCCCGCAGAGGTGAAACCATCAATGCAGTATCATACCACTCATCTTTCAACACCCCGCAATGGCGAGGTTATTTTGGCTTTAATCTTCTCTGACATGAAGCGAGCACATTGTTGTAGTCAAGTTCTTTTTCCGAATCCTGGCTCCGCGGGACCAGATGTTCAATATGGCTGTCCGTTTTATCAATAAAACGGTTGCAATAACAGCAGATATATCCCTGCTCAACGAGAAGGGTTTTATGAAGTTTATTTTTAGGTGCCCCGGCCAGATTATTCCAATCCGGGTGCCAGTCGGCGCAGGCCAATTCTTTCCATTCCCTGAATTCTGCAGATTCTTCCTGTTTGGCAATAAACTTCATCTTCCGATGATCTCTTTACGGCGAATGATGGTTCCGGCTTTGACCAGTTCAGGATCATATCCGATATTCTGCATAAGATCGGTCATCTTTTTTTTTGCCTCATCCAGTTTCCCCTCATTTATGCTCAGGAATAATTTCGATAATTTCTCTTTGATTAAACGGGGCCGTTCAGGCACCCCCATAACATCTTCCAATATGCGATTGGAATCCAGGCCGTAAGCTGCTTCAATTCAGAACCTGATCGTTGCGGACAGATAAGCAATCCACACTTTGTCAATGACAGCGTTGAACGCGTCAAAAGCTGTTGCATCATCAATCTTGACCGGTTTGCCGAGGGGATTGCCGCTGCCGGTATATTCATAATCATAATACTGGCCCCCGAGTTTCAGGAAAAAACTGTCATTCAGAAATGGCTGAATATAATAGCCCTCGTAAACACTTCCCCTGGTGGCAAGCTTGCTTCCCACAAGAGAATCCTCGGCTCCTGAGAAATTGAACCAGTATTGCGAACCCCAGTTGTATTCCAGACCGAGCTTTCCATCCCCCGGCATTGGAAAACGGACTCCCGCGTAAATACTGTACCCGTCATGTTTTTCAAGCTTTCCGTCCGAACTCAGAAGCCCCTGTCCCATTATCTTGTAGAAAGCATTTTCAGAAATCCGGTCAGCGTCTGTATGACTCCAGGCGCCGGACAGGAACATGTCAACATCACCGAACAATTCCGAAAAATTGGCCCTCAGCAACAGGGTGGCCGCGTCCCAGTCACCCAATTCGGTGGAAGGCTGCATCCTGGTTATGAATCCGCCGGCATTTTGAGAAAAGTTATAAGTGCCATCATTGTTTTCGGAAATAATAAACGGCATTACCGTCAGTCCTGTGAAACCATCACTGATCCCCCCGGCATGGGCGTAATTAAAGACGGCGCTGTAGAGATCATCGTCATAAAGAGTGGTGATAAAACCAAACAGG
>Ga0233403_10001414_pt1 | contig 11204 bp, 5 predicted proteins | sample Na_oxic_1_MG_FD_179866 | JGI IMG/M metagenome (GOLD analysis project Ga0233403, IMG submission 179866) | Seawater microbial communities from Saanich Inlet, British Columbia, Canada - Na_oxic_1_MG | ecosystem: Environmental > Aquatic > Marine > Inlet | place: Canada: British Columbia | collected...
TGTCAGATAAATTTTTTGGTCGGAGTCTATTCGAGGTTTCTGTTTTTCGGAGAAAAACAGAAACCTCGAATGCTTTAGCTTGGTTCTGCCAAACTAAAGTTTGGACTCCTTTTTCTGAAAAGCTATACTTATACAGTTCCTATTTTTTTATGACTGGATGAAACCCGTTTTTTTTTTAAGTTTTTTGATTTAAAAGGAAATATTTTTAAAAAGCCCCTCCTGCTTCAGCGCTTAACGAAGCATCAAGATTTTATCGTTTGGTGCTTTTCAAATTCAGATACATTCTTCCACAAGTCAGAAAAAATCCTCTATCAGCCTCGGAATAAATGAGTTAAAGAAGCCTCAGAAAGCCTCAGAATAAATTCTGAGGCTAAATAAAGTAGGCTAAAGCCTACTCACTTTGTAAATATAGATTTTCAGGTGAATCATTTCACATTCATGTAGGGGCAAACCTATGTGTTTGCCCTTTTTATGGGTGTGAAATTATTTTTTTGAACCTCTATATTTGCTTTGAGACGATTTTCGCTTTAGCCAAGAGGTTAATTGTTGGCTGGAAATATTCTGCGTCATTTCATGATTAATCCAAACACTGCACAATATAAATAACGCTTAAACTATGTCAAATCAACTTAATCCTAAAACGGCTCTGATCATTATATTAGGTTCTATCATGGCTTCAATTGTCGCGCCCATATTTGTGGTTATCTTTGAAACGCATTATCAGCAATGGTTGGAGAATGAATCGTCGCCTCCTACAACTGAAACTGTGCCACCACCTGAACCAAGAAAAACTCCAATGCCTGAGCCTGAAGTCGCAACGCCTGAGCCTGAAGTGACAACACCTCAACCTGAAGTGACAACACCTCAACCTGAAGTCACAACGCCTCAACCTGAAGTGACAACGCCTCAACCTGAAGTGACAACGCCTCAACCTGAAGTGACAACACCTCAACCTGAAGTGACAAAACCTCAACCTGAAGTGACAACACCTCAATCTGAAGTGACAACACCTCAACCTGAAGTGACAACGCCTCAACCTCAAGTGACAACACCTCAACCTCAAGTCTCAACGCTCAAACTTGATAATGCCCGATTGATTGTCAAATTATGGTTGGATTCACCCGGTAAAACGCAATTTAAAGCTGGCGATGAAGTGAAATTTTTTTATCAAATCGATCCTGTTGATAATATTTCTACCACGGCTTATATCACTTTGTTTAATCGGGTGGCGGTGAATGAATGGGCTATTGTTGTTAGTAATGAGGCTGTTGAAACGGGCAAATTATATTCATTACCTAAAGGGCAGAAAGTGGTTTTGCGATCGGGAAAAAGTGTGGCTAAGGATACACGATTACGTTTAACCGCAGGGCGCAAGCATGTGATAGCAATAGTGACTCCTAAGCCGATAAATTGGAAAGTATTGGGGGCAGATATTATGAAGGGATTGCAGAGTATGACAGTTTGGGGATTGAAGGAGTTGGTTGTTGAGGTGAATTAACAAACATAACTCGCATGTCATTCACTCTTATGTGATTCGCTATTGGTTCTTCACCAAAATGAGCAAGAGGATTAGAGCGAATGACATAAGAGTTATTGTTAGCAAGCGTAGGGTCAATGCCATTAAGTTTTCGAGGTTTCTGTTTTTCTCCGAAAAACAGAAACCTCGAAAGGATTTATCGCTTTATTTTCAATTTCGAGGTTTTAGTTTTTTTGAGAAAAACTAAAACCTCGAAAAGATATATTGTAGGTTGGGTTAGATTTTTTTGCAAAGCAAAAAAACGTCACCCAACAGAGCGTGATAAATGTTGGGTTACGTTATTTCACTACGTTCAATAAGCTAACCCAACCTACGCTATAAGTTAAGGGTGAAAATTTCTGAGCAGAATCACCTCGAATCCAGTTTGATACCTTACGATAAATCATCCATCGTTACATCCATGAAGAAGTACTTCACAAATCCGTCAATCTTATTTTGTATATTTTATGAATAATACCCTTTACAAAATCCCGCTGACGCTCGGTATCACAGGGCATCGTGATCTGCGCGAAGAGGATAAAGAAAAATTGTGCGATGCGATTCGTCACATTTTTAAATTTCTCCGTCTCCATTATCCCCAGACTCCCCTTAAATTGCTTTCGCCCTTGGCGGATGGGGCGGATCGTTTGCTAGCGCAGGTGGCTTTGGAGGAAAAAGTGCAATTAGCTGTTCCTTTGCCCATGCCACGAGATTTATATCAGATAGATTTTCAAACGCCTGATTCAAAAGCAGAATTTGACGATTTTTGGGAAAAAGCGCAAGACAAGTTTGAATTGTCTCTATTGGAGGGGAATACGCTGGAAAAAATTAAAACTCACGGAAAAAACCGAACGAAACAATATGCTTTGGCAGGGGCATATATTGCTCGTCATAGTCATATCCTGATTGCTTTATGGGATGGACTCCATTTGGAAAAAAGCGCAGGCACTTCCCAAGTCGTAAAATTCAAACTGACTGGGGATATGGAAGATTTACCAGATGAATATAAACCACAACAGGGTCATTTAGATATTCTTGATACGGGACCCGTTTGTTATGTGAAAACGGGGCGGCTGGAAAATGATCAGCCAGTGGATTGCGTGGGTGAAATTCAGGTGCTATTGCCTAACGCTGAACCCCAAAATGACCTAAAATATTTGTTGTCAGATGATTTGGCTGCCTTGAATTGCTTTAATCAGGATGTTGAAAAATACGCCACTGAGACTAAACTACAGCAGCGCATCCAAAAGGGACAAGCCTATCTATTGCCTGATAAGCTGTGGCAGAGATTATCCCCTGCTTTTCCGCCCATGCTGGGCGCGTATAGCACCGCCAATACTTTAGCGCAATATTTTCATTCACGCCTGAAATGGCTTACTGTGCTGCTGCTTTGGATAGTCGCGGGCATGGTGAGCCTTTATGGGTGGTACAGCAGTGTGGGAGAATATAATCTGTCTGCATTGGTAAGCTATCTGATTTTGTTTTTAGGTGCTTGGGGCGTTCTTCTATTTGTCAAATGGCGGGGTTATGAGAGTCATCAATTAGATTATCGCGCCCTTGCGGAGGGTTTGCGCGTCCAAATATTTTGGCATTTAGGCGGATTACCTCATTCCGTTGCAGATCATTATCTTCGTAAACAACGTGGCGAATTGAGTTGGATTCGGGGAGCGATTCGGGCACTCAATATTTATGATTGGGTGAAAAATACGGAAAGTCTGGATGTCGTTTATCGACACTGGTTCAATAATCAACGCGATTGGTTGAGCAATCGTACCCAACAAAACCAAGACAAAGCGAAAAAGTATGAAAAATGGATCAAATACCTATTCACGTCAGGCATGGTTTTAATTTTTAGCTTGTTAGTCCTGCAAGTTATGGGGGGGTTGCAATATGACCCCCTACTACATAATGTCTTGATTTTATTGATTGCCCTTGTTCCCACAGCGGGTGTCTTACTGCATCACTACGCCGAAAAGATGGCTTTTGATGAACACGCTAAGCAATATGGGCGCATGGCGACGCTTTTTGCAAAAGGCAGTCGCGCCTTGGATGACATCATTAAGCGTCAGCAAACCGTAAAAAATGACCCTGAAAAAAGCAAGGCATATCAAAAAGAGGCAAAAAAACTGTTATTTGATTTGGGCAAAGAAGCCTTACAAGAAAATGCGGATTGGGTGCTATTGCATCGTAAAAAACCGTTTGAATTGCCTAAGTCTGAAGTATGAGTCATTAGCTTCAAGCATTTTTGTTGGAGTCCAAAGCTTCAGCTTTAGGCATTTTTGTTGGAGTCCAAAGCTTCAGCTTTAGGCATTTTTGTTGGAGTCCAAAGCTTCAGCTTTAGGCATTTTTGTTGGAGTCCAAAGCTTCAGCTTCGATAACCATGGTATTAATCCCTAAAGCTAAAGCTTTGGACTCCAGAATACGGAGTTTGGGAACGAGAAATAATCCCTTGCGCTTGCGCTTTGGACTCCAGAATCAAATTCACCCGATCAAATTAATTTTTAACTGTTTGATTTTAAATAATATTTTTTAATCTTTCATTCGCACAAATTATAGAATATAACCATGAATGAAAATGAACAATATATAGCTGATTCAATCAAAACTTGGGTATCGTCTGGCTTCTATGATCAAGAGGAAATCCAAGAAATGATCGATGATATTCCTGAAGCTGATGTTGACATGCTTCGTTCACTTGTAAAAAAAGAAATAGCTATTAAACAGCAAGAAGAGCGTACTTGGCCTAAAATTACCGATTGCGATAAAATTGATGCCGTATTTGAAGCCTTGAACAAGGAGGGCGTGGTTGCGCTCCAAAATGCGGGTTATACAATGAGTGATGGCCATGATGATGTGACCCAAGTGTTGGCGGATCTTGATCGCAATAATATTTCTGGTTATTGTTTTTATCATGGTCAAGACCTTGAAGGCGCTGTCGCTGGACGAGGATTAATGCTCGCATTTGGTGATTTTGCAAACACGACTGAAGGTACAATACAGGTTGGCAAATTGATATGCTCTGCTTTAAAAGCTAATGGGCTTAATTACGATTGGCATGAAAACCCAAAAGAACGTATCAAGATTACTTCAATTACATGGCAGCGTAGATACCGTGCCTATTGTTGAAATCCAAAGCTTTAGCTTATAGCATTTTGTTGGAGTCCAAAGCTTTAGCTTTAGGCATTTTTGTTGGAGTCCAAAGCTTTAGCTTTAGGCATTTTTGTTGGAGTCCAAAGCTTTAGCTTCGGTAACCGTGGTATTAATCCCTTGCGCTTGCGCTTTGGACTCCAGAATCAAATTCACCCGATCAAATTAATTTTTAACTGTTTGATTTTAAATAATATTTCGGAAATTCATTGTACTGAACCATTAAAAAAAAAATTAAAATGCCCACCCCACACGATATTTTTATTTCCTACGGGCGCAAAGACAGTAAAGATTTTGCTATCAAATTACATGATAGATTAGTTCAAGAAAAATTTAAGGTTTGGCTCGACAGTGATATGCCGCCGGCTGTCGAATTTCAAACAGAAATTAATCAGGCTATCGAAATATCGCATCACTTTATTTTTATCATTGCGCCCCATGCTGTCAAATCAAAATTTTGCCGTCCAGAAATTGACTTAGCTGTTCAACTCAATAAGCGCATTATTCCCATCATGTATCTTCCACCCAAAGATTGTTGGGATAAGATGCCCCCTGTTCTTAATCAATTGGATCAGCTTTTTTTCAGGAAAGATAAACTTGAAAAGGGTGAAATTGATTTTGAAGAAAAGTTTGCAGATTTGGTGAGTGCTTTGCGCCGTGATGCCGAAGTTATCAAACAACACACCCGTTTTTTAATTGCTGCCTTGTATTGGGAAAAAAATAGAAGCACGGAAAATTTATTAATTGCTGATGAGCGAAAACAAGCTGAAGTTTGGTTAAAAGATCGCGCCAAGGAAAAATACCCACTCTGCGTACCGACAGATTTACAGTGTGAATATATCTGCGAAAGCACTCGCAATGCAGATAATCTGATGACACAAGTGTTTATCAGTTATGCCATCGAAGATAAGGCGTTTATGCAAAAGTTATGTCAATTCTTGCTCCGGCATCACGTCACACTCAAAGTATCTGTTCGTCAAACAATCCTCAACTTTGATAGCCGAAAAGATATTAATCTTTCGATTGATGAGGCAGATAATTTTCTTTTTCTTCTTTCGCCAGCTTCAGTGCAATCAGAAGTTTGTCAACAGCAATTAGCTTATGCAAAGAATGTGAATAAACGGGTTTTTGCTTTATTGATTGCTGATATGGATAAGGGCGAACAGACGGATAAGGGCGAACAGATGGATAAGGGCGAACACACAGGTTCGCCCCTACAGATAATCAAAAAATTACAAATTATTGATTTTAAAGGATATTCTGATTCTGAAGAAAATAGGAGTAGTGAATATCAATTGCTCTATGAGTTAAATAACGACGCAGATTATTATGAACAACATAAAGTGCTATTGGTGAAAGCACTGAAATGGCATCGGCGCAAATTTAATGACACCTTGTTATTGCGGGGAGCCAATTTAGATTATTTTGACACTTGGTTCTCAGCAGCACAAAAGCGTCAAAATCATCCGCCCATTGATAAACAAATTGAGTTTATAGAAAAAAGTCGTCGGCAAGCGCAGTACAAGCCATCGGAAACATTAGATGTTTTTATTGCTTATTCCCGCACCGATTCCGATTTTGCCAGACAGCTCAATGAGCATCTACAATATGACGGTAATAAAACCACTTGGTTTGATCAGGAAAGCATTCCTGCTACCGCAGATTTTGAGCAGGAAATGCTGAATGGAATAACCAAGAGTCATCATTTCTTATTTATCATTTCGCCTCAATCGGTTAATTCGCCGTTTTGTGAAAAGGAAGTTGAACATGCGCAAGCATTGAATAAGCGCATAGTCACTCTTTTGTATCGTCAGCCTGATCCCTTCAAACTACACAAAGCGTTAAAGCCTATCCATTGGATTGATTTCAGCAAGAGTGCTCACTTTAATCGCAGCAAAGCTGATGAAGTGATCAGAGTGCTGAAAACCGACGAAGCTTATTTCAGCCAACAAACGAAGTGGTTGCTACGGGCGCAGGCGTGGTTAAATAAAAAGAAAGATGAAGGCTCGCTATTGCAGGGGAGTGAATTTGAAGAGGCTAAAACATGGTTGGAAGAAGCGAAAACCAAAGTGCCTTATGTTCATGCGAATTCTCTTCAGCAACAATTGATTCAAGCGAGTGAATATGAGATAAAAACTAAAGTACTCAGTGATCGTTTATCCAAAGCACTCACTAAAAATTTTTGGATGCTTTGGACGTGCGGGGCGTTATGTGTGATCGTGTTGGGTATGAGTTTATATGTTTGGCAGCAAAAGAATGCTCAGACAGATTGTGAGCAAGCACCTACTCAAGTTAAACTAGAGGAAATTAACACGAAGCAATGGGAAATCTTTCGTGATTCCTTACAGGATGGTTCCAAAGGACCTGAAATGGTATTGATTCCTGTTGGGGAGTTTCAAATGGGCGATATTCAAGGCGACGGAGAAGATGATGAAAAGCCAGTCCATCAGGTTTCTGTGAGTGTTTTTGCGATGGGCCGTTATGAAGTGACAGTTAAAGAATTCCGGCAGTTTGTGAAAGCTACTAAATATGTGACTGACGCGGAAAAAGGAGGCGGTTGTTATGTTAAGAAGGCTGGTTCTTGGGGATACGTGGCAGATGCTAACTGGCGCAACCCTTATTTTTCTCAAGAAGATAATCAACCAGTTACTTGTGTCAGTTGGAATGATGCCACTGCTTATACTGAGTGGTTAAGTAAGGAAACTGGGCAAATTTATCGTTTGCCAACGGAGGCCGAATGGGAATATGCGGCGCGAGCTGGTACTGAGACGAAATATTGGTGGGGTAATGAGATTGGTTCTAATGAAGCCAATTGTCGGAAGAGTGTTTGTGGTGATAGTTTTGAATATACGGCACCGGTTGGCTCTTTTGCAGCGAATTCATTTGAATTATATGATATGGCAGGAAATGTTTGGGAATGGACTTGTTCAGAGTATGAGAATTCATATAATAGCAAAGAGAAATCTTGTAGTAGTAGTAAAGAAGGCCTTTTTGTCCTGCGGGGCGGCTCGTGGGGCAGCATCGCGGGGGGGACTCGCTCGGCGGTCCGCAGCAAGAATTCGCAGGCGGGCCGTGTCACGAGCTACGGTTTCCGGCCCGTCAGGCTATTGTAAGTCTTTGATTTTTATCCTTTTTCCATTTTTTTCTTTTTTTCTTTTTTTCTTTTGCCCCCCCGCGCAGCGGTCGCGATTTTTTTGTTATATTCATATATTTTGCAAGGTTATTATATCACGCCGGCGTGGAAATTAAGTACAACGGATCAGGGGAATGAACGGATTGATTGTGGGGCGTTTTGATGGTTTAATCATCCTGAAAGGATTTTTATTTATTGTGGTTGATGGCATGAGACTCAATACATCCACTCACCAATCCGTTCATTCCCCTGATCCGTTGTACTTAATTTCCACGCCGGCGCGTCGAGCCAGGTAGCCAGGTAGGTCGGGTTAGCTTATCAAGCGTAGCGCGATAACGTAACCCGACTTTCAATAACTTTTCTTCTCGTTCCCATGTATACTTTGCTCCGCGTTGTGGAAATGCATCTCTCGTTCCCAAACTCCGTTTGGGAATTCATGCAACGCTCCGCGTTGCGAGACGCAGAGGGTCCTTGAATGAATTTCCAAACAGAATTTGGGAACGAGAACGGTTCGACGCGGAGCGTCGAGGAATGCATTCCCAAACGGAGTTTGGGAACGAGAAAGGTGATACCCGGTTTTAATCCCTTCTTATATGCAATCCCTGTAGTTATGGTTTGAAATCCTTCAGTGGCAGTTTACGAATGCCGAGCAGAATGACCATGTATCAGAACCATCAACGCAGGTACCAAGAAAAAATCTGCTAATAGGGCTAAAACGACAGCACTGCTGGTAATAATACCGAAATTAACGCTGGAACGAAGTTCTGCTGTTAAATACAATGCCAAGCCAGCCGCTAAAACAGCACTCGTGATAAATATAGCTCGGCCTGCACTGAGTAAAGTTTCTCGCACTGCATCCTCTACCTGACCTGATATTTCAAAATTACGCCGGAAATTATGCAAAAAGTGAATGGTATCATCCACCACCAATCCAAGAGTAATACTGCCAGCTAACATATTGGAGAAATCAAATGGTAAAGCCATCCAGCCCATGATGCCCATTACCAATGCGATAGGTAATAAATTTGGAATCATGCTAACCGTACCAATTTTTACTTGCCCAATCAATAAAATCATCAGAATAGTGATAGCAATTAAAGCAAATGAATAGCTCTTTACCATGCTGGTTAATACATCATACATGGTTTCCACCAACATGGGACCAACACCAGTAACAATAATTTTAGCTTCTGGATAAAAAGTCTGAAAATGGCTAATCACTTTCTCAAGCACTGGCTTAATTTCTATGGCATCAACAGATGGCACCATAATAGTAAAGCGCACCATAGAATAATCTTCAGTCACCAGTTTGTGCAAATCATCTGCTTCACTGATTTCAAACAGTAACAGTTCCTGAGCAGTCAGTTCTCGGCTGTCTGGCACGACATAAAATTCATCTTGGTTAGCATGTAAAGCGCGGTTGACTTCTTTCAAGATAACGCTAATCGTATTTGTATTGCCAATTGGTATTGATTCCGTTCCCAAATCCATTGCTATTTTCATTGATTGATCTAAACGGCTCATCAATTCAGGATCATACAAACCTTCGGCTTTACCAGTATCAATGACCACTTCCAGAGTTGCAGAACCGTGTAGTGCGTCGTCAATAGCAGCAATACTTTTGCGTAATTCGCTCGTTTCTGGAAACCAGCTTAACGCGTTATGAGAAATGGCAATTTGCATCGCGCCAGATATTGCAACCAGAAATAACCCAGCACTGATGACTAAAATTTCCTTATAACGCCGACAAGAAACTTCAGCCACCCAAATGAGCAATCTATCAGCAAGATCATTGAGTTTATTGGGTCGTGATTTACGCATAGGAAATATAGCGATGAGAGCCGGCAGCAATAGCACCGTGTAAATAAAAGCTAATATGATACCAATCGGTGCAATGACTCCGAGTTGAGCAACCGCTCCAATATCTGCTGTCATAAAAGACATCAAACCGACTGAGGTAGTCACAGTCGTCATAAGAATCGCTAAACCATTACGCCCTAAAGCAAAAGCAATGGCATCTTCTTTTTTAGCACCGTTGTTGTGATATGCCTGATAAAAACCTGATAAAATATGGACAGAATCCGCGACACCAACGACTATCAATAATGTGGGCAAAATTGAAGTCACTAAATTGATTGGATAACCTAACCATGCTTGAGCGCCTATAGTTCCCATGACAGACAAAAACACGATTAATATTGGATAGATTACCCCAGAGATACGGCGAAACAAGAGCGTGAGGAAAATAATATTTAACAAGAAGGCTAATGGGGCTAATTCTAGCATAACCTGTTCAATTGCAACGGTTAACCGATCTGATATGACTGGAATTCCACCCGCATATATTTCCAAACCAGCTTGGCGGAACTTGGCTAAAATGGGATCAATTACTGCCATCATTTCGCTATATTCCGCTGTACTTAGATAATGGTAGTCATCCTTATCATTGATAATAGCATTTGGTTCAATGTCCAAAATGGTAAATTGCCCCTCTTCAGAAATCAGATAATTCATATAGAATGGGTTAGAAAATACCTTTTGTTTCAGGGCATTCAACGCGGCTTGTGTGTGGGGAATTTCCTCAATCAACTCTTCAACAATCAATTCATCTTCTTGTCCATAAGTATTGCGTGCATTGATTAAACTGGTAATTTTCTTTACATGTGGAACAGTCTCTTCCATTTCTGTGTGTAACTCATGTAGCGCTTGCAAAAATTCTGGATTGAAAATATCGTTGGACTTGATTCCAATGATGATGTGATCATCCTTACCAAATCGATCCCGAAACTGATTGTAAGCGATCATTGCGGGATCGTCTGGATGATAAAAAGCATCGTTAGAAGTATCAACAGTCAGTTGATTAATCTGCCCTAACATGCCGCCTGTCAAAACTAATACGAAAAATAAGGTGACAAATCGGTTACGACAGATCCAATAACCCAGATTGGAAAAAGCTATTTCAAATTTATTTCGTATATTTTTCATAGTGATAGAGGCATCTGTGTGTGGTATTTTTTTCAAGCATTCGTATATTTTTCATAGTGATAGAGGCATCTGTGTGTGGTATTTTTTTCAAGCAATTGATTTATAATGATTTTTTTAAATCATCCATTCAATATTTAGTCAGGCTATTTTTTGTAAGCCTATGACAATATAAAAATTTTTCTGACGTTTTCAATTTTTTATAAATCCTTTCTAAAATATAATACCTTCGCCAATTCACGGATTAAAATGATGATTTTCCCCGATTCATGTTCCATAGGTTTCACCTATGGCTATTCACATTTTACAGCGAAGGGGTGACACATCAACATTTTTTCCTCAACTAAAATTTCCTAACCCCAACGGGGTTAAACGTAAATAGCCATAGGTGAAACCTATGGAATTATTTAAAGCATCAATTAAAAA